>Ga0307512_10002205_pt1 | contig 25400 bp, 23 predicted proteins | sample 14_EM_MG_FD_200267 | JGI IMG/M metagenome (GOLD analysis project Ga0307512, IMG submission 200267) | Populus trichocarpa ectomycorrhiza microbial communities from riparian zone in the Pacific Northwest, United States - 14_EM | ecosystem: Host-associated > Plants > Roots > Unclassified | place... | reverse complement strand
CATTAATCATTCTTGGATCAACGGTGTCCCCCGTCGACCAGACGTGTCGTGTATAAGTATGACCACTTGGCTGCCGTGGCCTCTGATGGGGCACGGTTGTACCAGCATCAGTACAGCCTGGGGCCTTCCATCCCTCCATCACATCTCCATCCATGTATACCGTCTGCTCCACTGTCCAATGGCATGGTTCGCCCGGAATCAACGGCTATGTCAGCTTGCGGGCACTGGGGCCCGAATGTCAATGCCGGGTCGGCCTCGGTGTGTAACTGACGGATATTATTGCCGTCGGCATTATCGTACCGGATTGACCCAGTAGTTCGACAACCTCTAGCTAATTTTACAAGGTGTGTTACTGTAAAAGGATGGTGGCAATAGTGCCCAATACGCGCGTACCCTACACGTGCTCATCTGCAGGTACCATCTCCGCCGGGGTCTCAGCACAGGAACGCCATCTTAGTCTCCTCGGCATGTCTTCGACTACTCAGCTGAGTCTACCTTGCGATCTTACAATACAAAGCGGTAGCTGGGTTTGGATGTCGGATTATGGGCCGTGGCTGGGAGCGAACGCCCCGCTATTTTAACGGGATAAGTCCATTTCCAGGAGGAGGCTGCGTTGATGTAGCCACAGGGACAAATGCACCCCCATCTCGAATAAGATTGATCTGAGAGAGGGGAGGTATCCGGAGGGGTGGGGAGGATGGAAGGGACAATGACCTGGAGGAAAGCGGGGGGGACAAAAGGTTCTGGTGTGAGGGTGAGATGTCTACTATCATTGCCAAGCCCTTTCCCTTGTCCTTTGTCTTGGGAGTCAGGCTGATCCCAAGCGAAGAATGGCGAGATTGGGAACGCGGTCGTTGTGAGGTCACCAGCTGGCGGAGGTCAATGACCGGAACATGCGCGTGGTGGTCGGGCATGGGTGAAAGATCGAGATCACTTCCGCGTAAGTCTGTGTGCAGCTTGTGAGAGGATGGCTTTGGCGAAAGGCCAGGCTTTTCAAAACATGATGACTCCAGGCGTTGGGACAGGCGAGTCGGGGAACGGGTAGGAGGGGTTCCATCCTGCAAAGATCGCTTTCGTCTTGATGGGGAGGGAATGCCATCACGCTGAGCCTCGGATCTTGGGTCCCCGCTAATAGCTTGCGAGAGGGGGAACGGTGGGGGAGACGGTAAGGAAACCGCGACGTCTCTTCGTGGAATCTCCGGGGGCTTGGTAAGTCGAAAATGAGCGTTGTTTGCGGTAGCTAGTGGAGGTGGTGTGGAGGTACGAAGGTACGACGGGAACGAGGGTGGCAGAAATTGCTAAATAATTATGAGCGACCAAAGATTGAAAAGCAGCGAAGGTCTCTGCCGCACCTCTGAGACTTGTTGTATAGTACTTCCTCGGCCAGCCGCTGTGACAGTAGTATGTGAGGGTCTCCGCTCAATGATCGAATCCTCATCTAGGGCCTCAGCCGGAGAATGCAGCATGGAGTCCACGTTTAAGCCTTGAGGTTGAGAAAGACTCGTGGGCATATCGGTGTCACGATTTGCGGCGTCAGGGGATTTAGGGGCTGCGACAGCGCGAAAGTAACGAGACGTGGAGTGACCCTTGCGAGAGGGGCTGTTCTTACGTTTCATTGTTTTGATGACATCGCTTCTGCGCTGCTTTACTGTAGGGAAGTCGAGTTGTGATGGTTGCCTTACATCCCCGACGGGTATAGGTTGATTCAACTCAGTGTCCTGGCTATTGGCTTGAGAGAGAGGATCAGATAAGACGTTGGCCTTCCAGTTCTCGACACGTTCACGGATTTCTCGGGAGTCAAACACCGGATCAGGGGGGCGAGGATAGGGGTCTGCGCTCTCAGCAGTCATTCCTACTTCCAGATAAGTCTGTGGGGGAACTTTCCTACTTGAACCATTCACCTTGGTCTTTCTGCTCATGGGCTTTGTAAAGTGAGCGTGGAGCACTACTTCCGGAGCACATGCCTTGCCATCTCCCCCTTGTACTTCCTAGCTTGGCCATTTCAGACACATGTCCCCACTTTCCACTGCTGGTATCCCGATATGAGGCATCGACGGCGAGTCGAAACCTCCGGCGAAGTTGGGTCACGCGCTTGGCATCGACAGCGGCCGAAGTTGGGGATGGCGGACGGGAAATGTACTCAGAAACCGACGCTAGGGCTAAATGGGATCGTGAGAGGCGGGCGCTGTAGGAGAGTTTGGGCAAAGAATGGCTTTCGGGGATTGAAGTGCCAGAGGAATTAGACGAGGGGATAAGACCACGCCTTCCCGACGGGGCAACGCTGGCGGGGGGGAAGCAAGGCGTGTACGTTGACATCGGAGACCCGGGAGTATCACCGATTTTTGGGGTGATGTACGGAGCACGCAGTCTCTTGACTTGTAGTGATGGGAATGCAATGACTCACTTGTCTAACTTGCTTGCAACACTCCAACCGAGTGAGGCTTATCGAGAAGGGGCCGGGGCGACAGACGCGGAAGGTTCAAACGGAAAAGTTGGTGTGGCCACAAACGGTAATACTGGTGGCGGTGACCGGGCCGCAATTTATCGAAATTCAAAGGCTCGCGTTTGATTCTCATCGGTCAACAGTTTGCTTTTAGACGGTTTAAAAGTGATAAAGGCTTCAATTTCTGACTTAGTATTTGTACGGCGGGAATGACATATTGACGAGCACAAGGACCGAGAAAGCGTGTGATACTTGGACACAACTTTGTGGACATGCCACGTGACAACAAGAGGTTCATCACCGCGAGGCAACGCTCGAGCTCGAGCTTGATCCCCCACTCGCACTCGCTTGCCACGACCACAACGCTCGTCCCCCACTCGATTTCCCTCTTGACTCCATTTCTTACCTCAAGGTCTCGGCCTGCTCACCGTTATCCACCATGAGTAGGCGCGAGTTGCGCACGTCCATGAACGAACGACAGAGTGACGCCTTATTCGAGTTCGAAAACTGTTTGTATCCTTCACTTTTTCGCAACCTCACATGTCTCCTCACCACTTCGCATCTCATCTTACAGTCAAGAAGAAGTTCCTCCTTGCCAATAAGCATATCACAAAGTCCGTTCATGTCACCCTTTGGCACTCTTCACGTTCTGATCGCGCCATTAGGCTTAATTCAACACTCAGTCTCCGAATAGAGGAGCTCAATGCGCAGATTTCGGCACTACATGTCGAGAATTTGCGTTTACGTGCCTCGGAAATAGCGCTTGGCTTACAGCTCAAGAAAGAGAGAGAAAAGTCACAACGCATCATAGCTGACGCAGAATCCGCTGTGAGTCCTTATATTTATCTACTCTCTGAATCGCAATTCAGCGAAAAGCCGTATGACGTCCTGCATTTTTTTGTTTGGTTCACTTCTACCCTTCCGCACCTCACAGGCCTCATATTTTTACATCGCTACTGGTTATCCTGGCCCGATGCTGGCCATGGTGCTGTCTGAGTTGTTTCGTTTCGCACGTCATTGCTGATTCGTGACCCTCCTATCCTTTATCCACATGCGTTGTTTGGGATGTCGCCTGGAACAGTGTGCTCATCCGCGCGTGGCGGTGTATCTTGACCTAAGAATGCATACTGATCGTACTTCTGTAGGTGCATAATTTGATGAAAAGCTTTGGGTCAATACGCAAGAATTTCAACATTCCCTCCCCGAAGTCACCATCCTCCAAGAAAGAACCCCTTCCCAAGGCACGTCGCCCTGTACTCAACGCTGATGCTTCTCCGCATGTCAACCGTCTTGCACGACCACCTCGTGTTCCCGAGATATTCGAGGAGGACGAAGCAGGATCGGATGCCCTTGAGGAGGATGGCTCGCAGAGCCCAACACCTGTCACACGCCGCAGGAAACCGCGTTCGACTTCATCATCGCGTCCCCATCTACCAACACCCACTGTACCCCTCCTTCCTCCCCAAAACCTTCCAGCACCAATCGTCGCAACAATCCAGGTCGATATCAACGAGTCATTGCTCAAGCAGGGCAAAAGGCGTATATCACGAAGGCAGAGTGGTCTTATCAATGTCACCAGCAGCGGAAGCTCAGGCTCGGCTTCTAGCTCATCTAGGAGCTGTGCACCCTCTCCCCCCCTACGACCGCCCAGCCCCGCTTTTGGCTCGCCGTTGCGGCGCTCCGCTGGACTTGCAGAAGAGGAAGAAGAATATGAAGCACTCCACGGACAGCGAACAGCCGATACCAGTGAAGATACTCACTTGGAGCGTGGGACAAGTAAAGGGAAGAAGAAACGTACATTGACGCAAGCACAAGCCGAGGAAGCGCCAGCAGGGGAGGATCACGAACGTGAGAAGCGCCGTCTGCGCGAAGACCCTGATGTGGCAGGCCCACGCCTACATGACTTGACGAACGCTTTCGGGTCTCGCATTCCCCTACCTCCCCTCAACACAAATGTCTTAGGTATGGCCTCTCCGGTGACAGATGTGGTGTTACTGACCCGTCCACAGATCAGGATCGTCACCGAATGCTGTCCGATACGGATTCAGATATGCCCTCCTCTGCACTCACGTATAGCTCTACTCACCCACCACTCTCGACACCCGGGACTACACCCGCACCCTCCCACCTTCCCACGCCCCGCAACTCGAGTCCACCGCCTCTCTTGCCCACCGAATCTGATGCACCTACGATGGGCCGTGAACGCCGCGTGCGCAAGAGCATCAATTACGCTGAGCCTAAGCTCAATACGTGCGTATTCCATGTTTTACTCCTTTCTACCTTCGCTCCAATTGATCCCCGCTCTTTTACAGAAAGATGCGCAAACCCGATCCCGCGGCCTCATCAGCGAATCGGCCGTCGTCAGCCTCCCAACTCCCGCAAGGAGAGAACCCACGTTCCTCACTCGGAGACACTACCGCGAGCACAGAACGACGACGCAAGTCGCGCCCACGCCTACCCTTAGACGATGAGGAGAGTGACGGTGCTCAGGCTGATGATGAGCCACTCGTGGAAACGAGGGTGCGTGCTGGCTTAGCAAATGTCGACATACGCCGGCGGAGCGCTGTCGTCTCCGCTTCTCGGCGATCTCTTATCGAAGACGACGAGGGCCGACGACATAGCATGGTGGTGTGAACGCATTGTGTACTCTTTTATGCTCCTTTCATATCTTTTTCTTCTCCCTCTATTCATGACGCTGTGAAAGAACCACCCATATTGTCTGATGCAGCTTATTTGATCGCATGATCGTGTAGCAATCCCGTACAAGTACAGTACTTTATTATTGAATTCTTTGGTATATATTCATGATGGAACGTTGTGGTGGTAAGCGCTTTTGCCTAGAGTTCTATAAATGCCAGTACAAAATATCGCAGCTGTCAGAGATGCCCATTAGACTTGAAGCCGCTCCTGGGGTGTAACTGATGAACAACCATGGAATGTCGATCAAAGGAAAGTGACTCGGGAGCATTCCTTTTGTGCATATTTTCTTGGCTGCCTCGCAAGAGCGAATTTGCGAATATCCACTATGTATTCCCAAGCAGCATTTGCATTCCAATTCCTAGGGGTGAATATTGGTGAATACAAGTTCTCCAGAGCGCAAAAAGGGGTGTGAGCGTTAAACTCGAGACGCGGGTTGGTCATTTCCAATACTCCGTCCACCATTTGTCTCAAGATCAATGCATGATGCATGATGGTGATTATGATCAAGGCGAATTGCACCTTAAATGACACTTTTTTGCATTTTCAATTGCATTCAAATTGATGAAAATCATCCCGATTTTGCGACATTTTCGCCCCTGGGTCAACGCCAAGACAGGTTCGGAATTGGAAAGAGCTAGATTGTCGACACAGAAACTGTCGCCAATATCCTGGTGTGGACTCTCGTTCTTGTAATCATTATTTCGGTAGGGCGAGCTCTAGCAACTGTTGATTTGTATCACGCTCAATTGTGACGCCGTTTGCGCAAGTCATACCGTTGTGACTTCTTTGCACTTGGACACTGGACAAAGAGAACACGAGAGAATTTTGTGATAGAGGGATCACCGCCCCAAAGCAAGCTGGAATCCTCGAGCGCATGAATGCCCCACCGTTGAAATGGCTTCCGTCGTACGACCGCCTTTTAAATTTTGTCATCTCGAGTATTTGACCTGTTATCGCGGTCACGGCCAAGCGAACCGCGCGCGACTGTGGTGCGGCTATACCTTATACTTCCCTCAACTGCGGCCCGACTACCAATACAAACGCTTCAGTTAAATATGGAGATTTCCATACTATGCAAGGTATTTGCCGCATCCACTTACTGAGCAGGTGACTGGTGCGTGTGATGCCTTTCACAATTCGCCGTTTTCTGCCGTGGGCCCGCGCCATCGACGTGTCGATCTCGAAGCATTCGCACCGAGATTCAGGTACCTGGAAGTAATATGAGCATGGTCTTGATCTTATGCGCTTCTCATCTAGGCTATCGCAAAACCAATGCTGTCCATATGGTCCATTTTGCAGCGGGCAGAAGCCGGTGCGTTACCTTCCGAATCGCCTTACCTCGCGGCCATCGTAGCCGGTTCTGGTCAAATAAGAGCAAGTAGTTGACTCGTTTTCTTGGGATGCGGCGGATCTGCTGTGGGTGACAACATGCACCATACAAGTCAGATTCAAGCAGCTTTCTTTGCCACTTGAAAACATAAGGACCTAGTGTTATTGTACAGAGGCTTAAGGGTGCCACTCGAGCCCAAACCTTCGCTCTAGCCGCACCACGAAGCACGTCACGATAGTGCCGCTTCTCGAGAGGATTGCAAATCGTGGAAGAGCTTGATGTCATACTAACCCCGCAAGGCTCGGAAAAGAATGCCTCAGGTGGTACGAAGGTGTGATGACCATCAGCACTAGCACTGGCCTATACTGAACAAGGCCAGCCTGGGAGTGAAAGTAAGTGGAAGCACGTTAACTGTGTTTACGATTCTATGATTTCCAGAGCGAAGAAAACTTGGACTAGCAAAAGACAACCTTTCAAGGAAATATATTAGGGATAATTGAAGAGGTAAGTGACGTTAGATGTTTGTCCCCAAACTACGAGGCCAGAGAGTGGCACAAACACTGGACTCAACTCAGGGAGACGATACAACCAAAGCTTTCTGTGGTCCAATCACCTTCATAACGAAGGTGGGTGGCAGAGAGTGATTAGGCTGCTATAGTATCCCACGACCGTAACAGGAATCCAGGGTAGAATGTTCACAGGAGGCCTTGACAAGGTTCGTGGGTTAAGGAGAAGAAATTGTCAAGCGCGTCTAGTTTTGATTGACATATTGGAATTGAGTCTCCGCTTGATTTATCGGACTGACCGATTGACGCCGACGTCGTGTCCGGAAGCGTCAACAGACTGGGCTCAATTCTGACCTTTCTTCTCTTTTATTCTCTCTCTTTACTCTCACAATGTCTCACTGGGCGCAGGGTCAGCCAGGGTACCAATACCCCGGGTTTTCTGCTCAAAATCAGGGCTTTCAGCAACCCAATTTCCCTCAAGGAGGTCTTGCTCCGCAGCCAACCGGCTTTCCCGGTCAGCGACCCCCCTTCCAGCACCCCCAGCAGACTGGCTTTCCAGGAGCTGGTCCTGCTCTAGTACCACAACAAACAGGCTTTGTTGGTACTTTCCAGCAGCAACAACGTCCTCCGGTACCCCCGTTACCTTCCCAGTTCCAGCAGCAAGCACCCCCACCCCTTCCGCCGCCACTCCCTCCTTCATCCAACTTTTTGGCCGTCAACCAACAGAATCGTTTTCTCAGCTCATCCCCCGGTATTTCAGGTTCAGGCCTCGCCCCTCAACAGACAGGCTTCCCCAGTCCGGGCGGCGGAATGCAACCCCTCGTTCCCCAAGTCACTGGCTTTGTTGACCCTCGTCTTCAGATGATGTCCAATACATTCCTCCCAGCTAATCCTGCTGCGCCATATAATCCTACTGGTGCCCCGCAACTTCTACAACCTCAGCAGCAGCTTGGTGGCCTATCCCTGCAACAAAGTTTTCAGCAGCATAACCAGGAAGTCAAGGGAACGGCGACGCCTCGTGTACCATGGACTCTTTCGAAGGCCGAAAAGAAGAGCTACGATCAGATTTTCAGGGCCTGGGATACGACTAGTTCAGGTTTTATTGATGGAAAGACCGCGATTGAGGTCTTTGGACAAAGTGGTTTAGACAGGAACGACCTTGCCCGAATTTGGTGAGGTTACCCCCTAGCCATCTCAGAGTCGCACTTACAAGCTTTATAAGGACGTTGGCCGACGTAGACAACCGCGGCAAGCTGAGCATTGCAGAATTTCATGTTGCCATGGGCTTGATCTATCGTAGTATGTGATCGCCGTATGTCTATGGTTTATTCCTTAATGTTGTTCCAGAGCTTAACGGTAACGAAATTCCGGATGAGCTGCCTGCAGAACTCGTGCCGCCCTCTCATCGCGACTTGGACACGTCCGTCAATTTCGTCAAAAATCTCCTTCAGAATGAGCCATCACGTGCACGTTCACCGTCGGGTCTTGATGCACCGATATCGCGTCTTCCCAACCGTTCTCTCCACTCCTCCAGCGCGCCGGGCGCTGGTGGCCGTCAAGACGCTACCGTATACAAGCATACCGATGAGGAGCCAGCTGGTGGCTATTATACGCCCCGCTCACGCCATCTGGACCGTAGCGCCGTGCGTGCGTCTTCGGAGCGCGACTCTCCTGCAGCCGACCTGAGTGATATGAAACGGCAACTCGAAAATACCGCACGGATGCTCGATCGCGCAACGGAGGAGAGTGCGTTGCGCACTGCAGAGGATGACGCTCTCGATCGTGAGATGTCGGATCTCAAGTGGAAGGTTCAGCGTGTGCAGGAGGACTTGGAATATGCTTCGCGAGGTCCGCGTTCGTTACGCTCAGATGAAGAACGTCGGCGATTGGAACGTGAGCTCCTCCAACTCATGCACGAGCGTGTACCAGCAGTCGAAAAGAAATTGGCCGAGAGGGAGGAGCGTCGGGCGAGGCAAAAACGTGAACTGGACCGCGAGCGTGATCGACGGAACGAAACGTTTGGGCGGTTCAATGACCGAGATCGCGACAGGGATCGGGATGGCAGTAGCTACTTACGTGACACCGACGACGACCGCTATAGCAGCGGTTACAACAGGGATCGGGGCCGTGATAGAGAATATCGTGATGGCCACTCACTTGACCTCGACCGTGATCGCCCCTACCGTGATCGCTCCCATTCTTGGGACCGCAAGTATGACCGGGAACGCCCACGATCCCCTCATGTTTCAGCGCGTTCCCCACCCCCACCCCCCCCTGCTGCCGCTCCAGTCCCCACGGTCTCGAAATCACCCCCGGCTCCACCTACTCCAGGGAAGTCTCCCGCACCCAACGTTAAGAGCATGACTGCGGAGGAGCGTCGTGCATTTATCCAAGCAGAGGCACAGCGCCGTACCGCCGAACGCATGGCCGCCATGGGGCTCTCAGTTCCACCCTCATCGTCTTCACCAAAGCCGAGCCTCGATACTAGTACAGAGGATAGGTTGGCTCGCGAGAAGAAAGAAGCTGAGGAAAAGGCTCGCGCAGCGGAGGAGGCAGCTGCCGAAAGGGCCAGACAACGTGACGAGCGATTGAAAAATGAGCGTGGTGAGGGAGGATCTACCTCTGCGAGCACGGCTGCAGCAGCACAAGTAGCTCCTACTGCTCCTAATCCCAAAGTTCCGCCTCCAGTCAAGCCCCGTGCGCCTGCACCGCCTCCACCACGCAAGCCCAGCTCTGGAGTCGCTGCCCGCTCTCCTGCTGGGCGTGCTCCTCCTAAGGCTAGTCCTCCAGTTACTACTCCAGCTATTTCAAGACCTCCTGCCACCCTGCCTGCGCCTACTCCCCCTGCCATTGATCCCGAAGAAGAGGAGCTCCGTGCTCGTGAAGCGGCTCTCCTCAAGCAGAAGGAGGAACGTCTTGCGCGTATGCGTCGCCTTGAGGAAGAAGAAAAAGAGGAAGAAGTGCAGAGGCTGCGTGAAGAGGCTACTCGTCTGCAGAGAGAACGGGAAGAGGCAGCGCGAAAGGCAAAACAAGAACGTCTTGAGCGTCTGAAGCGTATGGAAGAGGAGGAAGCAGAGGAGGCCAAGCGCGAAGAAGCAAGGGAAGCAAGGAGAGCAAGGACACCTGCACCTGCCCCTGTCGCACCTCCCCCAGCTCCCGTTGTTCCACCCGTGCCCACACCGCCCCCGCCACCTGTTCCGCCCGCTACAGCTGCATCTCCTGTGGACAGAGGAAAGAACAATCCTTTCAATCGCTTGATTAACAGCGGTGCTTCACCAGCCGTTCCCTCGCATCCTGCTACCAATGGTGGCAACAACCCGTTCTTCAGGTCGCAGCCTGCCGCGCCGCCGTTTGCCCCGAACGACACAACCTCTCTGCCACCTGCGCCCACTCCACCGATCCCTAACCCTCCACCAGCGTCGAAGAGCCCCGCACCTCCCGTCGTCAAGACTTCATATCACACTGCTCCAGGTGATAGTGAAGACGAGTGGGGGCAGGAGAAAGATGATGGTGATGATAGTTCTGAGGATGAGCTCAACTCCTCACGCGACACACGCGACAAACTTGCACGCCAGTTGTTTGGCTCGATCCTCCCACCTGCCAGCGTCCCGCCGCGTCCCCAGTCCGCCGCTGCGGGGGCGGGCGTAACTTTGACTGTGCCATCTGCTCCTTCACCGCCGCCGCCACCGCCACCACCTCCACCGTCTGCACCACCTGCCCCTGCGGCTCCTACCGTCTCTTCTGTTCCGACTCCTGTGGGGGATCGCAGTGCGCTACTTAACGCCATCCAAAGCGGTTCACGCCTGCGCGAGGTTGTCACCAATGACCGCAGCGCGTCCGCTGTCTCCGGACGAGTCATTGGGGATCCGCCTCACGCCGGTGCCACCCCAATTATCCCGCCTGCGGAAACGTCGCACCCAGAAAATAGTGCTAACCTAAGTCGGCAGTCAGTAGACTGGTACATTGGACTCGCTGCGGATCAAGGCACGCACGCGAGTCAGGAGCCGAGCTTGCCTCCAATGGGCGAGGAGGATGGAGAACAGGCGCACAATGAGGTGAATGGCCACGCAGCGCCTATGCCGGATATCAGGGTCGCACACGCGGAAGAAGTAGAGCCGAGTCCACTGGAGGATATAGATCGCAGTACTGGTATGTCATTATGGCTTCCTCTGTTACTCGCATTGACGTTGTTTGGGATCGCAGAGTACCGTGTCAGGACCCTGTATCCGTATGACGGTCAGCGGGCCGAGGATTTATGTGCGTCATCTCCTCAACTCTCCAGCCTGTTACCTACTCGCTTTGCAGCATTCGTTGAGAATCTCGTGGTCACTGCGTATGCATCAAAGTCGGGAGGCGACTGGTGGTATGGCACCGTCATCAGTAATGGCAAGGCTGGGTTCTTCCCGAAGACATATGTGCAGACCCTTGAGGCGGGTAAGTGATATAACATCTGGCCGTTTCGTTTTGATTTAAGTTTGCGCAGTCAAGGCAAAGTGTTTATATGATTACCCAGGAGGAAGTACCGACGAGTTGCCGTTCTCAGAAGGCGACGTAATATCTGTCGTGGACCGTTCAGACAGCGACTGGTACAAGGCTGAGAAGGATGGGGTTATATTCATCGTTCCGGCAGCCTACTTGGAGATTGAGGGTTAGTCGAGCTCCGATTTTTCTACGTCGTCGTTTACATATTCTTTTGCTGGATCCAGGCTAAACGTACTTTTTTTTTAAATTTCTTTTACATGTACCCCTCAAATATGAACATTGGTTATTTCGTGTTGGACGTTTCCAGATGCCCGTGTTTCGTCCAAGTCGATATCGACGCTACCTCTCAATACAGAGGCGACATCCGGACTCCCCGGAGCACCATCATCGCCGTCTTCCACTAAGGACGCAGCACCCACTCAGATGTTGCAAGGCGATGCAAATGATGTCGAATATGAGAATGCCTCAGACAGCACTCCCTCTGGATATGATTCCTTCTCCGATTCGGATTCTGAGGACGATGAAGCAGCAATGACGGAGGAGGAACGCAAACTTGAGCGTGAGATGCGAGCAGCGGAGCGTCAGCTTGTACTTGAAGCGGCCGGCATCGTTGTCAAAAAAGACACGACACGTCGTCCGCCACCTCGTTTACAGCGCAGGCGTGCGGTCACATCAGTGCCACCTAAGCATCGCCCAGCACCCGCGCCCCCAGCCGAAATGTCATCCGTGCCTACATCAAGCCCAGGGCCAGATCTCAGTGAGCTGCCGCCGCCCCCGCCGGCGAAGGAATATCTTGATGATGCTTACGAGCGCTATGAGGCGTTTAAGCAGCACGTTTCGCGGTTGTCTATATCTTCCATTGACCAACTGCCGCCCCTCTCGCCTGTGAGCCCAAGCGTCGGCTCGCTTTCACTCGCCCCAGCTCAGTTCCGTGAGAGTGTCCCCGACAGAGAAAAGGGTAAAGATAATGTGAGCACGTCGCCGTCGTACGGGAGCCGCATCTCGCAGCTCCTGGCGCGTTCGCGGACACCTGGGCAGGAAAAGGAGACTCGTATTATGCCGACCATTTCAGCACCCATGATGAGTGCGACCTCGTCTGATACAGGGACGCTCGGTCCTCCAGCTCGCGAAGGTAGCCCAGGGTTTGGATCGGTACGTGACGTGTTGACACTTCCATGAGGAACAACCAGCCTTACTATTTATCATGGAGTCGTGGGCAAGCCTCGTAGACAAGTCTGCACTGGAGGGCCTGCCGGATCGTGAGCGACGCAGGCAAGAGGTATGTCTTCGTTTTGGTTCCACACTTACGTGTAAGACTGTTCTGATGCGGATGGGCGACAAGGCAATTTTCGAGCTTATTGCCACGGAGGGCGCATACGTGCGTGACCTACAGCTCGTCGTTGAGGTGCGTGGGTATTACATGATCAATTCACCGATGATTTGATGTACGTCTGATCTTCTGGTTGTATCATGTAGATATTCTACTCGAACATGTTGAAACTCCTGGAGCCCAGGGCGATTGCCGTCATATTTTCAAACATTGAAGACATACTATTGATAAATACAGCGTTCTTAAGCTCACTCGAGGAGCGGCAGCGAAGCTGTAGGTTATACATCGATACAATTGGGGACATACTGGACAGGGACATTATAAACATGATTAACTACCAGGTAATGTCTTTCCTTCCGTCTTCTCTATATCAGCCGATTGTGGCGGTCCGATCCAGGAATACTGCGTCAATCAATCAAACGCGACAAGGGTGTTGCAGTCATTGAGGGACAAAAACACAGATCTTGCTGCTCTGTTGCAGGTGTGTAATCCCCGCCGATCGAGGATTGACTAGCTGTGGGCGAAAGCGAAGCTGATGGGACCGTAGCGATTGCGTGAGGACCCCGCTGTACGCAATCTTGACCTTTCAAGCTATCTGCTCGTGCCTAGTAAGATCTAGAAGACCGTATGCGACATTCCTTGAGATAACCATTATTGTACAGTGCAACGCATAACACGGTACCCGCTACTCATCAAACAGATTCTACAGTATACGGAGCCCGATCAAGACAGAGTGTTATCAGAACGCGCGCTACACACGGCCGAGAGGATATTGGACACTATCAATGAGGCGATACGGGAGCAGGAAGGTCGCAATAGGCTCAAGACACTCTCGCAGGACCTATGGATAGGCCACGGGTGCGTGCCACTGATTGGGAGGTGGATATACACGTACTTACCGTCAAATCCTTCAGGCAGGTGGATTTGACAGCGCCAACCCGGCACTTAGGTGACCGGAGATTGCTAAGAGAAGGGTTTCTCAACAAAGCCAAAAGCGGGCGCAAGTTGCGCGCGTTTTTATGCAATGATATTCTCATCTTGACCGACGAACACGGAAGGACTCTGTACCGCATGGTGCGTGCATGCACAGCGAGGACTATGCGAGTATGTTCAGCCTCAATCTGGTTTAGCCGATTCCGTTGTCGGAGATCCGCGTAGGAGAGGCACCAGGGCATAGAGGTATGTGTCACGATTCACGACCCTTCCTTTGTGATCAAGCTCACGGAGGGTTGCAGACGAGCTATCCTTCCAGATTTCAGTCGCATATCCACGTGGTGGAGACAAGATAATGCTGCGGGCAAGTTCTGCTCGCGAGCGCCATCTCTGGATGACAGACGTTGAGACGGCGAGTCGAAAGTGCAAGGACGCGGAGAGGGCGGTGGCGCTGAAAGCCCGTGGAACATATTGAGGATGACTTTGAAACTGGTGTCATTTGGCCATTTGCTTGGATTATAACCACATATAGACATTGCGGACGAACCCTTATCGAACAAATCCCAACAGAACCGGATTACATAATACATTTCTGTGTTGCCCCCAACACGACACCGTGGCAGACTCGACCGCGTATTCAGCGCTCAGTGTCTGAATCAACTGGGGATGGGCATGATGGACCCACTCGACGCTTTTCGCGCGGCAATTAGCGCAAAATACGAGATCGAACCGGTCAATGCTTCAGGTGCACCTGTGGACACTCTCCGCTCTGCCACCCACCTGCGCTTCTCAACAGCAATCACATTTCCAAAGAGCGCACCAACTCGCCTCCGCAAGGTGGGGAGCAATGCGAAGGACCCAGCCTCTGAACCGGATGGATTTTTCATGCTCGAGGCTGTTTACCTCGCTTGGTCCTTGCGCGATACCCCCGGTGGCGAATACATGAAACAGGCGCGAGAGCATGGGCTCCCGGCCGGGGGTTTCGTCGGTCTGACAGAGCGGAAAAGTATCGTTGATTGGCTCAAACGCACTGTTGCTGCGTTGGACAGCATTGTTCCACTTTCAGGTGTGTTTTCCCTCAATTTTCGAGAGTACGTCAGGTTGATCTCATCGCCAATGAGTTCAGGGTCGACCACCCCTCCTGGATCTCCCCCACCTTCTGTCTACCGTCGCCTGCCAGCTCAACCATTTTCTACCCCCCACACGCAATCATTGCCCTCCACATCCGCCCGCTCTCGTGCAGACGGGGGGCCAACCGCGTCGCCTCCTAAACGGCGCTACGTGCCCGACCCCACGGATGTAGAGGTTGTAAAGAAAATCCGCCAGGGCGAGGTCGAACTCCGTGACCGCAACACCGTTTTGCGTGGTATCAAAAATAACGTGTGCCTCATCTCCCTGTGATGCGACTCATACTGACATTCCCATAGAATTTCTCTTCTGTTCGCAATGCGTATGTTGCCAAGCTCAAAAGCCTGAAGGAGGCTAAAAAGACCGGCGTAACCCCACCGGTTGCCACACAGCTATCAGGTATCGTCATCCACCACTATCCATGAGGTCGGCTCATGACCTCTGCTTATCTCCTTGCCCTACAGATCCTAAGACTCAGTCCCGCAAACAAAGTGCGTGTCCACCTTCCCGCTTGACATGGCCGTCCCTCAGGGTCTCTGTGCAGAGAGCATGTGTCCCATTATTATGATATCCTCATCACCTACGTCCCTGATCACTATGTATAACGTTCGACGCTTTCTTCAAGAGTCCATGTACGTTTCCCCATGATTTTCCTGTTATGAAAAGCTGACTTGAACAAATACGTTATCACAGGTTCGAGCCATCAGCAGAAGCACGTGCACGCGCTGCCGCCGAGGGCACGACCAGGGCAGAGGACCTCATACCAATCGATCGCGAACGCACGACCGTTGAACCAGGTGGCCAGACGCGAACAAGCGCCCAACGGTATTATGTCGTCGACTCAGTTGAGGCTCTCAACAAGTTCGGCGCGGATGCCTGGGATCGTGTTGTCTGCGTTCTTACAACCGGCCAGGTGTGGCAATTCCGGCCTTATAAATGGAGTGAGCCGCGGGTTTTGTTCCATCACGGTGAGTGTCTGGTTGGCTGTGCGTAGGTACCTGATGAGCTTGAATTGATGGTGATGGTGGAAAGTGAAAGGTATTTACGTGTCATGGGCGAACGACCCACCAAATCCAAAAGTCAAAGATTGGAACGTCACAGAACTCAAGGTGAGCTAAATGTCGAGTTTTCAAGGCTGTTCTCGTTCAGTCTTTTGGCGCCCATCCAGATTGACCCTCACCGTCGACACGTGGACAAGTCGACGGTGGCTTATTTTTGGAAGACTCTGGATACATGGACAGCGATGCACAAGCCATCACTTATGACCACATAATCCAACACAGCATTAGTAGTATAGGAGACACTGCTCTTGTTGTAGTTCTTGAATGCTGCTCACGTGTTAGAATCGATATTTATTCTTTTCGGAGTATGTGTGGGCGCGGATGAAACAAGGCTGTCGGTTGCCGGCAGCACAGCCAAACCAACGCGGGTTACGCGGCCCGGGAGATTACAAGAACAACAATAACTTAAGCGTAAAAACCCTAACCCTAAAAAAAAGCCAAGTGGTACGACTTGTTGTTGCCCTCTCGGAGGGGTGTCCTTTCTCTCTTTGCTCTCTTTCCCTTCCCTCCCAGACAGCGTAGTAACATGCCCAAAATACCCGCTGTCTCTCCCGCTACCGGAGAACGTCCGCCTCCAAATTTCGTGCACACAATTGATGGCAATTTCGTCGATTCGCACGGCCGCACCCTCCTACTTCGCGGGGTCAATCTTTCCGGTTCATCAAAGGCTCCAGTTGGCGAGCCCTCATACCTCCTGGATGGGTTTTGGGAGAGTGCAGAAGCTGGCGGGAACGGCTTCATCTCTCGTCCACTCAATCTCGATGATGGGTCTGCCGACGTTCATCTTGCCCGACTGCGTGGTTGGGGCTTTAACACATTACGCTACCCGATCACATGGGAATCTCTTGAGCATGCAGGACCGTAAGTCGTCACGTTATTGTTCGACGCCCGATCCTCTGACTGATGACACTCCAGTGGGGTCTATGACTACGACTTCATGGACTACACCATTCGCGTGTTGCGGAAATGCAAAGAGTATGGCTTCAAAGTATACATGGATCCCCATCAAGACATTGTGAGTTTATACAACTCCTGCAATATCTCTTAATCTCACTGCGGAGACTCCTTCCGTCCTTGGCCGTACCCGTCTTTTGTCGTGCCGTTTTTCTCCGATCCATGCCCTTCTTATTTCGCACACGACCCACCACCCATTAATTTTCGACACCCTGCTTCGGGATATTACGTGCACCCTTGGTCGCTGATATATTCCGATATGTTTCGACCCCTTACTATCTTGGAACTCCGTCCTATCCTTGCCCACTACAATATTCATATTCTTGTCACCATTCACTTACAGTGGTCTCGATATTGCGGTGGTTCTGGGGCACCATACTGGACACTCGAAGCATGTGGCATGAACCCACGCAATTTCACGGCTACGCAGTCCACTATTCTTCACAACGAGTATCCCCTGGCACATCAACCAGATCCCGCTTCCATCCCTGCCATGACATGGTCTACCAACTACGGGCGCCTCGTTCCTCAAACCCTCTTCACACTATTCTTCGCCGGCCGTGATTTCGCACCCAATTGCACCATTGATGGCTCCAATATTCAGGACTACCTCCAATCACACTTTATCGAAGCTTTCGGTCAGTTAGCTGATAGGATCCGCGAGGCAGGTGACCTGCTGGATGATTGCGTAATTGGTTGGGATAGCATCAACGAGCCGTCCGAGGGCTTGGTTGGGTATCCGGATTTGCATTCGCTGCCTGAAAAACAGGGATCAACCCTCAAGAGGGGTCCCACGCCAACACCGGCGCAGTCGTTGCGCCTAGGAATGGGGCAGGCCCAGACTGTCGAAAATTGGACTTTCAATGCATTCGGTCCACAGCGTGCGGGCATGGTGACAATCGACCCAAACGGCCTAATCATTTGGTTAGACCCCTCGACTGAACCGGATGGTGTACACCCGCGATATGGATGGAGGCGTGGCCCAGACTGGCAACTCGGCGTTGACATCTGGGCTCAGCACGGCGTGTGGGACATCGAGACAGGCTACGTAATGCGGCCGGATTACTTCCGCTACCTCCCCGCAGTCGAGTTTGCTGGGCCACAGGACGAGGTTGCTGAAGTGGAGTTTGTCGCCGATTACTGGGCCCCACATTGGCAGGCATGGGCACGACGCATCCGCCAGGCGCACGCAGAGGCAATTCACTTCGTGGCTCCCCCCGTGTTCGCACAACCCCCTCCACTACCTGCTGAAGATCTGGCCGGCCGTTGCGCTTATTCGGCACACTACTATGATGGACTCACACTTGTTACGCGCCACTGGAACTGGTTCAACGCGGATGCGCTGGGGTTGTTGCGTGGAAAGTATCGCACCAAACTACAGGCGCTTAGAGTCGGTGAAGCGGCCATCCGGCGCTCGCTCCAGAGTCAACTGAAGACGCTCAAGGAAGATGCGGATATTCTCGGTGCCTATCCGACGATGATCGGAGAAATCGGTATCCCTTTCGATATGGACGGGCGCAAAGCCTATGGTTGGACGGATGGAGGTCGTCATAAAGGCGATTTCTCCAGTCAACAACGCGCGCTCGATGCCAGCCTCAATGCCACTGACGGCCCGAATTCCCTCAGTTACACAGTGTGGACGTACTGTCCAGATAATGTGCACCCTTGGGGCGATCTGTGGAATATGGAAGACCTCAGTTTATGGAGCGTCGACGACCTGCGTCCTCAGGGTCAATCTAGTATGTATCAAGGTAACGGAGACAAGTCGTCGGCATTGTTACTCGCGGCACACCGTGCTGCACGATCACGCAGCACAGTCCAGCTTGGTGCCACAGGCTCATTTACGCCGGGTTATCCGTCTCAACTATCATTGGCCACGACACCCCTTGCTGCCAATGACGAACGGGGCTCTTTGCCTGATGTCAGGTCTTTTCGCCGTTGGGACAGTGCGTTTGACTTCCTGACGGATGGAGCCCGAGCAGTGAAAGCATTCAGCCGGCCGTATCCAATCGCTACAGTCGGAAACCCCATCGACATTCGGTTTGACATTGCCAAGGCCGAGTTCCGCATGGTTGTCCGTGTGCGTTCCGACGATGCACCCACCATCCTCTCTTCAGCAGGGCCTGTGCGCCCCTGTACACCATCTTCCCATTCTACTGTCGATGATCCAAAAGCGGAACCATCTGCGACCGAGATCTTTTTACCCATTGTGCATTTCGCTGCTGACCGTACCGTCGGCGCGCTGCTAGACAAATCCACGCACAAACAGGACCCTCCCACCCCCGACATTGACATAGACGAGGAGCCCACGCGTTCGCGTTCCAGCGAGACACTGCACGGTGTTGCCCATAGCCCCTATCCACCCCGATCTCTAATGGACGGTCTTGCCGTGGCCGTGTTCGTGTCCGCAGGTCGTTGGGAGCTCGATCGCACGACGTTGAGATGGTGGTACCCGGTGCCAAGACCAGGTGAGCCAGACCGTGAGTACTCCATCGTGGTTGCACGGCGAGGGGGTCGCATTGTCACGAAGGAGGAGCGTGCGCATCAGAGCTTCTGGGAGCGCTTATGCAGGAGTGCAAGCGACTGTTGTGTCATGTGAATCTCGCTGGATTGAGCGTGCCAGGCAGTCACAGTGTTTGTTATTTAATCTTATGTGTGTTCATTTTTCCAGCCGTACTTCCTACACTAGACATACTCTCTTGATCACGGATTCTTTCTAATAGCAGGTTTGGTGCACGGTTAATTTATTGACTAGTCTGCATGGGACAAAATATTCCCTTTGTATACAGTAAAAATCTAAAGGAGGGAGTGGGAGTGTTCAGCCCTCTCTACGAGATATTCTGGGTATCATTAGAGCTCAGTATAGTATCGGCGGAAAGAAATGGTGGTTCGGTTTGGTCTGTATTTGCGTGAGGCCCTGAGGGTAATGCGGGTTGTAGTAGGTTGGATTGAACGCGGAGAATTTGGAGATTGCCACCATCTTGCGCTTCTGCCCAACTACCACCTCGCAACCCGATCTCGACGATGCGGCCCAAGATGCGAGCAAGCTCCTGGTATCTGCCTTGTTGTCAAGTAAGGTCATATACGTATGCGAGGTGACGTACTGTCGTCGCTCTTCTGCCGCGTCCTCTTCCCTTGTCTGAAGACGCTCGATGAGTTCACGCACTTGGATTCGGAGCTCCTCGATGGAATCATTCACGTCGGAGCGTTGCTTCGACTGGTTGCGTGACGAACGCCACGTTTCACCGATGATGAGCGCCGTAGCGACACTGAACAAGAAGCCTTCTGCGAGAAAATTTGCACCGTTTTCGATGGCTCTGAGTGCCGAGAGATCAGTAAGGGTAGTTCCTCAACCAGCGCAGGGAATTCAAACGCTCACCTGGCCTCTGAGAGAGGGCGAATATGCTTGGCAGGTTCGCCCAGCAGGCCCGTTCGCAGCCTCACCTCGTAGCGGTACATGGTCTGTGCGAGCGATACACACACCTTTCGGAAGCGCTCGTGTCTTTCGTTTTGGTATCAGCTTGCTGCATACACATGCAGGTCGTGGGTGCTCACTCTCTTGCCTGACTCTTAATGCGCGCACTGATAGGCTTGGCTAGAGTCTTGAGGGACTTTAATTAAGCTCTTATTGCTGAGAAAAAATTTCTCACTCGAATCAGTAACGTGCCGATCTTCACAGTCGCCATAGGAAAAACAGAGAGTGGGTTGGTGTTATCAGCTTACACCTGGAAGAGCCTCTGCAGTGACCGAGTTGCGCGTAAGCGAGCACGGCACGAAAGGCCGACTGGACCACGTCATTCGATATGACACATCATCCGAGTCACTGTGATCAGATCACCATCGCCCCCCTTCAAAGTTTCGGTGCCACCTCGCGTTCATACCTATAAGGACACCTCGTGTTCCTTTCATAAGACCTTTCGTCTAGCCCTCTTTGTTTCTGCACCATTCAGTTGCTTACCTCTGCGAGGCAATGTGAGCGTTGCTTTGGTTCAAATAACGGCATACTGGGTATACTGGTACCCCTTGCAGGGCTCTTCCTGCCAGTGGTGCAGATGCCTATGAGCGCTGCTTTTATTCAAATAGCGGATTGCTGGTGATTCTGGTTCCCTCACGGGACTCATCCAACAAGTGGTCCAGATGTGCTTTGGTTCAGATAGCAGCCTACTGGAGATACTAGCCCGGGTGCCCTCACGGGATACCCATGCTGGTGGCCTAGACATCTGCGAATGCTGCTTTAATTCAAATTGTGGTGGCCACTCTCACGGGATAAGATGACTTTATGGAATGCTTTTCGTGCCAACCCCGCTCGCCTCACTCCTTTGCCCGTTCAACTGTTCTGAAATGTCGGCTACCGCTGTTTCGTTGGTTCTGCTACCAGAGTCCAGGGGACCTACTGTCCGCGTCTCGATTCTGCTTACGGGAAGGATTGTAGCAGCTGCTATGCTAGTCGAGCCGCCGATAGCGGGACATGGTGTCATGGACGTACCCGTCTATAGTTTCCTCATCGAGAATTAGGCATCAGGAAAAAATATATTGTACAACCTCGGGCTTGGCATGAAAGCTTGGGAAGCAAAGCAGCCGCCGCGCGGTGACTTCGTACAGGCCATATTATTTATCCCCGTTCTTTTCTAGATTGGTGGAGTGCGGACTTTGTACAGGATGGTTTAATAGTCGCTGACATGCGATTCAGTCCTTGAACAGGTGCAAAAACCACCTCAGACGTCGTAGACGTTCTGAATTTAGCTTCTGTTCCACTTTCCTCCATCAACGCCATCGTCTAGTCCCATCGCCATGTATTTCATGCGGGCGATCCGTCCCTTTTCCCATCGAGCACGTCGCTCACTGTTGGTCCCGGTTTCAAGTCGAATCCGAAGACGTACCCCGGGCATCCCAAGGCCCCAGACAATCTCATAGTCCAGGATGCCTTCGAGGGTCGCCATCTCATCAAACTAGACTTTAACGAGTCTCAATTGAATATATGCGGATTGCGAGCCATCGATTGGTTCAAAGATGGTCCTTTCTACGTCCTAGAAGCACCTGGGCACTCCAGCGACCACGTCGTTTCCCTGGCGCGTACTGCTGAAGAAAGGTTTTTGCTCCTCGGAGGGGACCTCGCTCATCATTGCGGCGAATTCTGACATAACGCTCTTCTCCCTCTCCCTGAATCGATTCTCCCATCTGCGTTTGAACCACCCGAGTCACCTCCCCCCTGCCCCGGATCTATCTTTGGGTCCGTCCACCCGTCAGCTGACAAGAATGCCTTTCGAACCACCCCGTTTTGTAACGCGGCTCCAAAGATACGAACGCATCCCGTAGCTCCTCACGCCACGTTTGAAGCGCTCAAGCCACCCCAGATGTGTTTGTCATTATCACGCACGACAACTCTCTCCTTGACATACTCAACTCTATCCCGAAGCAGGATTGACGGGCTGGGAGGAGGGTGGAGAGCGTAGCATAAAGGAGATTGGGAAGTAGACGTTTTTGAAGGACTTTCAAAAGCAGGGGGTGATCTCGGCGTAGGTAGAAGTGAAGGCTGTACTTTGACTCACATCTGTACGAGTATATCCCTTAATGCTTGGTGCTCATTCTCATGCCGTGTTGCAAAATCGGTGTCTCGGATACTATTGCTTTGTGTTAGGTTAGCGCAAAGCCAATGAATAAACTGCCCGCAGCCCGCAATGTAAAAGGATAACGAACAACAGAAGGTATGCGGGTATTGTATACCAGGAGCGCCGCTGGCCCGGAAAAAGATAATGGGAAGGAATTATGTAATTCGACGAGTGAGTGGCAACCGGAGCCAATTCACTTGTTTCCTCCGCCACGTCCCTTCCTCATTGTATTTGCATTGTGAGGCATTAATTTGCTTCACAACCCTCCCTGTTGTTTTCAGGTCGCACTATCTAGGTGGTTGTCATGTCACAGCAGATTTCACAGCAGTATGCGTGTAAGCGGCGTTTTGCTCAGTGTTCTTTTTGTACAAACTGATTTTGGACTTGCAGTCCGTGCCCAAAGATCTGTTGGCCTTGTTGGCGGATCCCCTACCTATGATCCCATCGAGGCTTTCCAGGCTCCAGATACCACCGCTCGCACGTACCAGTACAGTCCAGACGGGAGGCTTTTTGCACTTGCAGTGCCGTCCGGGTGCGTCGAGTTGCAATATTGATCAATAAGCATCACTTATACGAGACCGTATAGCGTGCGCGTCCATCAAGCGGAGACCGCCCTTCTACTCCTAGAGCTCGCAATTCCCAATGTGGTTGAGCTCAGATTTTCTCCACGCGGGACATATCTCTCCACCTGGGAGCGGCAAGTCAAGCTCGGAGATGGGACTCAACACAAGAACCTGCGCGTCTTTTCCACCTCGACAGGAAAGGAGCTCATTTCCTTCTCTCAAAAGTACCAAGACGCCTGGGATGTTCAATACACTATTTCTGAATCCCATGCCATTCGCCTTGTTGGTTCGGAGATTCACGTTTTCAATCCTTCGGATTGGGGGAAGGGCATCGTTGACAGGCTCAAGGTCGAGGGCGCGTCCTCTGTCACGCTAAGCCCTGGTCTCAACCCATCCATCGCCGTATTTGTACCTGAAAAGAAGGGTCAACCTGCGAGCGTTCGCATTCATACCCTGCTGAACTTGAGCGCTCCACCTACGTGCCAGAAGACGTTCTTCAAGGCAGAGAAGTCCCAGATTAAGTGGAACAATCTTGGCACGCAAGTCCTTGTCCTTACGCAGACGGATGTCGATAGCACCAACAAAAGTTATTACGGGCAGTCAGGGCTTAACCTACTCAGTGCCGCGGGGAACTTCGACTGCCACATCACTCTCGATAAGGAGGGCCCAATTCACGATTTTGCCTGGAGTCCCAATTCAAAGGAATTTGGGGTCGTGTATGGGTGTAAGGCCTTATGTCATGCTTTTGGGTACCTTGCCTAACGACCTGTTATCAGTCATGCCTGCCAGGGTTATGCTTTTCGACCAACGCGTGCGGCCGTTGCACGACTTCGGCACTTCATTCTCTAATTACATATCGTTCAACCCTCAGTCGCGGCTACTCCTTCTGGGAGGCTTCGGTAATCTTGCCGGAAAAATTGATGTTTACGACAGGCGTTCGCTGACCAAGATATCGACAATGGATGCATCCAATACATCACACTGTGAATGGTCCGCCGACGGCAAATTTATCCTCACTGCCACACTGTCTCCGCGTTTGCGAGTTGATAATGGGATTAAGGTGTGGTACTTACTCGGCCAACTCGTGCACATGCAGGATTGCGAAGAGCTCTATCAAGCGAGCTGGCGCCCCACTCTCATTGATGCCACACCCCCCTTCCCATCCGTAATTCCACCTGCACCGGCACCGTCTGCAAGTGTCCAAGCTGCGGCAGTGAGTGCCAAGTCTTCCCCTGCTCGACCCATGGGTGCCTATCGGCCCCCTGGGGCCCGTGGACAAGGTGCCTCTCTTGTGTACACTCGCGAGGATAACGGTTCACCTTCGGGTACCCCCCGGGGTAGTGGCACGGCGACTCCCACACGCCAGGGTCGCCCTCCTGCGTCTCTGTCGAACGGGCATGGACGCCGATATGTACCCGGTGCTCCTGCGTCTGCGTCCTCACCCAATCCCGACAGTGTCAAGCCGCGCAAACGTAAAGGTCCCAGGGAGAAGGCTGAAGGGGTTGGGCAGCGGGATGGTGGGACTGTTGAGATTTCAGCTGCTGTCGACCCAGTTCTTAAGATCGATAGCGGCGAACTCATGATGAATGCGGACTCGATACCCCTCACGCCGGGGGTGGAGGCACTTGATCCTGTACAAAAGAAGGTTCGAAACTTGAGCAAAAAAGTGAGTTATTACCTGTTTATTTAGCCTAAACAACGGCTCCCTGATATCATCTCTGTCCCTTTAGCTAAAGGCCATTGATGAACTTAAGGAAAAGGCTGCGCGCGGTGAGCATCTTGAGGCAACCCAGCTTAAGAAGATTGAGAGTGAAGTAGATATACGGAAGGAACTTAAGGCCTTAAACCTATCCTCTTAGGCTACACTTACTATATGTCTATTCATCATTTTTCTCTAGCTTATAGGGAGTTATGTTGTATATCCATCTGGCCTTTGTGGATAGAGTAAAGTGATAATGACTTTTCAATTCTTTTGGCATATTTTAAAAATTTGCCCTAGATAAACTTAAGTTTAGAATGTATTTAGACTCTTGTGAATTCTATAGTATCTAGTACCTGGTTATATACAGTATATAGGTAACCCATAGGTCTAATGATATGCTAGACAGCCAAAATCAACCAATTTGGTTATATCTGAAATATAAATTTTTACAACAAATTACATTTAGGATTATGCTTAGGTGATATGACAATCCACCCCCTTTTTCCTTTTTATCCTTCTCTGCTGCACCCATTGTTGAAGACGCATTAGTCCAACACGTGCTACCATCCAGATATGGAGGTGCACTTCCCAATTCGTGGTTATTATGATACATAGGTCACGTATGCACATATGGTAGTATGCACGTCACGTCACGGCCT
>Ga0307512_10002204_pt1 | contig 25403 bp, 23 predicted proteins | sample 14_EM_MG_FD_200267 | JGI IMG/M metagenome (GOLD analysis project Ga0307512, IMG submission 200267) | Populus trichocarpa ectomycorrhiza microbial communities from riparian zone in the Pacific Northwest, United States - 14_EM | ecosystem: Host-associated > Plants > Roots > Unclassified | place... | reverse complement strand
TGCGTGTGGCTTCCGGACCGATTGACATTTTGCTGATATACCCAATGAACCCATTCCGATGTATGGTCACAGTTGGCCACAACGCTACAGTGTTCATTTACAGTTGGATACCGACAGAGCGAGAAGAAACGGCGAAACCGCGATCGGAGGGCGATATGCAACGCGACGCGTTGTATTGGCGCCGGGCGCGGAGTAGTCTGCCACCGGGGTGTCTCTGACGGCTCTGACGGAGCGCGTCCACTCTGACGGAGCCATTCCGCCCGGACGGAAATGTTTTTTGCTGATGCATAATGCTCTGATGCTGACGACACCTCATCTCCCAAGGAATGACCCATCGGAGCATGAGTGGATAGTCATTTGTTCGGCGGCTAGGAATAAGGTTTCCTGCTGATGAGGAGTGACCATTAACAATAGATATCTTACAACCATTATCGATCCAAAGATGATACATATCTCATTCACGGTTGGCCAGATCGCTGTCATTGATCCATTGATGTGAAGGTCGGGTAATGGAGATGTGACTAATTGGTGAACTAATCTGGAAGGTAGATCTATTACGGAAATATGAGTGATAGTTCGTGAATCTGGATCGAATATCCATATTAGGATTATCGAGTGATCCAGTATAATCCCAGAAATGAACCTTTAACACCAAAGGCGTAAGACTGATACTGGACCCTATGCATGTCAAAGAGGCATACGGTCACATTGCATCACCATATCACAGTATACAATGACATGTTCTAACATAAGGACAGCATTAGGCGAGCTTTAGTGAAGAAGAAGACTCAATGGAAGAGAGACTTGTACTTTGCTGAGAAGGTAGTGCGACAAAAGCTTTCCACATACTATGCTGCAGTTACTCCAACGACCAGTGTGCTTTTCATTTCAGCGCATATCCTCAACCCTCTCTGGAAGTTGCGATCATTTCGACACTGGGACCAGGGTATGGATATTAATCCTCAGGATGACACTTTGTAGACTATGCAATTCCAAGACACATTTCTAAAGTATGTGGAGAATGAATAGTATGCCAAACAGAGACATGTGCCGGTCATTGAACTCGACAGCATACTAAGCAACAATCTCCTCCTCTCCACGTCGGCATCAGGATGTGTTCAATCTTCCTTTGATCCACATCATTTGTCAAGCGATGTTAAAGAATGCTTAATGCCTGACAATTTGGCTGGAACCCCACTAGGATGAAGCGATCGCGCAGCATGCTTATGGACCCCCACCTGGCCTGATTTGAAATCACCACCTCATTCACCAAAAAACTGGGTGCAACATAATCCAAATCTGAGTGATTACCACTCTGACCCAATGGAGATTAGCATTACATTGTGGATACCAGATATCACTGACTGGTGGCGACAACAGTAGGAAACACACTCAAAGGACACCAATCGCTCCAATGTGGTACAAGACAAATTCTCCATCATACTACAAGCTGTCGGAGTGGAGGCCAGTCCTTCCTTTGGGTGTGATGTTCCCGGCTGGAGGCAGTCAAAAACCACAGGCCAGACCCTTCCTGAATGAATGGTGGTAAGGCAGTTTGCTCTAGCCAATGAACCGATATTGGCAGGCGATTACCCAGCATTGGATACGATGACCACAGAAAATGACTCGCAAATAAGGAGAGAGGCAGAGGAAAGAAACTTGCAAAGAATGGCCAACGTCCATGACTATGTGGTGATGTGGCAGGGCAACCAACACCTATGTGCTACACAGAAGGAATCTCACGCTTGAAACACACAGATGACAGTGTTAGGATGAATTTCAGATACGGAAGAGATCATCAAAGCATCCTGGTCACTCTCTCAACATGATGGTGCGGCTACATTCATATTGTCAGAGAGATCAGCTTTGCCACCAGCTTTGTCTGGAAAGAGCATCCCTGGAGGACGAACTCAAATACAATATGTGCGCCGAATCAGAAGAATCAAACGTCATTCCATGGAAAGTGATGAGGAGAGTGCACCTGCAAGAATGTCGGACGCAGCAAATTGGCTAAACTGGAATATCGACTTGGATACTCCAAATTACAGTGAAGACGATTGCGTGGCATACGTTCAATCTGATATAGAGCGAGACAGTGACATCAAGGATCCAGAAACCCCAGAGCAGTGGGATGTGAGTGCCACACCAAAATGTACCCAGATTGATTCAGGCAACACCGAAATAACGTAGACAGGCTTAAAAGGTGTTGCTGGCAGTAAATACAATGGAAACAAGGAGGAATAAGGGAATCAAGAAATAGTAGGACAGAATGTGTCAACATGTTTCAGCTGCATATTTATGTAGCTTGACAGAGAGTTTCATTTCGAGATATATTATGGGCCAATGGTGAGCAATTGCTTGTGAATATCGATTGACAAACAGATGTATAGCGGGTGCAATGATTCTTTTGGCACGATATATATCCTTTCCTAGTATGAAAGCGAACGGTGCAAGTATATCACTGGGCTCAGCATTGCCTCAGGGCGGAGTCTCAATTTGTCACAAACATGGCCTATATGTTCAAATCATTATGAAACAATTATCGACGGCAGCAGATGTTGATAGGACGATATATTACAATGAGCGTCATTGGAGCGTCAACACTGTTTGGTCATGTAAGTATGGTAATTGAATAGTGATTTGTTCGCTGTTAGGCATAACAGATGTATTGGCAGATTTCATAGGCCAAGAGACAGCAACACGGTCACTGCCCCATGCTGAGAATGACCTTCAATGGAGTGTTAATGATTTTTGGTCTTGTAAGTATGGTAATTGAATAGTGACTTGGTTGCTGTAAGGTATAACTGATGTATTGGCATCTTGTATAGGCACAAGAGACAGCAACATGGTCACTACACCATTCTGGGAATGAGAGTCAACGGAGCGTCAACGATTTTTGAACTTGTAAGTATGGTAATTGAATAGTGATTTGGTCACTGATAGGCATAACCAACGTAGTGGCAGCTATTATAGGCAAATGGTACAGCAATACAGTCACTACCCCATTCTGAGAATCAGCGTCCTTGCAGCATCAACGATTTTTAGTTTTGCATCTTGGGTAATCTAAGTTCTGCTTGGTTGCAGACATCCATTGATGAGATATTGGGAGCCTGGAAGGGCAAGAACAACAGCAACACGTTCCGTGCGGCATCCTCAAAATGAGTGTCCCTGGAGAGTCAACAATTAATGGTCTTGCATAATTGCTAATCAAGGCATTGTGCGGATATTCGAGCACATCACAGACCTACTGACTGCCTTACTAGACAACAATCCACTCTATCACAGGAAAAACAATGATTCCAAAATAATGGATATCGCAAACTGCCAAAAATGCAAAAACAATGTATTGGCTGTTGAATACTCGGTTTTGATAAGACAGTATTGTCAATCTGCAAAAACGAGAGCTCTAAATCGATCTATAGCTGGACCCGCTAGATGACCGGCTGACAACCCGCCCAATTCAGATGGGTTGGAAGATGTTCATCGAACCCTACCCAAGTTGACAGGTTGGGTTTGTTGACAACCAAAACCACCACGGTAACAACAGTTCGGTTTAGACCCGGAACCGGATCTGTATTGACAGTCCGCAACTGTTGGTAACACTACACATAGCTGTTTCTGAATCTGTCAGAAAGACAACCAATAGGATCAAATCATTATGAAAACAACTATCAATGGTAGCAGATGATGAAAAGACAATACATTAAACTGAGCATCAACGGAGCGTCAATGGAGTGTTAAGAATTTTTGCTCTCGTAAGTATGGAAACGGAACACTGATTTGGTCCATGTTACGCATAACCGACGTATTGGCAGCTTTTATATGCAAAAGAGACCGCAACACGGTGATTGCCCCATTTTGAGAATGAGCGTCAACAGAGCATCAATGATTCTTAGCTTTGCATCCTGGGTAATCCAAGTTCTGTTTCATTGCAGTCATCCATTGATGAGATATTGTCAGCCTTTAGGGGCATAATCAACATTGACACTCTCCCAGAGGCATCCGGAAAATGCACGTCACCGGTGTGTAGACAGTTTTTAGTCTTCCATATTTGGGAATGACGGCAGCGCGTGGATCTTCGAGCACGTATCAGAATCATTGCCCGCCTTGATGGGGAAAAATACAATATATTATAGGAAAAGATGGATTCTAAATTAATTGATATCGCAAACTGCAAAATATGCAAAATCATATCATAGGTTGTTGAATATGTGATTTTGATGAGATACTATCATCAAACTGCACAAAGAAGAGCCTTATTTGAATCTATAGATGGACCCACTGGGCGACCCGCTGACAGCTGGGCCCATTCAGTCATGTTGGGAGATTTCAATTGAACTTTACCCAAGATGACTGTTAAGGTTTATTGAAAACCCGGACTGCCAATTTGACAACAGTTTGGTTAGGTCCCAGACCCAGAGCAGAAGTGACAGTCTGGAACGTTTGTTAACACTAAGTACCGATACCATCCTGTGGCCATGATCGAGTACATGGAGAAGTATGTGGACGAGTTTCATTGTCAGAATGATGCTGTCAGTCGATTCCACACCAGTAAATCTGCAGTGAAGGTCTTGGAAGACTTGAAACAGCAGCATACTTTTTACAAACAGGAGGAACGTAACAGTGACCCAGCTTGGAACAACCTTTCAGAGTCTGCTAAGTGTTGTTATGTTGAAGCAGATGAAACACAGATCGAGTCAGAAATTGCACAACATCCTGTTGACAAATCGGATCTCAACATTGTGAAGATGCATCTTCTGTACCACTTCTTTGACCATATCCGCCAGCGTGGAGACTTCATAACTGCAAGCTACGAACTCTCAGAAAGAACAATGATGGTTCTTAAACAAGCATAGTGACAATCGAATCATCAGGAGGCAGCCTTCCACTTTTTAGGAACCAAAGCCAGAAAGGAGGTATTTCAGTATTGATAGCTGAATGCAAACACTGCAATACAACGTCAGGATGATGAAATGTTTCTAACCAACGCATCTATCAAGTGAATGATGAATAACCCACAACCAGAAATCAAGACCCTTGATACCGTGGCTGAGTTGTGTGCAATGCCAAAAGGGGAGCTAATGAATCACATTGCATGGTGTTTCAACAGATTTGCCGACTTTACAGACTACATCGATCTTAATTAGTATTTCAGTCATCTCAATGAATTAATTCGGCACCATGTAGTAGCAATCCCGGCGATGTCTTTTCAATCCGAAATGCAGGCAGTCCATATTGTTCGTTAGACTGGGTCCAGAAGGTGGAGAAACCATCAGCCACCAAGAAATGATACTGTGCTTCTCAGGATAGGGACCAGTCCGGATAGCCACTTTCTGTTGACTACTGGACACATTCCTGCAAATTTGAAGTGTCATTTTGTTGTCAACGATGCCAAATCGAGCGTGAAAGTGCTTCTTGCCTGTGTACAGGGGTTCCCAACAGGGCCAATACATCTGACTGCTGGTATGGTGATTGCCGAGTAAAGAAATCAACCTGCAATGCAACCCTGGCACAATGGAAGGTACTGTTGTAAACCTCTTTTTGTGGTTGAAACGACTAGTATTGTCTCTACAAGTGTGATCTATTGGGCTGTATACCCTCTTCCGCTGACGCCGCAGCCAAATTGCACACAGTGGTACATGAGTCAACCAATTGTCTTGAATGCTGTCATTTTGTTTGACATGTGGATTATTCAATTCAATGCTTCAATCAGTTGTTGCACCGATATATTGCAATCTGCTGTGTTCTCTCTGGGTGTCTTAATGTTGTTATAGGAGTTGTGTATGCTTGTTTATAATAGATGACTCAATGGATTAAATAGTTAAGGATATTCTGGAAATCAATGAGACATTTCAACAAACCATTGAAACGATTCACATCTTGATGACTAATGTGACGCAGCCAAGTGCAGTCAATCCAACTAAATGATTACACAAGTTTTCAAAATGCCAAGATGACGGAATCACATCATTGAATACCTTCAAGCAGGATAGAAGATGGCAAATAAGTTGCTCAGATGATTAGCGGAGAATCTGGAGCTAGATCGGTGCATCAAGTTGATTTTTCGGAATCAACTCTCAATGTTTGCTGGTTCGCCTCCAATGATGATCTTTCCATGTTTTCAGTCACCGCCAAAGTAATTGAACTTGTTTCAAAGTCGTGTGTAGACCAAACGTGATGGCATGGATTGCATAATTCTGAGTACTTGTATTGGTTGTTGTGTAATCCACTTGCTTTGCCATATGCTTTCCACCCCGCATTTTCTACTCTAACTACCTCTTTATGAATCTTTGTCTTTGTTGGATCAGGGGAAAATGGCAGATCAGGATTCTAGTGGTCGGTAGTTTCATGGTTGGAACAATTTTCCGGTGGTGGTGTACCAGGAAAATTGATTCTGTCTAGATCATCGGTTAACAAGGTCATCCATGGCATTTCACGTGTATGGACTATTGTCGAACCGTGATTGCTCAGGACATTTCCAGCCTGCACCTGGTTCAATGTGATAAGGGCATTGCCTATCCTGTATCAATATTAAGTGATATTGTTGATCGTAAGCCTGAAGTCAGTTCTCGTCAAAGTATATCTTTTTATTGAGATGGCTGTCAACATGATTCTGCTGAATAATGATGATATTTGAGTACCTGTCAGTGAATACATGGTCAGATGAATTTTGAAAATGCATTGGGGTAAGATTATGAACATCTGGGATGATAGATTGAATGCGAGCTACCTGGGGTTAGCGTATAACATTCATAGCCACATCACACTGTTCCAAATACTGGGGTGGTGAAAAATATAGCTATTCTAAAATGAGTATTCTTCATACACTCAGATATATTTATCGCATTCCAAAGAATCATACTGGATAGATTCTGCTCAAAATTGTTAGCCGAGAACAGAAGGTTTCTTTTGTCATCACTGCAGTCTACTTTAGACTTGTGTTCATCAAGTGCTTGCTGCAAATACAATAATAGGAATTGTACTTCATCATTGTGGCATTGTGAGTTATACCTATGCTCGAGTGTCCACCCAGCTGATAACAATTGTAGATCATCTTAATACATTGAATACATGTGTGTGTAGATTGCTGTATGCCCAGGCAATGATTATCGAGAACTGATACAGTGGCAGGATGTTAGCTTCAGTAACAATCCTTAACTGGAGCATTAATCTTGTGGAGAATAATGATGCTTTGGCTAGAAGCTGAATGGAAAGCAATCACAGTTGCTGCGCAACTCACTGTCCTTGTATAAAAGGAGGTTGCAAGGACATACATACATCCACAATTTATGTCTAATATTCTAAGTTGTGCTAACCTTCAAACTGGATATGGCTCTTAATGAGTTCCTTGAAATACTGGATCATATTCCTTCCATGACCTTCATTGTTGTCAGACCCATAAGAAGGTGACTATCTATCCAATATTGTATTATAATAATTGAAGAATCAGACAACCAGATACAGGATGTGTATAATTAACGGGTCTTTTTCTTGGCTGGGTTGGTTTCATGGATGAAAGGTGCAGTGGAACATTATGGTTAGTGACCATGGAATGGGATGTTCAAAGCCATTCATTCTGCAGAAGTTCACTGCTACCTGCAATGTACTCAACCATACTCTGATTCATTCTATATCTCATCTCACATGTAGAGTAGTGTGCAGCAATTTGTGTTCATAGAGCAGATTGACATACTGATCACCACCGACAACAGCGAATATGGCTCTACCAGTGGGCCACTGTTACTCCCAGCTACATGGTGACACCCATTCAGAATAATTGGATAATAGTTCACAAATTGCCACTGGCAAGGACAGTCAATTTGAAAATCACACCAATCACCTATTTTTGCATTATGGGTATAGTTACTCTCCTCTACAGCAGCCATTGCCAGATGCGCTGCAGTTTTATCGGCATTCTCCATTCAACATAAGACACAATTCGTGACCAAACACCAGTATAAGACAACGATGTCTGAGTTCGCAGACACCATAGCAAGGATATGACTTTCAAGAAGGCAGTTATGGCAAGTTTCAATTGTTCCCCCCACCATGGTTTTAGAGACAATGGTGTTCACCTCTAGTTGCACCAAGTGTGCCTCCAGGACCGTGGGGAAGCAATCCAGTCATTCAGTCATCATCTTCCAGCTCCACTCCTCCAAGTGGACCTGATTCCGGCAGACCTGGGAGATGCCCCAATTACCACCCAATGAATGTTGTGACAAACCTGTTGAGACGATTGATTGATTGAGTCTAAGTCTAAGATGACACAAAGCCTATATAGTAGCTGCCAGCCCTAACCCAAAGCGACGTGATGATGTACTCAACAAAGACTCGGTCTAACACTCCTCCAGGGCGTTATCACGTCCGTCAAACACTAAGTCATCGAAAAACAGACAGAAAACAAACAGAAGATAGAAGACAGAAGCCAAACCGTGCCATGCCCTGAGCTCCTCCCAAACGACAGCTCATGCCATTAGAGGCGACATTCATGGGCCTATTCCTAAACTTGGTGGTCGATTGTGCTGTTGGCATCAACTATCTTCACTTCCAGTCTACCGCTGCTCCGAATGTGACACACAGTCCTGTTGTATCGTGATCGCAGCTGGAACGTCGTTGATTCCCATAGGCAGCCTCTCGGTCCCAATCATGGGTTGTGCTGTCAGTGTTGAAATTGGAGACACTCCTCTGTGGCGATGTTGACTCCCACTCGACAAACCAATGGGAAGTGTCGATCGGCATTTCTTTTTAAACACATCTGCTCATAACCTGTTGTATGGAGGCCGATGGTCGAGTAGTCAAGTGTGTGCGTGCGTATGCAAAGGAGTGTCTCTGTAGATATCGAAATCGGAGACACTTCTCTGTGGCAATGTTGACTTCCGCTCGACGAACGAACTGGATGTGTTGATTGTGGCCGGGAATGTTGCGGTTGCTTGGGTAGTCGAGTATGTGTTGGGGTCCATGTTAGTGTCGACATTGGAGACGCATGTCCATAGCTGCAATTCAAATTGGAGACACTTCTCCGAAGGTCGCTCTTCCGCCTCGGCTAGGTCCAGGAGACTCATTCCGAGAGATTGTGGATCCCTGTACACGGCCTGCCGGGTGGAGGAATAGGGTTGTTGTCATTCACAGTTTGGGGTGAAGGTACACACTGTACAGCTAACAAAGCTTCCTCATCCTCAGAGTAGAGGAGTTCACAGACTACGTGGATTCATGGCCACAATTGCCATCGCCGGTCTCTCCAGTCTGTCACAAATGACATACCCAGAGGACTGTAGCGGACTAACCACCGCACTCCCTGGGGCATGCTTGTGTGATTGCTGACATTTCCCAAGTGTCCGTGGTCCATTACCCACCCACTTCTCATAGACTTTCCAAAAACCATACTAAATGTCGATCAGCTTGGCTTTGCCACCGGTTGACCTGTTCTAGAAATCGCTTCGAACATAGTGACGACTCATTGATCAGTAAGTTGTTGTCCCTACCAAAGCAGTCCGTTACTCCTCCGAGGGTGTAGACTGAATATTGACCTGAACTCATCCTGCAGTGATGCCAAACTGCTCTCCGCTCTCTTCCCAAACGTGTCCCATCGACATATTGTTCGGTTGCCACAATTGTATACCTGTTGAACTCATCAGTGTGGCCATCGCAGCCATCGAAGCCATCGCAGCCATCGCAGCCATCACAGTCCTTTAAGTGGTTGAGTGAGATTTCGTCGAGAGGAAACATTGCTTGCACCGTTGAATCATAGTCCTCAGTCTGTAGGGTGTCCTGATGCCAGATGCGTTCGGAACGCATCTGGCACCCTGCGGACTCCCACGTATGAAGGTTTGAGTTTTGACTGTTATCGCTTGATGGTTGACGAAAATGCTATCCGGATCGTGGTGGCACCCGGGCTCATAAGGTGTTGTGATGAACCTGTTCCGATGATTGATTGATTGTGTCTAAGTCTAAGATGACACGTAGCATATAGAGGAGCTGCCAGCCCTAACCAAAAGCCATGTGATGATGTACTCTACAAAGACTCAGTCTAACAATGAAAAGCATCCAGGTGACAGTTTAACTGTTGACAACAGTTATCTCAAGGATTGTGGACTAGCCCCCATCGCCAGAGGTTATGTTCATTGAACATAATCCAGATGATAAGAGTGATGATCAGTCAGACTTGGGTGGTGCAGAAGGCAAACCTTCAATCAGCCTGAAGCAAATCAAATTCTGCTTGAGGCAATCTGACAAATTGATGGGGCAGGCCAACCGCAGTGCATTACACAAGTGGAAGAATGAATGGGTGCCAGGGTTTGGGGAGAAAAGGCATGGTGGCATTATGTGGAGGCTGAACCATTTGAACGACCCTTGAGATGGATCAGTGCACTGTAAGTCAGCATTTGCAGACTCTTTGGTGGCATTCAAGAACCGCCTGCTGTTGGAAAATGTTGTTAATGCTGGATAGACTTGGCAGTAGTGGATTCAAAAGTATTTGAAGAAATGTTCAAGTGACAATCAGGAGTGGGTGAAAAAGGGAAGTAAAGGCAAAAAGCAATGGGCGATGGATATGGAAGAGCAGAAAAGCAGAAACGCTAGAAACATGGTCTTGGCATTGCCAAATGCGGCATGCATGGTTGTCATTCACTGTGTGTCGAATGTCAACAATTACTTCATATCCCCCATACAACTCATAGTCTGTGATACAGCTATGAGGCCCTGGGAGAAGCTGATTGATTTGATGAACATAAATGGAGGCCAGACAGAGCTACACATTCAAACATATATGGTCAAGTGCACCTTGGAGTGGGATGAATCAGACGATGAGAATACGGGATTATATACACATGCAGACATAATGAAAGATCCCATACGTGGGCAGATTTCGTACAACTGTTTGCTTTCAAATGCCTACAAATTGAGGTTTCTACATGATTGGAAAATATGTTTGGGAGGAAGAACAATCGCAACGGGGAAGGAGATTGCCATGTAAATAACGAGATCGGCAAAGGTAACCTCCACTAGCGGTGTCAAGGCCAGATATGTGCAACTACTAATCACTAAACATGGACTTTGGAAGGTTCTCAAGCAGGTGGAAATCTGGAGGGAGAGGATGATGGTGGGCAAGAAAATGATATTTGTATTACAGCAAGTTCTGATTGAAAGAATAGAATTGATTGTATTCCATACATATATACTCATTCCAATGATTGCTTGTCAGTGAAATGCCGAACATTGCAATGAACTTCAGATGTGCTGGAGTCAGAGCACATCTGCCCAGCATATATTGGAGCAAGAGAAAGAGATTATTGTGGAAAAAATGCAATCAAACCAAGTTGTAAGAGAGGTTCAGGAGCAAGTGGAGAATAGTAAGGAGGTCGTGGATCAAGACAATAGCAGTTCAGTATTGCACTCTGCCTTCATTACAATCAACAACAAAGTTTAAAATCAGTCTCTTGATGAGGCCAACTGGCTGCTGAATTCCTGTCTGATTCACTAATCAGAAGCTAACCAAGTCTGTGGTAAGATGTATTCTTTTCCAGGCCTGCCTTGACCCAATGTTCTGCCATGCCAGGTCTCGCCAATAGTGTTCATCGTCAGGAAATGGGTTTGGGATTCAGATACACCAGGAGTGCTGGTGGTTGATGTAATGGGTCTTTGCAAGACATTTACATTAGTTGTAGTTACTATGATATGTAAATTGCAGACTGAGAAGGTTGTTATTGGGTTGCAGCAGTTGATTTTGTGGAGAAACACCCTTGCAGAGTGGGTGAGAATGGAGCAGAATGACAATCCCAGGATTATCTGTGAAGAATGGGAGTGGTATCCATGGCAGAGACCACATTCAGTTCCCCACTGCCATTTTCAGACCCAGCCAACTCCACCTCAGGGGCATCCAGCACTTACTGCAGCCCGTGAATCAATCCTGGTGATCCCAATGCCAGGATTGACAATGACGTTCAATCATGTCATCAGCAAGATGACAAATTGGATTCATTTCAAACTGGTGAACTTTTTCCACACAGAAAATTGAAATGTCACCCATGAGGATCTGAAATTTAGAATTGGCAAGCTAGAAAACCGATGGAACATCCAACTCGTTCTAAATGATTCTCAATTATCCAGTGGAAAACCCTCAAGCAACGGCCAACTCTCATACTGTTCATGGAGATTTGCAATATTTGATGAATCCCATCTGTACAAGACTACCAACAGTCTGGGCTGGCAAATTGCAATGAAAGGTAGAATTGGATTTGAACCTTGAGTCACAGCTATGCTGGGATACCATTGAGTGTCTGACTGGGGGTATCGGACAATGTGGTTGTGTTCAGGTGCACCTGGAGATCCAGAGGATGATACTGGGATAGAAAAGCATGATGCAGAGGTACTGCATTCTGCTGTGAGGAGTGTAATGCATGCCATTCAGACCGAAGAGGAACAAACTCCACATGACATGGCACACTATAGGTTTCCGAACGTAAAGCTTTGGACAATAAGAAGGTGCTCAGAATCGAAACTGCCCAATGAACAACCACTCGTTTGGATATGGAATGAGCATGCACACAATCTTGATCTTGAGTACACTGAGAAAGAGCATTCCAAACTGAATACTGATTTGGAGAAATATGCTTTGGAATATGCTCCAGAAGCATGGAGAGCTCGTAGATGGTATGAAGCATGTGTTTTCATAATGTTGGCAGACTCCGAGGATGATCACAACAAGTTGGGACAATGCTATGATAATTGGCGACTTGATGCTTTGGCGGATTCTCTGACATGCATTTGGCTGAGAGAGACATTTCTGGCAATGCTTGTGAACAAACCAGTGGAGTATCCTCAACCTGACCATGACTGTGCACCAAGAGAGGCGCTTCTTCCGAAACACGAGAGGAAGGAAAATCCACTGCTTATTGCCCCTCCTCCAGATGAGGTGGTGCGATATTGCTCTCTTCCAGACCAAGTTCATCATCTGCAGTCATTGCTAACCAGGACCTGTGCGGATCATGTGCATACATTCCAGAGGTATGTCGAAATTGGAAAGGATCACTTCTCAGCAATTTAGTTCAAATTGCAGCATTCACAAAATCCTGCTGTATTCATCACTACGCCCGAACTGGGTGGAACAAGCTTAAATCTTACACCTGGAAACTATGCAGTAAGAATGAAGAAGTTCTGTGTACTGAATAAGCAGTGGTAGGTATTTGCACGTGTTGTCTGGCTACAGTGAAACAGAGCACCACATACATGGTTACTGAATACAGGTCAAGGTGGCTAAGAAAATCACATGGGTGATCTCCACCATCAGTCTGGAGTGGCCTAAATGAGAGTCTTGCATGAGTTGGTGAGTAGACCAAACTTCATGAAGTCCATGAGTGACAAGTTTCTGCAGTCCTGTGGGTACTATACGAAGTAACCAACTGGGAATGGGGATGGAATATTGTCCAATGTTACAGGGTCGGTATGACATATGTAACTATACTTCAGAGTATACTACAATACTTGAGTACGTACTTAGTCACACTCTGCCGTAGTTGTGATCATAATATCTCCTATACTTATCTCCACACAAAGTGTACCGGAAGTCTGTATAAATCGTATACGCACAGAGGACAGATATATATAGTCATGTCGGATGCTTGCAAGTAGATCGTGACTAATTCATAACGTGGTGTAATACAATACTGACAATACATTTAATAAATCTCATGATTTAAGTATACGTATATTTCTATAATTAATCTCGGTGGTTAATGACTATCATAAAGTATATTGCTATAATTATTCTCGGTGATTAATTAATATCGTAGCGGTAATATCTCATTGATAGTGTAATCTTGAATTAACAGGATTCTTCACCACTCCCTCACTCTCTTCCTGGATGAATCGGGCGTTCAGATACTATTGGCAATATTACGTCTCAGCGTAATCTCCCTGAAATTCCATGTCTATTCAGACTCAGCAGTAGACGTCAACTCTACTCTTCCTATTGTTCCTACTTATAATATTAGGCCGTCTTTTGGCAAACTATCGCGGATCATCTGTAACTGTTCTTCGCTTCGTGCAGGATATTGTTTCTTAATCCCTTTCTGCTTAATCTTTTGAGGTGTAAATACATTCCCACTTCAGGTCTTATTAATTAAACTCCGACTCCGTTCCTTTGGCAGATACTTCATCTTCGAAGGGTGCTCAGTATTACTCCCTTTAGGAGAGTAAGAAGTAAGTTCCTCTTCTAGACTGAAATCCAGAATATCGTCTTTGGGTATTATTTTTCCTTGACTACTCTATAATGGTGTAATGACACAATTAATAACGTAGTCTGATGGGAATATTTTACAATGTCGATAATAGATTAATATCTCTGTAAACTGGATTATACTTCCTAGCCACCAGATACACTGCGCAGCACATAATTGATCCTCATTTTCGAAGTGGTCCAATTGCAAGGATTAGGTCCACAATATAACGTCGTACTCGTTGTTAAATTTATGTTCAGTCATGGGGCGGGGGAACTGCAAAATATTCCAATAGATAATACGTATATACTCGGTAATAATAATATTAATAAGAACCGAACACTTAATATTAATTCAGTTTCGTCTTTGCAGGTAGGTATCGTTTGTAACTCTCGGTCTATCCTTTTCAATGCCGGAGCTTTGCTGTCTCTTTATAGGTTTCTTGCATTGCATGATTGGTTTTGAAGAGTTACTCTCCCCGGAGGGCCATCATCATCAATCACAGATTGCTATGACCTCATCTGTCATATCTTAGAGTACTCCTTAATGAGCTGTAATCTGTCTTGACATGACCACGCTTCCCAAAGATTATCGTGTTCTCGCGTGATTAGTTATAAAGCGCTCTGCTCCCACTCGGGCCATCATCTGCGATACGATATCATCAAACAGTTACTTCAACTGAGATATCTTGCAACTGGAATGTTCGGATAGTCAAAAACTTCTCCTCACCTGACATGGTTATTTGGAAAGTTTTAACAGATTGCTTAATGGAGCCTCACCATTCAGGCTATTTGGTTCTATCTGTTCCGGAGGCTGACGTGGTGACCCACAATTACTCCATCAACATTTAACTGACGCATCACATGATGATTAACCCCTCTACGGCTCAACGTCAATTCATCAGACATGCCATACTACGGTTGAGAGTGTTCTCACTGACTGGGGAGTGCCCATGTTGTTCCGCTCCACTAGGGATTGGCTTGAGATCCCTCTTCATCGCATATTGACTTATTGTCTGCCTGACATGTCAGTCGCACATAGTGCAGTCGACGCATCTATTCCCACATAGCGTAATTTAGTGAATGTGGTAAGTCATATCTGGCATCTCCAAGTCTTGATTAGTTGTGACTGGCCAAGGTTATTGCATCATCGAATCAGATCTTCTGAATAAGAACTTTCAATGAATCTGCTAGCAACAAGGCTTGCTTGCTATCAAATTGACACAAGGCTCCCATAAAATCCCGCTAAAGACTATGGGGCTGGCCACTTGCACTACATCTAGACTTGGTGTTTTGTATCCCTAACAATATAGGAATAAAGTCATCTAACCCTATGCAAGTACCAATACCTCCGTTAAGAAACAGCCCCTAACATCTGTTCGCTTTCAGCTTTGACTTGGAAGCTTTCGGATGAACGCCTTTGTTGTTTTACCACTCCAGGAGAGCATAGCGCAACGCGGTGCAGGTCAACATGATCAGTGGCGAGGGTATATGACCGTCCTTGTCGTTAATCATGGAATTATAAAATCCATTAGCATACTTACCACGGTTATTTGCCTGATGATAAAATTTGATGTACATAAACTGTGGGATTGCCTCTGCCAAGAATTACAGTGGACACTTGCCATTCGTTAGCAGCTTTCGACTCTCTCTGCGTTGGATTTGGGCCACGTACACAAACTTCCGCACGCTATGCTACAGGAAAAAGATACTGATTGGCTGCCAGAAGGGAATCAATGAAATCCAAAAGCTCTGCGGCGGATTCCAAGCGGTGGTGATCATAATGATCTGCTATGTTGTCCCTTGCTGATTGAATGATCTGGGATTCAACCTTATCAACTTGTGCTCGAACCTGGTACATGATTGGGCATGTAATATCCAACATGGGCCGTTGCTCCAGCATACCTCGTTCAAGATCCCCTTTGTGCGCTCCTCAAATGCTATGGACCGAATGTTGTTTTGCTGCATAGTGGTGTTCCAGTATGTCTCGATTATCTGCCAGGGTGGGGCTTCAGCTAATCCTTTTGAAACGGGTCGCGTTGCATTACTTACTATCTCCACGATTCTTGCACTCATAGACGGCTGTCTGTTCCAAATGCAGAGCTCCTGGAGTCTGCACATTGCAAACACAAGATGCATCATGTCTGAGTGACCAAATCGATGGATGCTGTGACTGCCAGAGACCATTGATCGAGGTGTAGACACTGTCCGGGGTTGGAATTGCCACTGCCTCTGTCCCTGATTCTTTCGGTAACTTGCATTCAGAGTGGATTTGTAACAATTGCGCGGGCCTCTGCATTCAGGATGGGGGTAGGCAGGTTTTCACACCCACTGAGAGGGGTGGGAGTGATAGCAATGCTGGATGTGGGGCTGGATTCAACGTGACGCGTTGAGATTCCTCCGGGTGCTGGTGTGCTACGACTGCTTGGACCTGGCGGGGGGGTTGGAGTATCTATTAACTGTCAGTGTGTAGTGGACGGGGTGGAGGTCAAGCATTGAGGGATATCTGCAACGCGACAATTGTTCGGCAAAGATTTGGTGGTGGAGTTCTGAGTTTGGAGTGTAGAGGCTGTGGAACTCCCTCCTTGAGAGGAATCCCTCTTGCCTGCCGGTACGGAAATGCATCTCTCAGCACATGTAATTGAGAATTCCCCCAAGGCCCACTCTTTTAATGTTTCTGACAAGTAGCAAGACATCGAAGATTACGTACGACCAGAGTCATGTCAGGGTGAGGCATTTAGGAAGTCATAGTCCTATATAGGAGTTCGACGTTACGAATTGAGGAATATTTGCCTGTGCATCCAGATGCAATGGTAGGCAAGGTAGACACCGATTTGAGCGACCAGGGTGGGTTTCGACAAAAACTGGAGGAGCGGTGTGGACCGTGCTAGTCTCTAAACCGTGACAATACTCGGTGACAAGATCCCTTGAAAAGCATTCCATGATGGGGTTAAGTGCCATCAGATTAAACTCAGCATTGATATTCACTGTTACACCAACGTCTGAAGGCCTATTTGCCCGACTTGAAAGGTGTTTATGCCTTCTTGGTGCGGTTATCATAGTAGTGCACTTGTTCTTGGCATAATACTTCGAACGATCGATTGTATATATCTTCAGCTTCCCGGTGGAAATCCCCCTTTGGCAGAGCTATAAGCATCCCAAAGTGAACAGTGATGTATTCTCTATCCTATGGCATCAGTTGCGTGTGCATTTTCCACCGCTAGGCATTGGTAGCCGTGTTGGATTGGTGCACAGTTGGGACAACTTGAGAACTACTCAGTTTGCTCTGAGATGCAGGAGGTCTGGGCTGCAACAGTGGTATGAGATGCTAAAGCGATGCCCGGCGTCGCAAACTGTCCTCACCGGGAGTACCGAATCTTGTCTCGAAGCTCCTCATTCATGAAGTGCCGGTCAGTTGTGCAATATGAAGGCTCCGCAATTTTATGTTCATTAACCAATAAACCACAGAATATGAATCATATGGCAGGAACTCGAGTATATATATCCCATCTTCCTGCCTACACCTCAATTCTCTTTTCCTCCTGTATGTTACACGCTGCCAGCATCCACAACTCTCTCGACATCACCTGACTTGCACAATACAACGCCTCTCATTCCAAAACACACCCGATAATCTAGACAACTTTGTTCGTTCCCTCTGCGCTTGCTTCCTCAATCTGCAACTGTATCATAATGCTAATGCCTCGGATGTAGATTCATTTTCAACTCACAGCGATGGCACCAAGGGGCAGCCGCAATGGAAACGGGAAGGAAATAGCTAGGGCAAAGATGCCGACATCAGTTATAAATCGACACCTGTCGGTGGATCGGGACTGTATAAAGGGATTCATCCCGGAACACATCGGTGGACTCATACGGATGTACAATATTTGCGGCATCAAGGATCAGAGGTCACAGGACCTGTTGTATGATATAATCTTTCTTGATCCAGTCACAAGTTACCACTCGTCACAATTTCAGGTAATGTGGCCGCACCACAGGAGCAGGAGTTCGTTTTTAGGGGAGTGGTCGGCAGCCTTCTGCTCATAAATGAGGCAAATTTTTAACAAAACCCGCAACCTAATGAACAATTGGAGGTGCGACAACCCACATACCTTCGGGGATCCAGTTGATTGCTCCAATCCGCACACAACCAGCTCGGGGAAGGTTAGATGCACTGCTGAGCGTTTCTCTCTTTACGGTAGTGATGATCTCAGGGCAAAGATTGAGACACCAAGCTGCCGGCAGTACGAGCCAGGCTACTTCCTGGCCATTGGACCACTGAATTGGCATAAGATAATCGACGAGGATGATGATGATGAGAACTGGGCGGATCCGGAGAGCGTTGGATGGAGCTGTCATAGCCATGGCAATCACAATGACGACGGCGTGGGTGAGGAGGACCGGCAGGGCGGTGAGACAGGGACCGGGAAAGAGAAGAGAACAATGGATGTGAAGGGGAAAGGGAAGGGGAAACCAATGAAGGAAGGGAAGGGGAAGGGAAACTGTAAAGGGCAAGGTATTGGTAAACAAACCCCAGGGGGAGATGATATCTCTCGTGCCGTTGCTTTGCAGTTGCAGAAGGAAATGTATGAGGCAGACTTGGACACAGAGGGCGAACAAGAGCGGGTATATTTTGAGCCGGAAGCATCGCCCGCCATGTTAATTTCCTGAGATGATGACACCGACTCTACCGAGTTGGATGGCAACTATGACTCAGTCAATGATACTGATCTGGATATGTGCATGGAATACGATGTGGAATCACCGGACTGCATTCATTTCGACTGCGATGTGGATATGGACAGCGACTGTGATGATTATACAGAGGATGATGAACAGGAGGAGGATGAGGATGAGGAGGAGGATAAGCATGAGGAGGAGGATGAAGATGAGGATGATGGCAAAGAACCTTGTATGATTGGCCAGGGAGAGATGGTAAATTCATTGGCTGACGAGGTACATAGCATGGAAGACAATCAGCCAATGGTGCTACCTGGGAAAGTCAGGGGATGGGCGAGCATACCCCGCGGCCACGGCCACAAACCCCGGAGCCTCCCCCAATAACACCAACTCCGGAGACACATCCCCTCACTGGGCTGGAGAAGTTTGGGCTTGTGACGCCGGGAAAACCTTGCCAGGTGGTGCCAACGGTGCGAGAAGCTGAGGAAGCCGGACACATCTCAGACATGCATATGGATCCACAGCCGCTCAGTGAATCGGCAGTTCGTGACAGTCTCCGCAATGTTTTTCTACCCGATGCCCCTCTCCCTCAGACGCACCCGGATGTCTCGGTAGGTGAGGAGTGAACCAGTCCTCAAGTTGAAGAGGAGGCGATGATTGTTGTGTTCGGGTTAGGGTCGGGTTCTTGTCTTCTTCGGTTCCTTTGGTCTAATCTATTCATCTCAGGCATTGACTATTACACGCGTGGCGAGGTTTTTGGATTGCTTAGAGTTTATTTTATTTATGGGTTTTGTATTGGTTTTATTTTATTCATAGTATTATGGGAGATCGCACATGCAGCATTTTTGCAACTCCTGGCGTGTAAGGAACCTCTTTGTGATGGTGTGGAGGCTCAATAAGTTAGCTGAAAGTATCATGCGCTTACATGCCAGGCTACTCAGGCCCAGCACCAACTGTTGTCCCATTGCGCAGTGTATACTCCACTCATTGCGTGTCGTCGACAATTCCAGAGAAGCCCCCTTTCCGTTTCCCTGAATTGTCTTGCTGAAAGAAGTTCACCTCAGACAGCTGGTGACTAAAACATATCACATTAAACCATCCTGAACACCATCAAGTTGCGCGCCAGAAGAATCTGATTATTCGCAGCACGCACCGACATGTTGAACCCGCTCAGCATCGTGAATTCAACAATAACAAACATTCAGTTGAAGACTTGGAGGCGCTCCCTACCTCGAACACATTGAAAACATCGCAGAGTGGGAGTCTCAACAACCGCCGCGTCCTCTGCCGCAGACGGACATATACCATAGCACTGGCGCTCTGCTGATTGATTACATTCCTCGGCCATTGGAAGGTGATGCTCAGGGTTGCCTGGAGATGAACTTACGGAACAATCCTTACTACCCGCTCCCAACGCGTGAAGTGTACAAATTCATCCAGTGTGGGATCAAGAAGAATGGCATCAAGACGTAGTATGACAACATTCTGAAAGAAGAAAACACTCGTCTGCGTTTCCCAAGCTTCGAAAACAGGAATGGCATCCAAAAGCTTGTGGCTAGCATGCCAGATGATCAGTCTCTTTGGGAGTGGAAACTACACACTCTGGAGGATATGAGATAGAATGACAATCACCAACGCCATATCAAATACTGGAATCAAGACATCATCAAAAGCATGCAATGGTTGATGTGGCAGCCAGCCTACGCCGAGCATCTCAGTTACGCCCCTCAGTGTTGCTTGAACAGCTATACGCCACCGAAATGCCGCTATACCGAAATGCATACTGCGGACTGGAGGTGGGAGACCCAGGTAAGGAGAGATACACCAGGATAATAACGTTCTAATCGATGTTTAGTCAACGCTCAGAGTGGGGGATACACTGGTTACTTTGATCTTCATGTCTGACAGAACACCTCTCCAGAATTTTGCTGGCGACATGAAGGAGTGGGCTGTATATATGACAAATGGCAATCTATCTTCGAAGATCCGCCAGATGCCATCAACGCACAGCGTTCTAATGGTCCCTCTGCTGCCGATTGAAATCAAGTACCGCAAGTTTCCTCAGAAGCAGCTGGATGAGCAGCGGCAAACACACCAAGGGGTGCTGAACATAGTACTCCGGCGGATACTCCAGCTACTCACCCTTAAACAAATCTCAGCACCAAGAGCGGGTATTACAACTTTCTATGTGCCGATGGCAACTTCAGGCGTTGCAAACTGGTTTTAGCAGTGTGGTTTGCAGATTGCCTCCGGTATAGCGACCTACACCATCTCAAGTGGAGTGTCTGTTTTTGGTGCAAGTGTCCGAATAACGAACTTGGAGATTATGTTCCTCATGACAAGCGACACCCCGAGCGGGATCACAACCAATATCAAATGCTCAGCAATGCCAACACCAAGGCAGCCAATGCCGAACACTTGTTGCATCATGGTCACTGAGGATTCAACATGTTTGAAGGTATTCCCTGTATCGTTAGCGACCTCCCTAAGCCCGACCTCCTCCATCCAATGCCGATTGGCATGCTTGACCACCTCCAGAAGTGGATTTTCCACTTCAGGAAGACACACGAACCGCTCGGCAAGTACAATGCCATCTGGTTATCCGTGCCTGCTTACCACCACCTCACACCAAAAAATTAGCCATATGAAGAAGTTTCTCAATGGAATGGAAAGGAGATGAAGCAACTGAGCTGGTACCTGCTTGGAGTTGCTACCCAGTCTTTACGAGGCTGAAGCCTTGCTCAGTGTCCCATATTTAATCATGCAATTGAGTGCACACGGTCAGTGTTGGAATTCTATATGTATGCTCGATATAAGTCTCACGATAATGCAACATTGAGCTACATGGAGGTCGCGTTGCGTCATTTTTACACCGTCAAAGATGTTTTCTTACTCGGGCGAGCCGGCGGAAAGGTGAAGGCCAAAGCCAATGACCTGAGAATGGAACTCGTGAAGAAGAGACCGGCAGAGTAGGAAACATATGGTGAAACTTGGATGCCATCCATGAAGCGACGCGAAATGACCGCCTGGCGGGATCATATCAGCCTTGAGATAGATGTGTCCAAGGGGTTAGATGCTAACTTCAACTTTCCGAAGATCCACTTGGTGTCTCATTGGGTTGAACAGATTCGTCTATACAGAGCCATGCAACAGTATTCTGCCAAGAGACATGAACAAGCACATGAAACGAACCTCAAGGAAGGTTGGAACACCGCCAATCGCAATCTCAACTACCTGCCACAAGTAATCGCCTTGCAGCATCACATTTTCTGCTTCGAAATCGGAGGGCTCAATCTCCAAGCCCTCGCTCAGCGCTGCTGCCACCTGCAAAGTCCTCCCTTCCGGAGCTGATCTGGCTGCCCCCCTGAGTCTCTACTCATATCCCTAGCCCGAATTCATGGGACCCTAAAACGGTCGCGATGGAAAGCATCCTGACACTATGATCAAAGACTTCAGAGCATTACTCGACAATGCCCCAGAGGCAATGCACTGTGTGGCAATATACACCAGCACGCGGGAGTTGATCAAGCATATGGGTCGTAAAGAGACGTACATATCGGATGAACAACTGCTCGCAATGGAACCCTGTATTTACCATGGTATTCATGTTCATGTTGAGTGATTGGATGGTGGACGCATATCTCAGATGAGTCGATGCACAGGAAGCCGGAGCTGGCATGGTCGGGATCGACGGAACAACTGGGTGTGGGTCACGCAATGCCTGGGGAGGTGTCATGGTGCGCTGAATGGGCGTCTCCCGTGGCAACTGCAACAACTATTCAAAATCAACCTCCTAAATGAGGATAGAGCTTTTGTTGAGTACTGGTTAGCCCTGGCGCTCACCACAATACCTGAAAACTCTTGTAACTTGGATCCCGTCTCGACATTTGCCGCAGTGGGAAATGCATCGGCAGCCGTTGCTTTGCAAGTGTTCAGCGTGGGACACATTGTCGGATGCGCACACAGATTTCCAGAGACAGCTACTAGTATTAAGCCAGGAGACAGACGGAATGAGCAAGTGATTGTCAATAGCCATATGGATCTTGTAACTTGGAATGATTTGTATAATCCGTAGAGAGAGAATTGCATTTTGCGCGCAGCTAGAAGGAATGCGAGAAGAGATTTTCGCGGCATCACCCATTGCATTACAACCCCGATGCAAGCAGGAACCCAATGAACTAATTCCGACGTATGGTCACACTTGCCTACAACACCAGAGTGATCGTTTAAAATACGAGACCGACAGAACGCGAAGAAACGGTGAAACAGTGATCGGATGGCGATATACACCCCGACGCATTTTATTGAGGATGGGGGCGGAGTAATCCGCCACCAGGGTGTCTCTGAAGGCTCTGACAGAGAGCGTCCACTCCGACGGAGCCATTCCGCCCGAATGGAATATTTTTCTGCTGACAATATTTAATATGACATAGATTGGTTTTAATTCAATTTGGCATATTTCAGAAAGTTAGCAATAGCTAATATCGTAATGAAATGTATTCAGAACCAAGTAATATTCTTTTTGAATCGAAACAACACAAAATATCTGTAGAATTTTGATTCAAAACAGAATTAGTAAATATGATAATTATTAACAAAAGTAGAAAGTCACTATATTGGCTATTTGACAGACTTTTGTTTTATACAATTTGGCTGCTAGTTTTGATTTATATAATATTTATTTTTGAATCAAACAGACCACTTACTTTCGTACTAACAAAATACGGATTACATTAACTATATTATAGTATTGATGCCACTTAAGATGATGTTTGATCACTTTCTAATCTCTGTAAAAATTTTGTTGTATTTAAGACTTACTGTAACAATACTTCTACATTATCTTTTAATTCAATATTATTTACTTCTGGTGCAATTCAATTTTTTAATAGTTTACCTTATAGTTATGTTATATAGATCTGTCAAAACCAGATAAAACTTGACTTTAAGAGACTGACTCATATTTTGAATTCTCCATTATGCATTTGAAGGATACTAGCTATTTCCAGTATAAGATTGATTATTCTATATTCTATGTATTACATGATCAGTAGGTTGATGCATCTTCACCAGGAAAAATGACCTTACGCGATGCGTAACTCATAGTGAAGCTGTTCTTGGGCCGGTAATCCATAGCATATTTGACCCGTGGCACTAAGAGGTCCTATGGACCTGCAATTTGACCTGATTACTATGATATGCATGCGATTATAGGGGCTTGATATTATACATCATACTGCATTCAATAACACTGCCAAATGCACTTCATTGCATGCTCCGAAGTATGCTCTGAAGTACACTCCTGAATGCAATCGATTGTACACCCCCAGCCTGCTTGACTTACGCTCCCACCTAAGCTCTCAAGACACTTCCAAGTGCACAGCAAGTACGCTCCCAAGTACACCTTCGAGTCCATTCTCAGATACACTCTCGGGCATGCTCCCAAGAACACTTCCACTGCGCTCGATCGTACACAGCCAGCCTGCTTGACTGTACACTCCCAAACCTGCTCTCAAGCGGCTCTCATGAACACTCCTGAGCATGCTCTCAAGTACACTCCCAATCGCACTCGATGACACACTCCTAGCCTACTTGACCATGCGCTCCCAAGTTAGCTCTCAAGATGCTCCCAAGTACACCGTGTATGTTCTCAAGTACACTCCCAGGCATGCTCCCATGGATGCTCACACTTGCACTTGATGGCAGCCAGCCTGCTTGACTGTACACTACCAAACCGGCACTCATGCAGATCTCAAACACACTCCCGGGCACGCTTTCAAGTACTCTTCCAATTCCACTCGATGGTACACTCCCAGCCTACTTGGCTCGATGCTCCCAAGTACACTCTCAAGAGTGACAACACTCCCAATCTCACTTGACTATATGCTCACATGTACCCTCCTGCATGCATGATCTAGAGACTTGCTGAGTTGCAGAAACCAGGCACGGGGAGGCGTCAGTTGCAGGCACCAGGCAGTACATCAGCAAAACGTAAAATGGTTCGGAAGTCAAAACTCAATGACTCAGCTGTTCTGACCAGCCACACCGATCCTTCCAGAAGCTCCCAGAAGCTCCCGAACAGGCTGAATGCAAAACGATGTGCCTCTCAGGTGCTCTGGGAGTACTTGCAGGTGCTCCTCAACGATCCTGACGTAGCGGAACGGAATACAAGAATATTCTAACGAGTATGATGGCGTCTTCAAAATGCGATGAAATCAGGCATTTAATGTGGTAAAATTTCGGAGCTGCTGGGACTACAACACTCGTCTCCAAGACAATTCTGGTGCACCTGGAGCCAGACTCTCCGGGAGTGATAATATATAATGTCTATCGAATAGTACAATTCGATAAACTATCTCACAGCTACACACCTGAATCAGGCATTCTAATCTAATTAATATACAGTCCAGTAGGTATCTAAATCAACATGATTATTTACAAGCCATACGCTATCGATGCCGCCCGATGCAGCATTCTCCCGCACCAAATGTGCCGGTCCAACTATTGC
>Ga0307512_10002203_pt1 | contig 25404 bp, 38 predicted proteins | sample 14_EM_MG_FD_200267 | JGI IMG/M metagenome (GOLD analysis project Ga0307512, IMG submission 200267) | Populus trichocarpa ectomycorrhiza microbial communities from riparian zone in the Pacific Northwest, United States - 14_EM | ecosystem: Host-associated > Plants > Roots > Unclassified | place... | reverse complement strand
TGTCACGGCGCAGATAGGTACGGTGATACCTGGGAATAATAGAAGAACGATACGGGTGGTGTGGAAGGAATTGTGTTACGGAAAGGCGGAGACGTTGGAAGACGCGGAGGAAGCGGCGAGATGGTGGCGGTATAATTTAGTAAGATAAAGAAGTAGTCAGAGGTGTTGCGACGTTGGATGATATGGTGTGGTTGTTACGATAAGGAATAATGGAGTGGTGTGTAAGATCATGGGATAAGATTCGGATGGTACATCGGAGCATGGAGAATGGTTCGAGAGGTGGCAGATGAATTGTATATAAAGAGAGTGTCGATGGTGTTGGAGGATTTCCTTTTCTTCTCTCTTTACTCGTTCTCTTGTATAGCAAGCAGTAGTACGACTTTGAAAGATATTCTGATTCTTGTTCCCTCGATACGCACTTCGAGTTCAGTTCTGCAACATCCATATCACCTGCGCCCGACCCCGCCCGATACACTTGTGGCGCTCATCTGACTTCGTCTCGCTATTTTCCAGCCATTGTTTCATGCCGCAGAAACGTCTTTTCTCGCGCCACGTGCGCCTCTACCATTCTAGGCATGCTGTCCGTAGTTTGGTGCACCTGAGTCACCTTGCGCGCCTGCTGCCTCACTTTCGCTCAATTCTACTCCTCAAGTCTCCCGGTGCGCTCACTGGATCTTAGATCTTGTTCCTCAGTCATTTCCGATTATTGATTCTCTCCAACTGCTAGCTTTCAGCCACGAAGAACACGCGTGTTGTCTTTCCTGACCGTTGGCCATCCTCGCAGCTGGCTTGCCCAGCTTCCGCCTTGTCCATGTCTCTCTCAACAGGTAGTGATCCGATCTTTCCTCCACTAGGACTGTTTACCGCCTGGGTCGCCATCGTTACTGATTTGCTAGTCGTTGCGTTGCATCAATCGAGTACGGCCTCCTTCGCTTGCCAAGGGCGGCTGGAAGGGTGCATCTGTGGTCGGTTTGATGCTAGGAGTCAAATGCCTGGATCTGTATGTCGCTCTCTGCCGCGATTGCTGGGGTGTCTTGTATTTGCTGTGTTTTTTACCCCCGCCATAGATTTTCGTGAATGCACTCACATTGCGTGGATCTCTGTATGCGTTATCTCATCAAGACGTACCCACTCACCTCCGACGGTGCAGGTATGTTGTGAGTATCGTTCTAGCATCAATCTGCGGTTAGAAATCCATTGCCGATGTCCACTTCCCAATTACTGTAGTCGTTGTTGACTTAAATGCCTTTTTTTGATTGCCAAGACACATGTTGTTGTATGATACATATCATGTATGTTCCGCGCGCATCCCTTGTTCATGGTTCAACAGGCCGGTGATCAGTACTCCAGTCGTATTTTCTGTGCCTGATAAGTCCACTTGACCACCATATCTGCCAGGAGCACTTCTCGCAATTGTATCCTCCAAAGAAGTGCGTCCCCTCCCTCCATGTTTTCGTCAATGTCCTGAGTGCTGCCTCAGTCCTCTATGTTCGCTTCTTGCCAGCGGTGGTGAAACAGAAATGAAAAATATCCACTCCCTGGCCGTTTATGTGAAGTGCACACTGCATTCATGTCTCCACCTGCTGTGAGCAGGCCGATGCTTTACAAAGTAGATGGCGTACAAAACGTGACGACTCCCATATTGAATTAATTCTTATGCCGGGCGGTGGGCGACCTGTGTATCTCAAAAGGGGTTGCATGTTGACTTTGACTTTCCGAGATTGTCCGAAATGGTGGATGACTCCCTGCAGCAGCTGTGGCAATTGTTCCGGTGTTAGCAGCAGTGTGGAGGTAGGTATCAGTTGAGCAGGAGACGGGGCTGGTGAGACTGGCCGGGATTGGGATAGTGGGCGTGCTGGAAGTGGTGGTGGTAGGGATGAGCGGGCTGACAGCGGTGTCAGTAGTGTTGACAGTATTGGACGCCCCCCCATGTACATAATTTCCTATAGTGCAGTCACCGCACACAGCCAGTGCCAATGGTATTTCACCACCTGCAGGCCCTGGTACAAATCTATTGAGGTTGTTGATCCTGACGATGCCATTCTCTGGATCGGTACACAGGTCGAGACACTTCCGGAGGTGACGCTGACCACTGCAGAATTGGCACAGCATAAAATCAACACACTGTGAAGGCTTCACCGAATGTTAATGAGACGGCAAAGGGGGGCGCTTCTGATTGGACGGCAAATTAGGCTGTGGACGGCGCTGATGGTTGAGGACTTCACCAGAATAGTGCTGCTTGTCTGGCGGACTATGAGGTGGCTCAACACGGTTCGTTCCCAGTCGTACAGTTGAATTGGCGCAGATGGTATCTTGGCTGGCCGCGGGGGAATGAGCCAATATGAATGTAATGATTTTCACTGTGCTCAAGGCAACCTTAGCTGCCTTGGGAATTGTCGCAGTAGTCTCGGCAGCTGCGGGAGCACAGGGAGCCAGAGACACTATTGCAGCCAGTGATGTTGTGGCACAAGATGGGGAAGTCATGGAAACAAAAGAAGTAGTGTGAGTCATGTGATTTGCCAGAGTGGAAGGAACAGGGGAAGCTGAAATACTTGTGGGAGCTGTGGGAGAGGCGGAATCCGTTGTAGCCAGGGGCCCAGCAGAAGCTGTCAGGGTGGAAGACACAGTGGAAGCCAAAGATGTTGCGAAAGCTGAGGGATTAATCGAATATATGGAAGCTTGAGAGGTTAGAGGTGCAGTTGTTTCATTGGTAGTCATTGCAGTAGCAGTAGGAGCGAGATATTCAAACATGGCAACGGCGTCAGCGGCAGAGATGTTTGAGGTTATTCAGTCTTTGAGCTGACAGTAGTCGAATTTATGTGGAACAAGCTGGTTGTCACCGAGATTGGTAATTGCATTCCTCCAGAGTGGTTTGGGCAGGGCACACAGAACCAGGTCTGTCCTAACCTACTCGACTATCAGGCTGCGCTCGGTGACTACTCTGCTGGTGTCTTTGTACATGCCGAGTGTCGACTTAACACTGCCCATATTGTCATGGCCCCCAAACTCTGCACGAAGATTCTCCAAATATTGACAGGCCTGGACCCAGAATTAAGGCAGGCTATCTGTATACCGAAATGCATCAAGTATCCTCTTCTTGAGTGAAGCCCAGCCTCGGCGCTCATGACCGGGTATCATCATCACCATCTGAATGATCACTACCGTCCCGCGATAGGGAAGCATGATGACGCAATTTTAGCCAGAAGGGTCAGTAGCAGTGAAGGCGCCAATGCTCTCATACTTATGGAAAAATGTTGTCATGTCTGAGCCAACTGAGATAGGCATGCCTGGACAATACAGAAGTGGCGTCAGCTTTCGGTATTTGGTCGCAACCGCGATTGCCTCAACATATTGCCACGAGATCTCCATTGTTTCAATTAATTGATCAGTCGTTTCCTAGTGGTCTTGCATGCTGGATTCGGGTTCAAATGTCACTGCAGTGAGGTATCTACTTGCAGGCTAGTCCTGCGTGACGGGTCGTTGCCGTCCCAGCGGGTGGATTGTATCCACGTCTGTCTCTTCGTGCTGTCGTCTGTCTCTCGTTGCAACTGTATCTTGCGGTTCTCTGCTTTCTGAAACGACCTCCGAGCCAGAGAACCATTCAAGCCAGAAATACTGGATCACTAGATTGCACCCGGTAGCTTCTGATATATCCTACGAAATTCGAGGTTTCCTTTTGAGGACCATAGGGAGATAGTAGCCACAGTGGAATAGTTGATTGGCTAGAACTATGAAACAAACAAGAGCAGACAGAAAGAGGTCAGAAGATAATCGGTACGTGATTGGATACGTCTCTGCCACAATTTTGGTGTCGGATGCCGCCAAGTTACTCTTTGGGCACAAATCTGACTAAATCCAGTGACATCAGTTGTGGTATAGAAAGAGTGACATCGCATAATGATAACTGACTTACCAGCAACCCAAACAACTGGAGTGAGTGTAGACCACACAGCCATCACTCAACACACACAGAGATATTGGAGAGATGCCAGAGCATTGTAAAGAGACTTCAGTAGCAATAAGAGGGGTGATTTTGGAGATGTGTGAGGCAGGAAAATACTGGAACCAGATATCATCTGAGACACAAGTTCACACCAACACTGCCAGGAAGATTGTGAAGTAGGGAGAAGAGCGCGCTACAGATTAGAGTCTACCAGCAAAACTGGAGGAGCTGAGAGATGCAAGTAGAGGTGGCAGTCCTGAATGTATTACTCAGGATTTGGCAAAATATGAGATTTTTGGGGAAACTGCTATTGAAGATCTCAAGCATATGGATTTGACATTCGCAGAAATTGCCCATGAGTGCAATATCTCACCAGCATGGTATAAAATAATATCTACATGCCCAAGTAAGTGAAAAGAAATTGTAAGGTGTAGATGTACTGTTGAGAGAGTAATGCTTGACCACCACAAAATTTGCCGCTAAAAAGCATACACAAAGCCTTCTCTAACACCTTAAGAAACGAAGGTAAGCTTGGACTTTGCACTTTGGGACTTAGAAAAGTTGCAAGATGGAGCGATACGCATGTTTACAGTTGAGACATGTGTGATGGAAAAGATCCAAGACCACATCGCCAGTCACCAAAGCTGGGTTCTCAGCCTCTCAAGAGTGCTCGGCAACAGAAATAACAGAGAATTGTACAAATTATATTCCGTGGTGTGAAAGTCAATGGTATGAATGGTCTTGGTTTCATTTGCGATAAGAAAACCGCAGAAAACTGTGATGACAATCATTGAGTTATTCCTGGGGAAAAGTTCAAAGAGTAGGAGTGGGTGGCCAAGCAGCAGGAGAATGCTCTTATTCCACAAACAAAGGAGCATGGGATACTCACAATGATTCACAGGAATATCGAACAGACACGATGCACACAAAAAAAATTGACAGCACCTGTTCCTCCACCCGAATAGATTTTCAAGGACAAGAAAATTGAACGTGGTGAGAGAAGTAAGGGAGGAGTCGATTGGGTTCACCATCAGCATACAATCGTGTATCCTGGTGGTCTACCCTTTCGATTTCAGTTAGCCGCAGTGTATCGAGGACAGGTGGTATATATTGTGGAGGCAAATGCACCTGCCCATACAGTAGCAGGGAAAATAATACCACAATGGGCAAGGGATGCAATGGAGAAACACAATATACACCGGAGCAAGTGGCCTCAACACTCCCCAGACCTCAACATGCATGAGTCTCGGTGGGATGACTTAATGGATTCTATTGTTGAGAATGAAACTTCTTGAGATTCAATGCAAGAGAGTAATCAGAGGGTACAGTTATGTATGCGGACTGAGTAGATTAAGATGTCAATGGAAACTGTAAAAACCAGCTGTGCAGACTTCAAGAGTAAGCTAGAGCTGTGTGTAGAACATGAAGGCAATAATAAATTTGACGGATGATCTATGCTGTACTATATGTGGCCGCACATGATTTTCACACTTTTCAGCCGCATGAGTACGCGTATTCAACCTCATCGATGGGGTGATGCCGAGCTGCCATATCCACAACCCAGTCTTGTACCTTCTGAATTGTGTGGATTTGGAATGGTTGGAGCCATTTTCCCACCACACCAGATGCCAATTGGTGCAGAATTCTGAGCTTCTTTCCAAGAACAAATATGACTTTCGGGAATTGGACTTCCTGGCAGCTACTAACGTATTCAAGTGTCCGCCGAAACAGAACTATCCGGTAGCGACAGGATACGTGCTGATAGAAGTGAGGGTGTTTTCCCCAGAGGTGGTCTCTGGATTCATTGATCTCCTTTGCGCTCATTACCCCTTGTGTGTTTGCTGGATTGCTGTCGTCGAAGGGGAAGATGGGTAACAGGCGCAAGCTCTACCATCCAGCTGGTGAGCCTGGAGGCAGATGTGTTGCCTAGACTTTGCAAAGACTGAATTAGAGTTGATACAGTATGAATAAAACAAACATACTGGACACAGCCAAAATCTGTATTGGAAATCACTGCCTCTGATGAAGCAAAGAAGTGAAACTGGGGCTGGGAGTCTGCATGAACACACATCGTATGATGAAACAGCATCATAACAGTTCCATGAGAAATACCACCACGGCAGATGCCTGGTTGTTTATACTAATGAGGATTAACAGCGAACTAGCTATGATATTAAGCTCTGACCAAATTGCCTGCTGTGGAGCATTTGGACATCATGGATCCGGGCCCTGGTGTGTTATCAAAAGAAACAAATAGATGAGTGGATCTTGAATTTTTATTCAATCGGACGGAGAGCCCAAGCCTGGCTACCCAGGCAATGACACCACTGGGTACACTGATGAGTTACTACGAACTCAGCCCTGCACCAATAGCAGTCAACAGCAGGCAGCAATGATTCACGGTCAGTCGTGCAAATGCATGCTAATGCTCTATGCAGATTAACACTTACAACCACTCCATCTCATATGCACTGATATGCAGAGTCAATATCCAAGATGACCAACCATGCTAATATGTGAATACCTTGTGCTTGCACTATCGGGCTCAAGACACGGCTGTGATGACTGTCATACTGGGCAATGTTAATGGATGTAAAACATAGGCAATGAACTGTGCATGAAAAAGAGAGGGCACAGCAGGCACCATGGTCTGGATGTGGTAGACAGTCAAATTGCTATGTGACGAGGGCATAGTAGCTACAGCTGGATCCCGGGCCAGGGAAGCGGTTCTTGTCCATTTACTGAGGCAGGTCCTCCACAGAGTACATAGTCAGTTCATGGAATGCCACCATCTGTGTACCAACTATTCATTCTTGGAGTCTATACCCCACCTTCCTGATGTCACTAGTTCTTTTGTAGGGTCAGTCGAAAATTTCAAATATTCTGCTCTGCACACCGGTATGAACATACACTCTATTAAATGTGAACTCGGCTAGCTCTATCCTGACGAATTCAATCACTGCAACCGCTTACATTCAGCGCAGTGCAATCAAGTACATTCTTCACTGTTCAACTGAGTATGTTCCACCACTTCTATCATACTAACCATATGGATCTCCATAGATCTAGCAACCCACATCACAATCTGCCACTCTTCTAGGGCAACCATTGATGCTGAATACACAGCAAGCAGCCCTTGTTCACAGATCTGCTGACCTTAACCACGACCGTGTTCGGTGTAAAGGCAACTGCACGATTGTTGATTGCCACAGTGTCAAAGCAAACATTTAGTGTACACTTCATTGCCATAGCCAAGATGGTGGTATACATTGCTGAAACAATGGACCTACTTCTGTCCTATCTGGTGTTTTCCATTGGGAATAAAATACATCATTAGCTCCACCGGAGCCAAGACACATTCCAGACAGCTGCCGAGCCTATATAGGAGAAGATGCATCTATTGATACTGATCCCACATCTGCAGAGGCTACTGCGAATGAGAGCCGTGAGTTACTAGATGGGGATACTGCGGATGAGGAGACTCTCAAGAACAGAATGGTTCACAGCAAGCGACAGGAAAGGGAAGATGAGCAGGCAGTGAGAAGAAGGGCAATTATGAGTCAACTGCGCAAGATAAGACGGTTTCAAATGATGACATGGAGCACAATGGAATTGGAGTTGCATGAGGAAATCTAGGAGGCATAGGATTGCAAGGATCACCACGATGGATAGAGTCTGTATAAATTTGATTTGAGTCCCTGCTTTGACTATGTAGTTGACGTGGGTGGATTACAAACTCCCTGAATGGGAAGTTCGGTGGCGGAAGGTGGGACTCCGGGAACTAACTAGGCACTCTGTGGGGGAATCGCCACTGCGAATGATATGAAACACACGCTGTGCAGGAACAGTTATTCTCAAACAGGATGCAGTATATCTGGCCATTCTTCATACCACAGTCATCTGTACTGGGCTCTGGTCCTGTACATTTCTCCGCTGCTTGGACTAATCTAGTGTTCCCAGTGGTTCTGGGTCACTCATCCGCATTCCGGGAGTGACACTGGACTTCGCACAAAACCACCGGATTTGGGGCCGGGTTGGAACCGGAATGTAGTTCCATTTTGTTGGTTCCACAACTTTCACTCCATCTATGTATTTCAATTCTCATTGTATTGCAACATAATCTTTATTTGAGATATTCAGTTTGATGCCCTCTTACAATCTTGTTGTCCAATTGACGATCAGATCCATAGTCAGTAAGTCACTGTGGAATTAGGCTGAAAATTACCGTATCCTGACCGGTTGTAATGGCGACACGTGTCCCGAGACTGGGTAAGCGCCAGTGTATATAGGTCGCTGCTACGGCACTTAGATCTGTATCGAATATCTTACCACTATACTCTGCATATATACTCACTCGCTCTGGTGTTCAACCGTATACCACTACACCATACGTCTGCGGTCAAGCGTAGGCGTACGTCCCTTTACACCGGTTTTCAATTGCAACTCAATGAATAATGATCTAATTGCCAATCGGAGAATGGGAGATAAATGATGGCATTAAACAGCATATTTCACACACAGATTATGTCGCGAAACGATCAGACCTCATATACTCTTTTGTGACATGAAATGTTGACTGTTTGGAACCGGCTCTTGTCTGAAAAGAGGTTGCAACGGTCCAGTTCTGTGTTGGAAATGGACCTGGAACTGAACTGGAAATTTGGACACGTTGCTAACACTCGACCAGTCCTTCTATACTCATGACCTGCCCATGACAATGATGCCAGGGAAATAGGAACTTGACCCCACACAGAGAGTTGGGAACCCTGGTCTTTTGCAATGATCCCACCCATCCATGATTGGTCCAGCCCAGACTGGATCTGTCCACTCTGAGCTAATCCAGGTGCAGCACTTCTTGGACCGGGATTGGACTAATTACCACCTGTTCCGGACCTGGCCTGGCCTGGCCTGGACCAATTTGGACTTGTCTAGCACAGTGTCCAGCTTTAGTGTATTATATTACAGTAGTGGAATTTTAGTGGGGGAAATATAACTCAATGGCACTGAATGTAATGACAGAGCTGTAATCACTTCAAACTGAGTGGGTATCCAGAGGATTGTGGTGATAAATGTAAGGAAGGTTCATGTTTTGAATGTTTCCTGAGTAAGAAACAATGTCAAAATAGCTACCATGTGGAGACTGGTCCAGACCAAGCCAGTCCAGTCATAGAGCGCCAGTCATAGGCTCAGTCCAGTCCGACCTACTGGTTGGATCAGATGATGCTGAGCCCTACACCAGACCAGTCCTGTCCAATTTGAGGGAATCATTGTACCCAAGTACACCTCTGAGCATACGTTCATGGAGGCTCCAAATCGCACTGGATGGTTCACTCCCAGCCTACCTAACGGTATGCTTCCAAGGAACCTCTGATGATTCTGTCAAACTCAGTCCCGGACACACTCCCAAGTACACTCCACAATACCCAAGATGACATTACCATCCTGCCCGACTGTTGGCTGCAAAGCAGGCTCTCAATACACTCCCACATACATTTCCAGGTCAGTCCCAACTACACTTTCAATCCCGCTCTCCAGGGTGTTTCGAATTGCACCTGATTGTGTACTCCCAGCCTACTTTGCTCTACACTCCCAAGTACACCCTCATGAGGGAAGACACACCCAATATCACTTGAATATATGCCGCCAGGAATGCCTCTACCTGCTAGATCCAGACACTGAGTGATTTGCAAATGCCAGGCATGAGCAGGAATGAGGCCGGAGATACATCGTTGGTAGGCTTAGTGAGATTGTGGGCACTTTATGGTATACTGTCCGTAACTTATGGCAGGTTGCAGGCAATGCATGGTCGCTGCAATCGTTATGTTGGTCGATATTGTAGTCTGAACTATTACTCTATCGTGCTCACTACAACACCATTTCGCAATACCACCAGGTCATGGTGTCCACAATTGCAAAGTTCAATTCAGCCAGAATAGATGACAATCAGAGTTCACAGAACATAGCTCTGTAATGAAGTTTTCTCTGTCAAATCTTCCGCAAGGTATCGTTCAACGATGGGTATATGTGGGCGTATGTGTTCCGGGGCTGACTGCCGTACTCGTGATGGCGATGGTGAGGGTGCCATTATTGGTATTGAAAGCGCTTTGCGAAGTCTGTTCAATGATTCTCCCCGGCAAGCGCTGCATCGGTCGTGACTGGAACCCTCCATTCAAGTCCACGTCCGCTTGATAAAACTATGTGACCACGATCAGTGTGGCAGGAAAATCCATTTCTCACCACAACCACCACCATTCAGCTAGCCAAAAGAGTGAGCTACGGCGAGTGTACTGAGATACAGGGATTACGGAGATGGACAGGCGACATCGGCGGACAGAGGAACAGGGGTAACGGAGATGGACTGAGTGAAGGGGACTATATATTTGACAGACAATGTGGTTGGTAGCAACTCATACCACATTATCACTCAACGAATTTCTAACTCCATCGTTCCAATAATCTGATCCCGCTCACTCTGTCCGAGATTTTGTTGATCCTCACAGCTGGGCTCTTTCATATCTACTCATCCTATTTCCACTCTGCGGAAGAAAGAACCGCTATTCCTGATATATTGCTTTTGGAATGCTGCGAAAGGTCCGGCAGAGTGTTCATGATCGACTCTTTGCCTTCTAACTTCATTGTTGCACCACATGTGGAGCCCAAACAGAGATTCTTGTTTGGAAATGTAAGTACAGAATCATCGGAAAGACCCCCACAAGCTAATAAGTGCAAATATAGAAAGAAGCAACTAATGGAGGGTGCTCACAATGTCGGATAGGAATGCCACTTGGGGTAAGCCTTGTGAACTGAAGTCACAAACGTAAATGGTGCCGACCATATACCGGGACCAACAGACATGAAATTCTGCCAACTTAACGCCACACAAAATCAACCGAGCTCATACCACGACAATCACAGAGGAAGTCGTGCCAACTTAGGACCGGACATAATTAACTGTCCTCATACAGGGACGATCACCATCCAATATGAAAGACCTACCAGCGAGACTGAAGCCACCGGCTTAACAACGCGATGAAAGGAATCGACCACCCGGACCGGACGACAGTCACCAACCTAGTACTGGGAAAACACGTACCAATCTCATTGCTGGACAACAGGCACCGATCTAACACTGGGACAACAGATATTGACATACTACTATGACAACAGGCACCGAGCTGACACCCGGACAACAGGCACTGACATTGCAGACGGGATGACAGCCACTGAGCTGACACTGAGCATGACAGCCACCGACCTGGCAGCCGGGTTGCACTCCAAGAGCGAGCACCAACGTAATACTGGGACTGGAAAACAAACGCGAATAATCGACGCCTACCCCATACCATGGAAGACACTAATCTGAATCAATTATAATGAAAGGACATACACATGCTGGTAAGAGTAGGACAGATGCTAATTAGAATGCTACCAGTGGTGTGGGGGAAAAGTTGCAGGGAACAGAACCCGAGAGATAGATGACGTGGCAGAAAGCTAAGAGAGATGCTGGTGAGAGAGGGTAAAGCTGCGTTTGGAAAGGAACGAAAGAATCAGTGCAGCTCCAAAAGCGTCAATTAACCCTACTCTTCTTCCCGAAACTCACAAACTAGCAATTGATCTTTGATGACCAATTAATGCCAATTCACCACTGAAACCACCATCCCATCTTCTAACCTCGACAACCTGTATCAAGTTGTCAACTAAACACGCTGGATCTACTTCCCCCGTTGTTTCAGGTTGCCTTACGGCTTGCTCCACTGCGGGACCCTCAAGCCATGTCCAATCCTGCACCACTGCTGGATATTTCGCCAACCTCTCGCACAAGCATGTCCACAATCAAACACAATTCATCAATTCATTGCCCGTTGCCATCGCGAAGCAACACAATCTAATGCAACTCCCACGTACCATGGGTGCCCCAGTCATTTGAGAAGCGCACTTCACCAAATTAACCGCAGCTTGTATAACCATCTGGTCTCGCACCAGGATCGACACCGCTGCCCAAGAAGTCATCCCAACTATCCCGTACTACTGCTTGGGATCGATCCATCAAACAATCACAATCACTACCAGGTATCTGAGGAAGAACTCGGAGCTGGTGAAAAACAAACTGAAGGATGCCATCTGCCACGCCGCTAGCAGAGTCCATATGTACACAGGATTTTACATGGTGTGGTTATGCAAAGACCAGCTGAAACGTGGCAATGTCGGCCTGAAAGCCTTTATCTTCCCCTGTGCCAACATCAGCCCGATTATGAACACCAAGCGAGCCTTGGCCGAGTACTTACAGGTGGCATTGTTGCTTGGAACCCTCCCAACAGATTTGACAGCGAAAGTGGTGACAAAACTGGCACTGGATCGCAGAGGACATTAAATTTTCAACTACGAAAACGACCGAATGCACGTCCTAGGCAAATGTGCGCCCGCTGATGTCCTCCCGCTCCTGGATGTGGAAGGAGCACATATTGAGCCACTGGTCACTCCTTAATCAATGCCAGCTTGAATTCCGCTCCCACAGATGTGAGTAGTGGTGAAGATTCCGGCAATCTCTAGTGAAGAGACCCTGGTACCAGCACATGCCATGCAGGAAATTCCCAGCAATAGAGCTGAAAATGCGATGGTAACGAAACTGGATAATATGATGATGTAACGGCACAATTGCACATGACATGTCCAGGGCCGGGTAACACCCAGTATACATATAGTCGGTTTGCCACAAGCCTTAGATCTCTAGCGATAATCTTACCTTCATACTAGTCTACAATATTGACATCCACGTTTGCAACCGTATCTTCTGATATACCTTCCCACAAGGCCATACACGGGCATATGCCTTTACACCAATATCTCTCTTCAATTTCAGATATGTTTCGCAATTTCTTGAATTACCACATTCCGACGAGTCACAACACGCGATCTACACGGACATCATTCAGATTTGCGAGCAGTGATAGCCGAAGCGAAGTGGCTTGATATATATAATGAATTAAGGATAACAGAAAAGAGGCGATGTGGTTGGGATTCTAGATGCCCATCGACCAGGGACCCTTCGCGACCCGTATGGATGGGACTTCTTACGGACTCGAGATATACGAATCGCAGATGCAAAAGAGGCGTGGATTGTCCCGCCGATCCAGGTAAAAAGTAGCAGAGAAAATTCTGAGTTGATTCGAGGCCAACAGGCCATGAGACGCGTCAGCGACCAAGTCAGTCAAGGTCCATTGCAACACATGCATCATGCGAGAACTTGAGGGCTACCAATCGTGTCGTCAATACGATCGGATACGTTACCATCCACTTGAGTCAATTGTCCATTATAGAGACGAGTTCAGAGACTTTTCATTGCCGAGAGTTGCGTTGCCGGCAATGCCGAAGCTGGCCATACTGTACAGATTCTTCAATCCTAACCAACATTGGCAATCGCGTGAGAACTATCAAGCCGAAACAGGTCACCTTTGCACACCCAAGTGCACCTACGATCAGATTCCTGTCAGCTGAGCGAAGCTGCAAAGTTCACCTACGAAGGACGAGGCAGGTTATCAGTAATACATGCAATTCACATGGATCCACATCGTTGACGGCAGTTCCAATCGCGATTACCTTCGACACCACTCGATGGAGTCGTCTACATTACGGATGACGCAAGGAGCTCCAACAGCACCGTTCCAATGAATCAACTAAGATTACCGATATGATTACTGGTATCATGGTCTACCAACTGGCAGAGTTCAAGATGTGGAGCAGCGATCACAGATCGTATGGCAACTCTGTAAGGGATGTAAAATAACCCCCGAATATTTTTGAGTGGCTAGCAGATACAATTCGCAATTACCATTGTCAATTTTCACCATTAGCATCTGATCAGACGACTGAATCTGATGGTTGTGAGGAGAGAGCTCTCTGCGCCAACTTGGTTGTATTTGGTCAAACAAGTCAACGACAGCTCATCAACCGCCAACGACGGAATAAGGATATTTATCCACACAATTTCATACTAAGAGGGTTTTGAGGAACAAAAGAGAGATGGTGTTTATTTTGTAGCCGGAATTCTCAGGATCCACGGGGCTACTGGATGGACCGTCTGGGCACTCTCAGCAGACCAGGGGAATGAGGATGTATTTATCGCGCTCCCAGGTTCAATTGATGTGTCGTATCCCCACGTGGGAATGGACAGTATTCGGTTGTAAGACAGTCCCAATTGGGTGTGACAAGTATGTGATTTGCTCAGGGAGTTTATTTGTACACATGGTGGCAGCCGCGGTGGACGCACTGTGTGAGCTGGAGAAATAGCGTAGACTGGCAAAGCATTGGACTTTTGGCTCTGCAACCCCAGGGTGAGCGGAAGAGGTGGCAGTGGACCGGGCAGGACATCAGATATGCCCCGGGAATGTACGTGGATCACGGCTAGGGAGGAGACGTGTTCCGATGAATGTGGCGATGTGCTGTCTATTCAAATACTAGGTCCCAATGCCTTTGACGATCAACTGGCCGTGAGGAGGTCATTAGGACGTTCTTCCTGAGAGTGGGAGATCGTATAAGGCTGCTGGGAGTCACCATGGAAAGCAGCTCTATGGGTGGGATGGGCACAAGGCACGGGATGGGCGAGCAGGGAGCAAAAGCGAGAGTTGCGGCAGAAGAGCGTCCAGATGGGAACCTTGAATGACTGCTGCCGGGACGCCGAGACACGAAGGGAGTAGTGGACGGCTTGGCTTGGCTCTTTCATGGGCCAACCATTTTACATCTGGGCTCTTGGATATTTCTCCTGAGAGCTCGATATTTATCCATTATGAATTGCGAACTAACGTTTACAGATGAAGTCGGTACCACAGCAGGATGCTGCCTACAGACGACAGAAGACTTATACAGCAATATACAGAGATTTCATGGAAGGTATTCAGCAACGCCAAGGTGGGGACACTCCCGCCGCATCTGTCAATTGAAATCAATCTGGAGCCAGGCTGCAATTTGCCATATGGGCGGATTTACAATTTATTGCAGTTGAGTCGAACAGAGTTGAGTTGCGTGGAGTCGAGCGGGTTTCATACAATTGTGTGGATTGAGATCACTTGATCACGAGGCCGGATCATGGATTTGGACTTAAAGATCCCTTGCCAAATGGGCGGATCGATGAATGGGTATTTTCTTATAATGGACCATTTGTTACCGGATTATGGGACTGCAATGAAGAGTCAATAGAAGATGGATATTATGGAGGTCAGTAACAATGACCTTTAGAGAGCTTACAGAGCTATAAGAGAAGTCACAGAATGTAGCAAACAAGTGCAATTATACACAGGGTTCAAACGAATGGCAGGAAGCAACTGGATCACATCCGGAGAAGGATCACGACCGGAGATGGATCCTGGACAAAGAGCGATTGTGGCCAGAGATGGATGATAAGAGATGAATGCCGGCCGGAGATGGATCGCGGCCAGATATGGATCGAGACCAGATATGGATAGATGACAGGAGATTGACCTCAGGAGACGGATCACGGGTGATGGATGACAATCAATCTCCTTTCCTATATGAAGCTACGAAGTGGCAATCGAGTGGAGAATTGCAGACATACGGTTATCCGGTGGCATGGCTCCACCGAGTACAATACGGAGAACTATTCAGAGAATCCAAATTACACCGCTACATGTCCGAGTTGCAAAGCCCAATATGATCCTGAATCAGATCCCAAGTCACGGACCTACCTGAAATCCTCAAGCCGTATGAGATTGATCTTTGGCTGAGCAATAATCTTTAAAGAGGGGGATGACTGTGCCGAAATCGCAACAACCCTTACTACATATGAATAAGATACCGAAAGTGCAGGAACAAAGCACTGTGATACTCATGCACCAATAGGCAAGGCTTGCAGCGGTAAGTGCACATCGAGAAGAAGCAACAATTGTACTCCGAGAGCGGCTAAAAGTGCACACAAGGAAGTGGTTACAAACGCACCTACAGATGAATCAAGAAGCCGCATGCACAAGATACAATCCCAAAGGAGATCCCGACTCAGTCTCAGTAATCCCGAGATACCTGGCTGCTATGGATCAGTCGTCGGCGGAGCTTCAACGATCCAAAGAAGTACAACTGTACCGGAATCGAAAACAACCCCTGCCAGAAGCAATCACCGTACGGAAAGTGCTGGAAGGAAGCACCTTGGAGCGCACTTACCGGCATAGAATTGCCGCTGGAGATGAGTTGATAAGCGTACCTTGGAAGATATGCGCAGAGTCAACAAGAAAAACGACGATGTGGATACCCAGATCATTGACAGCATGAACACTTGGAGAAGAAGCAGAAATCGTACCCGGAGGAAAGCCGGTGAGCAATTGGAGATGATATGTGCACCGAGCACAGGGCGGATATCAAGTCTACCTACAAGTGCACCGACTAGGAGGCTGATCAGTGCCACTGCAAGAGCACCGGAGAGATGACGAGAAAATCAAGCGAGTTTGATCTATGCCGAACAAGTGCATTTATGTCTGCTGAAGCAGTTCCAAACGAGACCGAAACTAATTTCCAACATACTGAATTGTCTACCGAACGGCATCGCAAGAGACAGTTACGGAATGACATCGTGAAACAGACCAGACCACGTCCAAAAGATGATTACCAGATTGTCTTGAATGGAGGGCGCAAGAACTTACGATTATTGGGAGACCTATCTAGCGAAGTGCCAAGCGTTGCAACATGGACGATCACTCTGGTCCATAGCGCACCTCCTCCCAACCACCACCACCACCTACAGTGGTACAGCACCGACCTGTCATTATACCTGATGTTTCTTCACCCACTACTGAAGCTCTACCTGCAATGCTTAACCTTGACGATAATTATAGCTCCTCAGACAAGGCATATACTTAGCCAGCCGGGTCGATCACAGCTGATCACTCGGCCAAGTGGCATAAGAAAACACTCAAAAAACCAACTCAAAATCTGAGAGATCTTCCTGACCTTCCCAAATTCGACCCTTTGTAACCTATTGTGCACCCTCACAAAGCATGGAACCGATTGCCCATTTTGTTCCCTGCGCTGGATGCCATTACTCCAATTCAAATCTTCAAACTCTTTTTTACCAACTCCATTATGGGACAGCTTGTAGCCAACACCAATTCCTATGCCCAGCAGCAACTTTTTGGCCCAGAGCAGGAGCAGCAGCATTCCTGGCAGCCAGTTACTGCCCAACAGCTTTATCTCTAGCCACCAATTCAAATTCATATGGGTCTTATTATCGGTCCTCCTGAGAGGTAATCGATAAAGGATGGAGTTTACCTTCCAAAGGATGTATTACCACCAGCAGCCTACCATGGCAAGACTCACATTCAGGAGATGTGCCACTTCTTCCATGTGTCTCCTTACAATTTATCAACTGAAACTCCTGAAGGCTTGCCTTGTTGGCTCTCATCAATACCCTCATAATCTATCGAGATCTTCCAGCAAACAAAGAGTGCACTGTGGAGCACTTTGACTTCTGTCTCTCCATTGTGCATGAGCTTCTGCAAGCTGGAAGTCCATCAACAATGGAAAGTTCCTCCCGCATTCCAGCTTCACAGAAAATCACTCGGTTAGCTCCCGCCACACAATCTGCATTGCCCCCACTGCCTACCAGGCTAGTTACCAAGCACACTCCCCTTCCCCTCTGCCAAAAGGTACCAGGAATGCATTCCCCACTTTGGATGGAGAGTAGAGTAGATTGTTTCTTTTGCAGGTGGAGAAGAAGTCAGGGTAGTAGTGGAGAAGGCATGAAAACCATTATAAAGTGTAAGGACTGCAATGAGGCTTTGTGTTTCACACCCAAACGAAATTGTTTTTATGAATTTCACCATATGTAGAGTATTTCTATTCATTCCGAGGGCATTTGGCTGGATTGTGGTTGTGTGATGTGTATTTTAAAAGCGGGCCCATCTGTGGGCCCAAACCCGGTTACCGGCAAAGGGATAGAGTGCTGCAACGGAATTGCTAGACCGTATGCAAAACATGTTGAACAATCATAACACCACCTGACATTCGCCCTGATTGGTGTTAGCTACCGCTGACTTTTTCTCCACCGGGATTGTATTTAGCTAGGAGCTGAAAGTGAGGAGACCTTAACTAGATGCATCTTAGGTCTTCGATAGCACAGGTTGCTATATGATTTGTAAATACTTTGTGGAAAAGGAATAATGAAATTGTCTGCGGAAGTGTTGAGTCTATTGCTGGCGACAAGAGCGAGATGGAGGAGGCTATTGGTATGCCAGATGGGACGAGGAGAAATGGGGAGCACTAGAAGCTAAGCTGGAGCTTCAACTATAACTTGGTTACTCAAAAACGGGAACTTCCTTTTTTGTATCTCGGACACTTTCAATTAACACTGAGTAAACCCTAACAACCGTGAAAGACTAAGGCCTCTAGGGCCATAGTTTCGCACCAATCAGCAGGACTGCCATAACGTGAGTTAATAGCAACCACCGCATGCAATTCCCTGCTAGGTTACGAGATTCTCAGTTAACACACAAACCAACCAACTTATGCCAAAATGGATAGTAAGCTTGTAAGTCGACTTGCTTTCCTGAATGATACTTACACTTGGATCCATAAAAGTGCTGCACGATCTGCTACTTGCAACACCCGTTGTGACCAACCGTAGCAGTGCAGAGGCGTCTTTGCTGCCATTATAAGAGAGAAATTGCAAATACTTGACGAGAACGCAAAACTGTTAAAACTTAATCTCGCAGGAGATTGGAATATGAGTTAAGCTTACATTTGCATGGCCCAGGTGTATTGAGTCGTAGGTATGGAATATGTAACTTTCTCCATATCTCTGTTCTCCTAGCGTGACTCTTGACTAGTTAGAACGCAGTTAATTATTATGCTATACTGAAGCGTATTAAACTAGGATTTCCAGTCTGCATTACACGGGAGTATTAGCTGTGCCCTGCTGCTGAAGCTTTAACGACCGTGCTATAGACTGGTAATAGCGTGAACCCTTCAGTAAAAATTCCAGATTTCATCGGACTACATTCGGTACTACCACATCGTTTGGTCCTTTCGCTAACACGCTGCGCACACTCAATGAATCGGGGCACAGTGTGTGCAGGCAACAGAGGGCCAGTGAAATTGGCCACTTAGCGGCGCATAGGCGGCAATGTATGAGACCTGTGCCACCGGCGTTATTGTTCCGAACCAGTTGTGCCGAACCTCTCCTAGCTTTCTATGTCTGAATCTATAATCATACGTATTTAAGTAGTCAGATACCGAATTTTCCATGCTAGCGGCTCCGTGCTCAACCCTAACTCAAGGGCACATTATAACGTACGGTACGATCTGCTCTAACAGGTGTCAGGAAAGGATTTTCTTCGGCATTGGTTTGTTTGGCGCCTGATACTGTGGTACCATTCTGATGGGTCAATTCGATATTCCCACTGGTAGCCTTCTCCATTCGATGAATAATTTACCGCAACCACCACTGCTCTAATCCTCCACTGCACCACAGCAGGCAGCACAACCGCAGCCATGACCCCCACAGCCAACACTGTCGCAGCCGCCACCACTGCAGCCTGCACCACCTCAGCCAACACAACGGTAAGTACTGCGTATATCCCTGCCTCAGATATCACTACCAGCAATAGCAATCCCTCTCCAGTGTCTGTGTGATCAGCGACACTCTCACGGCTCAGCAGTGACTTACATTCCAACGAGCCGGTCTGATCGCTACAAGGAGCAGTGGAGTTTGCCCCTCAGGAGTCTCCCCCCTAAAAGGCAAACACATCTCATCTTTAAAATCTATGGTCTCTTTGGCGAGATTACTGGTGCTGCCAACTGCCAGGTCGCTTGCAGGTCAAACTTTGCATGGATAAACCGTGACTGGGAGAAGTTGAAATAAAAGTGATACTACGACTTCCTCAAGGTTCTCGACAACTCTGGCGGGGTAAGGGAGATGATCAACCAGGATCACTCAGCCCAGCAGAGGAAACCATGAACAACAAAGAAGCTGGGAGACCTCGGGCAACACTATCACAAACTCCTCCATATCCAAAGCGACTCCAGAAGAAGTGAGAAGTAGATGCGATTAACCGCAATTGCCAACCAAACATCCTGCGATCCCAGGTCAATGAGGTGATGCCACTATGGTGCATACGTCCACCGTCGCACAAAGTTTAACCTCAAGTCCAAGGCAAACATGGCTTTGATGACCGCAATCATGCCAATTGACTTGTTACCATCTTATCATGAGTAGCACCTGCCGACCATGGGAAACCACCTGTGGACTATGGGATACCCGTACCACCTCCAAGCCCTGATGAAAGCAAGATTCATCCACCACGAACCCAATCAACCCGCGGAAAGTAAAAGAATAAGAATTGAAGTAATATTTAAGGGCTGTTGCTGCACTTTGCCGATGATTGATGTGAGGATGGAGCCCACTCTCCCGCCAACAAACAGACCAGTGAAATTCGGCAAGCGCCCACCTAACAAGAGACGGGTACTACTCTGCCAGCTCCTGCTGAGGAAAACGCCGGTATGATACCGCCAGTGTCACCATTGATAGACCCCAGCACACTTCTGTCCGATCCCACTGAGAAAGAGATCCGTCAAACCCCGCCAGCTCACACCCGGAAAGAGACTCGTACAACCACACCATCACCCACCAGGAACGAGGTTGGTACTACCCCAGAGGAACCTACTCAACATAAGCAGAAGTCTACCGCAAAACCCAATCAGCCTGTAACTGCCAGCGCCGAAAGTAGAAGTTACAACAATGACATCGGCATTGAGGATCAAGAATAGGTCTGCTGCTTCCAGAACTGGCTTGGCCTTGAGCCCGAATGCAGGAGAATGTTATACGGCAAGACCATGATGTTCGCACACCGCGAGAGTACAATGGAGAACACAGCCATACTGATCATCCATCAAGCAGTACGTGCAGTTGTTTATGGTGGCTCAGGCATAATTCACAGCAACCTTGCACGTGATGAGTAAGGCGAAAGAGCAATTGGATAATTAACATGGCAAAATCTTGTGCATTGGATGTGTTCAAGGAAAAGGGAAGTCAGCCAAGGAGGGTGGCAGGAGAAAGCAGGTACCCATGAAGTGACAGTCATGATGGATTTATATTGGGTTTATGGTTTTCCTTTGGGTTAATGGTTTTCCTTTGAGATTATGGTTTTCCTTTGGGTCTACGTTTGTGTCTTTCGTTTGGATTGATGTCATTCTTATGAGATGTAAGGTCTGAATATACTGTTATATAAACGAGGAGAGGTGTGCTTCGCACAATGGGCCATGGAGTAGCCGAGTCGGGACAATCCATTTCTCACCAGCAAGGCCACTCAGCTTGGCATAGAACTAAGCCGTGGGGGGTGTACGGAGATACAGGGATGAGAGAGATAGACTGAGCGATAAGGGTGGAAGGTGATTCTGGGGTTACAGAGATGGACAAAGTGGTGGGATGTATATAGTGGGGAGACACCAGGCGAGATAGCATACCATGCCATGTTATCACGCAATCAATTACACAGTCCATCTGTTCAGTCGTTTGTTCTCACTGACTGTTTTCGTGAGTTCATGGATTCTCATGGCCGGGTAGTGTCATAACTTTTCATCATCATGCTGCGCATCTCAGGTCAGAACCACTTTTTCTCAGGTATTCCTTTGCAAAACCCATGGAAGGTGGGGCGGAGTTTTCTATGTGAGCTCTCTGCCTTCTAGTTCCGCCGTATCAACACATCAGACTTATCCCAGATGCCCAAACACATGACTATGCATGGTTCAGACTGATCCCTCAGTGTATTCAGGGTTAGGGTATTCTTTCCAGGGTATACGTTTTGCAATATGGAAAATATATCTCGATGGAGTCGAAGATACCGATAAGTGATAGAATGTTGATCCAGATGTGTGTTTCGGTGGTGCATAGTGATGAACAGTTAAGATCGGTCCGGGTTTCAGTAGTACTTAGCTAAACAGCAATGTGATAATTATATACGTAAATTGTTCAGTCAAGATCAAGCTCAACCAGTACAACAATGGAAGGCTCTGGTTCCGTCTATTCCAACCGGGCAATTGGACCAGACTGGACTGTTCCCTACCAGGGCCCGGGATGTTTTCGAATGGTAGTATCATTCACTAGGTTGGCTCGGTCAACATCAATATCAAAGCTTTAACAGACTCACAGGCTTGTATTGTCCAAGGGTTCCACAACTCAAAGGTTTCTAACTTGGAAAAGCTTTCCGTGGAAACTCTACTGCTTGTAAAGGCTGTGTCATATGCGGCTCTCTGAAGCAGGCTACTGAGAACAGAATGAAGTGGGCTATGAAGTAGACTTTCAAGCAGGCTTTCAAGTAAGCAATGAAGTTCCTGTAGGCTGTACCATGAACGCTCAGTGATTGTGTATACAGTACCAGTATAACATGGAGGACTCCAGGCATGCACCCCAGGTAGTGATCAATCACTGGCTGCCAACAGTAGAGAGGATGATATGGGCATGCAAGTAGTCCAGCTCAACGAGAGGTTGTCGGTACACCCTTTGGACGTCAACAGCAACAATAGCAATTCAAATCCGGACATTGGCAATCGATTTCTCACGTTGAATTGACCTTGGAGCAAGCTCGCTAGCAGCTTCTGGACCGCCTGACGAGGGTGTGCACAAGAGTTCACACAATATAGTGGATTGGGGTAAAGACTTGGTAGAAAGTGCAGTTGACGCGACGCGAGTCGTTGGCCAACAAGCAAGAGACGACGAGGATTACCCTATGGAAGAGGTTTCTTTTACCGAAGTGTTGACCGAAGCCAGAGAAAGCAGGAGGAGGTACCTGGATACAGGAGAAGTGGGGCATAAGAGAAGCGACGGCCAGATGGATGTGGGGATGGAGAGAGCGACGGATGTGACACCCATCACGATGCAGAGCAGAGGTACAACCATATTGGAGCCGATGGACAGAAACAACAACGGAATGCGGAGAAGGAAGAGCCGCATGCAGAGGACCTATATGACAGCAGGCACAGGAACTAACAAAACTGCACCGAACCATTGGAGACCTAGCAAACCTGGTAAAAGCACAGGCAGCCCGCTAAGCGGTTCAGTTTGTAGGAATGATGAAGTGGATGCATGAGAGGGGGCAGAAGTGGGTCGCCCGTCACGAGGACGACAAGCTGTGGGAGGTGGGTATCACCACTATGCTTCCAGCGGTCATGAATGGAGTAGCACCAGGCCAGCAAGGCACAGTCGAAAGAAGAGCAAAGACTGCAGGGATGGACAAGGGCTCGAGGCGTTGCAATATGCAGATACACCGCCAGAAGAAGGACCAGACGAGCGGCAACAGCTGCAGCAGCAATGGAAGCCCAAACAGCAGCTCAAACTGCAACCTCAACTGCATCCCGCAGCCAAACCAATGCTGACACCCACACACACTAGATGCTGGGAAACCGTCCCACCCCGCGCGCAGAGTCAAAGGGCAGCCAACGGCCTAGGCGTAAGCCCAAACCCAACAGCTGGATCAAGTATTGCAGAGAGATGCGTGATATTAAGGAGAGACAACAGCGTACTGCACTTCAACAAAATGGACTAGGAAATTGCGTCACCAATTATCAGAGGGCTCTTCCACCAGAAGGCACCAGCCTACATTGGGATCAGGAACGCTACAACGAATGCCAAGTGCACGATTACTGCAATCACGCACCCAAATGCGACAGCAGAAATGGCTCTGCAGTATCACGACCTCAACATGACAGCAACGAGGACGGTCGACAAAGAAGTCGTGGACATCGAAGATATTGAGTCCTGTGAAATGTCAAAGCTCCACGTAGTTCCTCTCATAGGGTACAAGGGGAAATGCACCGAAGGCCTGCAGAAGATGGGAACACAATTTGATGTAGAGAACGAGGGCATAGGAGTCCCCACCCAAGTACGCTGGCTGGCAAACTCGTGCACCACCCGTGAGAGGAGGCAGAACGCAGAAATTTCCGTATCATCAGTAGTCTTGGTCGTAACTGGTAGCAATGTGGTACACCGCTTGGGGAACACAGGGATCAAGGCCGCCGGAAAATGGTACTGGGTCGAGACTTACAGAAACGCGGGTTCTGACAGCCAATATTACCTCTGCTGTGGATATGGTGACATCGAGAGGAAGTGCACCAATAATCCCACATGCGGCAACTGCTGAGGTCATCACCAGACAAGCTTCCATTGGTTGCAATGTGGCCGGATGAACATCGACACAGGGATCACTCTGATGCCACAACCTGGAGAAGTGCCCCAATTGCCACGGGAATCTTATTCGGTTCAGCAACAGATGGGCGAAAGGGACTGCAGCCGGCAGGGAACTGTGGCAGAGCAAGATAATCGTGCTAGCATGACAAGAATCAAGGGTGGAGTGACTGGGGCCAACAGAGTAGCGCTCGGCACCGGACAGACAAGGGGTATGAAAGACACATTAGTGCAGCTATTAGCCGATGAGGCGGCAGATGATATCAGGGAGAAGCAGGCAGCGAGGAGAGGGAGAGAGACATAATCTGGGCCGTGACCACGGGGGATATCTAAAACTGAGCTGTGGCAGGAAACGGGAGAATTTGGCATCAGCCATTCAGCATATGAGATTACCAATGGAAAGAGTTTGGACAACATTGCACAAGGGGAGCGGCCTGGAAACTGACAAATGGACAGGCCCGAGCCAGGGCGTGAACGATGACGTCAATGTGACTGATGTCAAAAGAGAAAGAGAAAACATGATGAGGATTATCAGTATTTAAGATCAAGGTGATGTGCGGACAGGGGAGTGAGATAGGAGGAAGACGAACTTGCACTGAATCATCCGACAGGGAGGCAGCAAACTACTTGTGGGCAACTTCAATGCACTCAGCAGCAGATAAGATCCAGAATGCAAGGAGCTACACGATGTGACTTTCTGGGAACACATTGTAAATCAACACGCACTGCAGATTGGGAATAATGACCAATCCACTCCCCACTGGGCAAGGAATGGTGAGGAATATGAGTCGACAATGGATGTGACCTTAGCCAAGCAACCAATCAAGCAATGGACCATACTGGATGTGAGGCACACCACATGCTCCGATCATGTGTTGATCGAGTGGCAATTGTGTGTCGATATGCAGGAGGTGGCATACCTCGTGCAGGTCATACAATGCAACTTGGCCGCCATGGTACAAGAGGAGAAGCAAGCAGCTAAGAATGAGTCGAAGGAGGTGGAGAGACAGAGTGCTTGTCTTCAGGAGGAGAGTACGGGGCACAAAGTAGAGCGAGAGGCTGAGTGGGATCAGATACCGCTGAGCAAGGTCCTGGATGCAGAATCGAAGGAAATGAGAATCTGAGGCCAGTCGAAGAGATGGTGGAATGGAAAGATGATGGAAAGAAGAAGCACATTAGATGTTGAAAGCAAAAGAGAAAGGATGAAGAAGCTCAATTGTCTGTCTATCCAAAGAGAAGGAAAACTATGGACTTATATATAAAAGAGAGAGAAGGAAAACCCAAT
>Ga0307512_10002202_pt1 | contig 25407 bp, 23 predicted proteins | sample 14_EM_MG_FD_200267 | JGI IMG/M metagenome (GOLD analysis project Ga0307512, IMG submission 200267) | Populus trichocarpa ectomycorrhiza microbial communities from riparian zone in the Pacific Northwest, United States - 14_EM | ecosystem: Host-associated > Plants > Roots > Unclassified | place... | reverse complement strand
ATACACACTGAATGCATAAGTTTTGAAAATCGTTGAACGATAAGTTGTAGCTATGATTTCCAGGCGCACCAGCAGCATTCCCAAAGAAGCGGCGGCCGGAGAAAGACATAAACATCGCCAGGCGTTAAACATCGCCAGGCGTTGTGTAAACAGCTTCAGCATAACTGCAGCCACTGCGAAGAGTGTAACACACGTGTCGTTCTGATGGTGCGTATACGTCACCACACAGTAAAGGAGGTATGTGTGCAACGCGAACCGTCGTCCCGGCGACGGGTAGCGTGTAATTCTCCGTCAGAGGGTACGATGTTCCGTCAGAGCCGTCAGAGCCGTCCGGAACACCCGGGTGTTTCTGACGGAAACTAGGGTCGTTGCTGATGCAAGTTGTACCCCTGATTTCTCATATTCGCTTGTATCCTCCACATCGTTCTCATCTTCACCCCCCATCTCTCTCTTTCTCGTCCACAACTCTACCATCATCGCAGAACACAAAGTTAAGTCATCCCTCTCTATCTCTCCATGCCATGATCATGAGTTGACACCGAGTACAAATATTCACCGAGTACAGCATACACTGAGTACAGCATACACCCAAGATTGTTTGTCTTTCCTTCATTCTAATGTTTACAAGTTGACCCCTGAATGTAGCTTCAGCTTCCGGCGTGCCTCCCTACATGATTGACTGCCATCAGCCAGCTCGCCATGAGAGCTCAAAGGTAAGGTGACCTTGTCACATTCCCACGTTTGCAAGTCAACTAACTGATGAATAGAGTCTCAGCACCCGGCGTGCCGTCCATCAACCGCCTCCAAGTACTGGTCAAATCTTGCTTGATGATGGCCTCCAAGTGCATCTGCACACTCGCTCGATCACGATCTCGCAGTGCATCTCCAAGTTCACTCGATCATGGCCTCCAGGAGTATCTCCAAATACGCTCGATTACCACCTGCAAGTGCATCTCCAAACTCGCACGATTACGGACTCCAAGTTCGCACGATCGTCGCCTCAAACTACATCTCCAAACTCACTCGATGACCGACCCCAAGTGTATCTCTCAATACGCTCCATGACGGCCTCCAAGTGCATCTCGAAAGTCGCTCGATCACGGCCTTGGAATGTGTCTCTAAGTTCACTCGATTACGGCCTCCAAGTGTATCTCCAAATACGCTTGATGCCGCCTGCAAGTGCATCTCCGAACTCCCACATTTACGGACTCCAAGTTCGCACGATCATCGCCTCCAAGTGCATCTGTAAACTCGCTCAATCACGGCCTCGGAGTGAATCTCTGAGTTCACTCGATCGTCATTCACAGGCGCACCTCGAATTGCTCCCAAGCTCCGCCTGCTGCCCGTCTAGGTATACTCTGTATAGATGGGTAGCTATATAGATACATAGATGTGAATACAAACCGAATACATGAGTTTTAAAAATCGTTGAACGATAAGTAGTAGCTATGATTTCCAGGTGCACCTGCAACGTTCCCAATGATGTCGTTTTTCCCAGACTGCTTTACAGTGATTCGAAGTGCTTCCAGGCTTGTCGCTGGCCCACCTAGGCTTGCCGCAGGCGCTCCTAGGTGCTGTCAGGCATGTCGTCGGCACTCCCAGACTTGCCACCGGCGCTTCTATTGTACTCCTGTACCAGTCGTCAGAGATCCCAGATACTCCGAAGGCCGTCCGGAATGCCCTCCTAAGGTCTGACACTCTCCTGAAATTGACGCATATAAGTTTACACTCCACATCCTCTCAGACACTCCTGGAGGCTCCCAGCAACTAAAATACATTTTGCTGATGAAAGCAATAGCGCAGCTTGACGACCCGGTCAAGAAATCAAATACTTCTACCGATTAAGTTTTCTATGAAACTTATCACAAGGATAAGAAGATTACGAAAATATCATCAACAAAGATAGGAAAGCGACCTATATATCGATTCTTTTTAGATTTAGATAATCAATATTTTCTGTTATGATGTATGCTGGATTTAGGAAGCACGTTGTTTGTAATTTCTCCAGAAGCAGCAAAGGCATTTAATATACTAGTGGTTAAAAGAACAAAGATGGTTAAATCAGAAGATGTTACAGGACAAGAAATTGAGACCGAAGGATTGTTTAAAATCCCTGTAGGTTTATCTATTGGGAATCATAGGTCCCACGATGAGAATGATCATGCTTTCGAGGTAATGAAGATTTCTCAAGATTACGATTGTTTGATACCAGCTTGGTATCTCGAAAAACAATAAGCTCGAGGAACAACAACGTCACATCTACATTATCCAAATTGTTCTGATGTGTGTTACGGACATGGAAAAATGCATCCAGAATATTCAATTACTTAGGATGAACATGTCGCCCTGGATAAAGATGCAATTCATATCGGAGCTTTGGTTCAGAATTCGCCATCTATGCTAGAAAAATTACCATAATCTTATCATAAGTACTTGTTACTTTTCGATTCAGAACAAGCGGAAAAATTACCAGACGATCGAGCATGTGACCACAAGATTGAATTAATATCTTCGGAAGATAAGCTTTGTATGGGACGAATTTATCAATTATCCCATGAAGAAGAAAAGATACTTGTCGAGTATCTGGAAAAAATGATTAGGGAGAAAAAGATAAGACCATCAACTAGTTCAGTCGGAAGCCCTATTTTATTTGTTCCAAAACCAATGGGAAGGGTTTAAGATTGCATGTGGATTATCGACATCATGACGACCATACAAAAAAGGATAAAGCACCGTTACCAATCATGGACAAATTGGCAAGGGCAATTAGTGATTCCGATTTTATAAAAAACAGTTGATATGAAAGCCGGTTTTTATTTGAGATGGATGGCATTGGAACGTGAACAGTTCACAATGTTTAGGACCAGGTTTGGTCTATATGAATATACGGTAATGCCTTTTGGACTTACAAATGCACTGGCTACTTTGCAACAGGAAGTTAATTGAATTCTTCGACCATTACTTGGATCGGAGTCAGTTATCAACATCTAAAAAGAAATTGATAAAGACGGTGGAATGGTGGTAGTAGCTTATATTGATGATAATTTAATAGCTACCAAAGGATCGATCAAAAAGTATCATCAACGAGTTGGAAAAGTCTTTCAACTGCATATGGATAATAGCATGTGTATCGAAATCGATAAGTGTATTTTCGACTCCAAAGAGGTTCCTTTTCCGGGGTGTATAGTCAGCGGTAGTGGCCTTAGGATGGACCCCGAAAAGTCAAAATCCATAGTTGATTGGCCAAGACCTACAAATCGGATCAAAGTCCAACAACTGTTAGGATTATGGAATTTCTATCGAAGATTTGTACCAGGATATGCAGCAATAGTATCCCCGATTACCGATTTGTTAAGAGGACCTGATAAGGGTATTATATGGGGAGAACCGCAGGAGGCTGCATTTCTAAAGTTTACCATCCTCTGTCCTTCCGGAAAGACACCAATATTACGACATTATAATCCCAAAAGACCAGCTTTGGTCGAGATGGATGCTTTGGATTTTGCAATTTCCGCAATCCTGTCACAAACATTTGAAGATGGAAAGCTACATCCTATGAACTTTGTTTCAGGAAAATTAACTCCACCAGAAGTAAACTAATATATATTCGATAAGGAAATGCTTGCGGTTGTATTTGCTCCTAGGATATGGAGATATTTTTTGCAGGGGGTGGAACATAAAACAATAGTATACTCAGACCATCAAAATCTGACATACTTTGAAACTGCGGTATCCTTAAATAGAAGACAAGCATGATGGGCAGAGGATCTTGTCAGCTTCAATTTTGATCTTTATTACCAGAAAGGGTCTGCAAATCAAAAAGCAGATATATTATCCAGGTGCCCAGTGTTCACCTCTAGAGAAGGGGGTACAACAGCAAAGGGAAATCAAATGCTGTTAAGAAAAGAACAGTGGTTAGAGATTGGAGCAATGCAAAGTAACGACGAAGGTTATGAGTCAATAAATACTAGAACATTGGATATCGATCAATTGTTGCCAGAAGTGAAAGAAAGAATTAAAGAAAATACATTATTGGACGAAGAGTATCGATGGATTTCCAACCAACTTAGTTCTGGGAACGTCACCGATAATCATTACAAGTTGAAAGATTATATTCTGTGTTGGAAAAATAGAGTCGATGCGCCGAAAGAAATGTGACAACGAATAATGAAGTCAGAAAACAATTCAAAGGTGGCAGGACATTTTGGAAGAGAAAGGACGCTGGAACTGATAACGAGGAATTTTTATTGGCCAAAGATGGAGACAGATATACGGAAATACTGTACTGAATGCGATAATTGCCAAAGGATGAAAACTCCTCAACATGCTAAGGATGGGTTATTTCATCCATTACAAATGGCCTGGAAGCCATGGTCGCATATCAGTACGGATTTTATTACCCACCTTGCCGAGTCAGAGGGAGCATCCATGATTTTAGTAGTAGTGGATCGTTTTACAAAGATGGCTCATTTTATTCCGATGAGGAAACATTAATCTCCAACAGTAGCCAGAGGATGTCTAGAAAATGTCTGAATTATCATGGATTTCCAGAGGATGTTGTATCAGACCGAGATGGTACTTTCACGGGTCAATACTTTACTGATTCATATGACTACCTTGGAATTAAGAAAAGTATGAGCACCGCCTTTCATCCAGAGTCGGACGGACAAACTGAACGCATCAATCAAGTTATAGAAACTTATCTTCGATGCTATTGCGATCACAAAGAGAATGATTGGGCATCAATGCTAGCGATGGCAGAATATGCTTATAATAATTTGAAACATTCAGCAACGAAGATTTCCTCCTTTTATGCCAATTACCCTTTTGAACGTTGAACAAATTGGCCTACTGAGGTTCAGTTCCGTAATCCAGCACGAGAACTATACGGTCATTATATGGCTGCAGTACATGAAAAATTATCTGAACAATTAGTGGTGTATATCGAGGCCATGAAAAAATATTATGATAAGCAAAGGAAGGATATTGAACCATTTAAACCATGGGAATTGTTTATGTTAAATAGAAAGAATATTCGAGCCAAACACCGATGCAAGAAATGGGAAGATAAGCTGTATGGGCCTTTCAAGGTGTTGTCAACCGGAAAGAATGAAACATATTGCACGATAACATTGCGAGATTCATGGAAGATACACTTGACTTTTGTTATAGCCTTGTTGGAACGATATAGAGGGTCCGATCCAAGGAAGCAAGTTGTCGAAATCGAAGCCGATGATGCAGGTTGGGAAATGGAGTTGATAATCGCCAGTGGACCATCAGACGAAGATGCGAAGAAACATGCTTACTTGGTCAAATGGGAAGGATATTTGCTAGATGAAAAAACTTGGGAAATATATGAAAATATATGGAAAGTTCAGTGGATTTGTTGAAAGATTATTATGGAAAAAACCCAACAATCGAAAAAGATGGGCAATATGGAAAAAAGAGAAGATGATTTCATATTGTTGAATTTTTATGATTTTTGTCATTTGATTTTACTTTCTTTGGTACATTGAGTGGTATCTTTAGCAATTCTACTTGTTATGACGGAGCACCATTGTGGTCACCGGTTCTAGAGAAGGGGGTGATGTTAAGGGTTTTCTCTTAACAGCGATAATTGTACTTGCACTGGCAGAAGAATACATATCATGGAGTTACTCGCGGTCTACTCAGGTGATATGCATAACACTTATTCTTGACATTGCAAGTAAGGCAGTCCGATGCCCGTTAGCGGGGATACATAGGAACCGCACTTCGATTGAATAAGTAAGTCTCGTTACTTAGCGGCATCATTGAAACGATATATACCATGGTAATCCTTTTGTGACGAGGGAACAATGCCGCCAGATCGAAAGATGTATATCTGCGGAGCGTATTGTTTTCAACCACGTTCATTTCCTAGATACTAGTGGGATTGTTTGATTGGACTGGAGATCACTCCGACACGCAAACACAGCTGTTGATAGTCAATATGCGAGTACGCAGGACTGCTGGCTCATCACCCCAGGCGATAAGAAATACCAGGGTACTCCCCGGCCACAGAGAATGGTCTCGGCCTAAGCATGACGTGACTGAGGGAACTATGACGTTGGCTGAAGATACGAGGCCTGAAGCAGCCCTACTCATTGGAATGAGTTAGTATGCATTGCAACGTCAGACTCCTATTCGTTATGAGCTGACAGGTCATGTTCTACGTTGGCATAGTATCGGTTGGTCGCTGATGAAATCTATGATGGGAGCCAAATAGCCTTTAACGCGAGGCATTAATTCGTGATAAGCGCTGCCACCTATTGTAGTTGGCAGACGTTCCAACTACTGTCGCAAACGGGTAGTAAGATGTCTTAGTTCAAGTTTCATTTGACACACTGTCTGACATGATATCATGCGATGGATGGCCCGATTCTTATCAGGAGCATAGTGCGTCGAAATCACATTGCATGAACACGATGACCTGGTGGAATGCGTGGCACCTTATCACCGGGCACATGCTTAATGGCATGACGTGACCATGATAATGCTATCATCAGCTTCGTGGTCAGAGCATCGAAGAATGGGTGTACAAGCCTTCAAAGACGACTATAAAGAGATTGCATTGTTCCGGCAATGAGATGAACAAGCTCAAGCAGCAATCCACAGTCAACATTCAGAACACCAAAGATGATCTTAGAATATTTTTAAGAATTCTATCAAAGATAACTACCTTCACAATTACTTCTCTTATCCACCTACGTGACAATGCTTTATATGCCTGGACACAGGTTGACACAATCTCAATACACACACCAGAAGAACATCGAACACTTCGGCGATTTTATTGTTCAACTGCATTAGCAAGCTTTAACCCACATCTGCCGTGTGGTTTGGCTTTTTGTCATCAGTATAGGTATTGGTTACCCCGGACATCGATACGTATCTACCAGGTTATCACCATTCGAAGAGTTTTCCAAGGAGTAGTTGTTTCCGGGAGAGGCTTAGCTTTTGGCCTGGACGCAAGAACAGGAGTTTGGTCAAGGATTGACCCGCGAACTCTTGAGTAAGGTCAAGAGGTTGAGTCTTAGGATAACACAAGGAAAGAAAGAGTTTCTTAGTTAGGCGGCTGTACTTAGTTCAATAAATGCTGTAGTGAGTATTGGGATCAAGAACCCCCGTAACATCGAGACATCGTCCAAAGCATGAGATGGTTGATGTGGCAGCCAGCCTATGCCGAGCATCTCATTAAGGCCCCACAGCGTTGCTTTGTCAGCGATGAGTCACCGAAACGTTTCTATACCGAAATGCACACTGCGGACTGGTCGTGCGGGACACAGGTGAGGAGAGATACTCCAGGATAATAACGTGCTATTCGACATTTAGTCAACGCTCGGAGTGGGGGATACACTGGGTCCCTTGATCTTCGAGTTCAATGTAACACATCTCCCAAATTTCGTTGGTGGCAAGAAAGAGTGGCCTCTATATATGTCAATTAGCAATCTATCTTCGAAGATCCGCAAGATGCCCTCAACGCACAGCGTCGTAGTAGTCGCTCTCCTGCCAATTCCAAACAAGAACCGCAATATTCCTCACAAGCAGCTGGATCAGCAGCGGTAAACAAACCGAGAGGTGCTGTACGAAGTACTCCAGCAGGAACCCAAGCTTCCCAGCTTTAAACAAAATCCGGGCGCCGAGAGCGGGTATTACAATGTTCTCTGTGCAGATGGCAACTTCAGGCATTGCAAAATGGTTTTAGCAGCATGGCTTGACGATTGCCCTGACTACAGCGGGCTACATCATCTCGAGTGGCATTTCCGTTTTTGGTGCGAGTGTCGAAGGAATGAACTTCGGGGTTATGACCCTGGTGACAAGCAACACCCCCGGCGGGATCACAACCTATATCGAATGCTCAGGGATGCCAACACCAAGGCAGCCAATGCTGAACTTTCGTCGAGCCATGTTTACCAAGGATTCAATGTGATTGCACATATTACCTGAATCGTTAGCGACCTCGGTAAGCCCAACGTCCTTCATACATTGCAGCTCGGCATGCTTGACCACCCCCAGAAGTGAATTTTCCACTTCATGAGGACGCACGAATGGCTCGACAGGTACAATGCAATCTGGTTTTCAGTTCCTGCTTACCACGACCTCACACCAAAAAATAAGTCTATGGAAGGAGTTTCTCAATGGAATGGGAAGGAGATGAAAGAAATGAGATGATACATGCTTGGAGTTGTAACCCAGTCTCTACGAGGCGGAAGCCCCGCTCAGCGACGCATATTCAATCATGTAATGGGTACACACGGGGATTGTTAGAATTCTACATGTATGCACGATATACATCTCACGATGATGCAACATTGAGCTTCATGCAGGATGCCTTGTGTTGTTTTCACACCTTCAAAGATGTTTTCTTGCTTCGGCAAGCCGGCAAAAAAGCGAAGGCCAAAGCCAATGCCCTGAGAACGGAACTCATGAAGAAGGGAAACGTAGACGATGAAACAATTCCTGAAACTTTGACGCCCTCCAGGAAGCGGCGAGAAATGCACGCCTGGCGGGATTATATCAGCCGCGAGATAGATGTTTCACAGGAGTTAGATGCCAACTTCAACTTTCCGAAGATCCAGTTGATGTCTCATGGGTCAGACACATTTGTTGATCCGGAGCCTTGCAACAGTATTTTGCCGAGAGACATGAACAAGCACATAAAACGGACCTCAAGGATGGATGGAACGCCTCCAATCACAATCTGAACTTTCTGCCACAGGTAATCACCATTCAGTGTCACATTCTCTGCTTCGAAATCAGAGACCTCGATCTCCAAGCCCTCACTCAGGTTCGGGAAAACAGCGCTGCCGCCTGCAAGGTCCTCCCTTCGGGTGCTCTGCTGGCTGCCGCTCTGAGCTCCCAGTCATATGCGAAGCCCGAATTCATGGGACCCCAAAACTGCTGTGATGGAAAGCATCGTGACCCTAAGATCAAAGACTTCGGAGCATTACTTGACAATACGCAAGACGCAACGCACTGTGTGGCAATATTCAGAGGCAACCGGGAGTTTATCAAGCATACGAGTCGTAACATGACATATATATCGGATGAACAACTGGACGCAATGGAGGTCTGTATTCACAATGGTATTAAGGTTCAAGTTGAGGGTTTGGATGGTCAATGCCTATCTCAGATGTGTCGATGCACAGGAAGCCAGAGCTGTCAAGGAGGGGATCGACGGAATGACTGGCTGTGGGTAAAGCAACGCCCAGGGAGGTTTTATGGCGCGCTGAATGGGTGTCTCCCGTGGCAACTGCTATGACTATTCAAAATCAAACTCCTAAATGAGGATGGAGCTCTCGTTGAGTACTGGTTAGCTCTGGCACTCACTACAATACCTGAAAACTCTGGTAACTTGAATCCTGCCTTGAAATTTGTACAAGTGGGAAAAGCACCGGCAGCCGTTGCTTTGCAAGGTTTCAGAGTGGGAAACATTGTCGGCTGGGCTCACATAATTCCAGGGATAGCTCCTAGTAGTTAGGCAGGAGACGGACGGAACAAGTGATGGATTGTCAATAGCCACATAGATCTGGCGACTTGGAATGATGTTTATAATTAGTAAAGAGAGAATTGCATTTTGCGTGCACGTAGATGGAACGCGAGGAAAGATTTTCGTAGTGTCACCCATCGCATTGCAATCCCGATGGAAGCCCGTACCCAATGAACCCATTCCGACGTATGGTCACAGTGGGCCACAACGCCAGAATGATTGTTAAAATAGGAGACCGACAGAACGCAAAGAAATAGTGGAACAGCGATCGGGGGGCGATATATGACACGACGAGTTGTATTGACGCCCGGGCCGGAGTAATCCACCACCGGGGTGTCTCTGACGGCTTTGACTGAGCCATTACGCCTGAATGGAATATATTTTTGCTGATGCAGCCATCGGTTCATCAACTGATATTCACATGTGACTGCTTATCGTTCTTCCATAATATATCTCGAACTGAAACTCTTGGTCAAGCTCCATGAAGAAGCTGGTGAAACATCCACGCATTCTACCCTATCTTTCCTCGATCCCCTTAGTCATACTCATTTCCATTGCATTGACTGTCACCAACACCTGTTCACATTTCTCTGTGACTTCCATGTTGCCCGAATCACTCTGGGAACATTTGGTGCAGCACTCACATCCTGCTGCGCTGGGCTTTCCTGATCCTCAATGCCATTGTCTTACTCTATATCAGATTCAATATCTGCCGCGCCATTGTCTTCACTTTCATTTGGATTATCTAAGTCGCCATTCCAGTTAAGCCAACTTTCGGTGTCGGAAATGCTTTTAGGTGCACTATCCTCATCACTTTCGACTGCATGATGGTTGATTCTCATGATTCGGCAGACATGTAATATTCAAGTTCGTCCTCCAGGGAGGTCTTTTCCAGACAAAGCTGGTGGCAACGATGATCTTTCTGCCAACTTAAATGCAGCCGCCCCATTGTATTGAAAGAGTGACCATGAAGCTTTGACAATATCTTCTGTGTCCGAAAAGTATCCAATGGCACGTTTCTGCTTGTTTGGAGCGCGAGATTCGTTCTGTGTAGCACGTAGGTTGTGGCTTCCCTGCCATATCTCCAATATGGTGTGGATCTTGGCCATTCTGTGCAATTTTCGTTCCTCCACCTCTTCTTTCATTTTGGGGTCATTTTCTGGGTTCATCTTATCCAATGCTGCGTCATCGCCTGCCAATATCCCGTTATTGGCTCAAGCAAACTGCCTTACAATGACATTTTTGGAAAGGGTCTCGCCTGTGGTTTATGGCTGCCTCCAGCCGTAATCATCATGCCCAAGGGATAAATTGTCCTCCACTCCGACACCATGTGGTATGATAGAGACTATGTCGCGTTCCAAATTTGAAGGATCGGCGTACTTTGAGTGGATTTCCTCTTGTTGGCGCCACCAGTCGGCGATGTCCGGTATCCAAAATGTACTGCCAATCTCCATTGGGTAGGAGTGGTAATCATTGAAATTTGGATTAATTTGCCCCCAATTCTTTGGTTCTTCAACTGAGGAATTCAAATACAGCCTGGCGGTGGTCAATAAGCGTGCTCTGTGATTGGTTCGTCTGGCTGTCATTTCAGCCACATAGTTAGTCATTAAGTAATCTTCCTCATTGCTGGACAAATCATATGGATAAAATGTTGATTGGCCGGATCCTGGAGCCATTACAGAGGGGAAGAGATTGTTGCTTTGTAACCTTTCAGGTTAATTGACCGGCACACGTCGATGTTTGACACCATAATCATTCTCCACATCCTTCAGAAAGGCCTCGTGGTATTGGGTAGTATGGGAAGTCTCGTCTTCAGGATTAATATCCATTCCCTTGTCCCACTTCCTAAACGATCGCAACTTCCGGAAAGAATGCAGGATTTGTGCAGAAATGAGAAGCATACCCGTTGTTGTGGTCAGTTCAGCATAATGATCTGACAGCTTCTCCCGCGCTAACTTTACGACAAAGTACAAGTCTTCCTTGCAATGAGTCATTTTCGTAGCCAAAGCTCGCATAACGCCATCCATGTGATTGAACATGTCATTGTGGACTGCAATACCATGATGCACTATGACCATATGCCTCTTTGACATCCACAGGGTCAAGTATCAGAATGGCCTCAAAACTTCCATCATGTACTTGACAATGGTCCATTCATCCTGAGTTGTGAAGAGTGGCTGGTAATCACTGTCCATTGGATTTGGAAGCCACTCGCGGATGAATTCTTGTAATTGGTAGGCTTGCTCACTCAACCCCATTGTCGAATTCCATCAAGTTTTCACATCCATAATGGGCAGTACTGCGATTAGTAGTGTTAGCAATGGTTCTGGGGTACCCGGCTTCGGTCTGGATTGGAAGCGAACCGTAGGCCCTGGTCCGGGTCAGGAACCGCCAAGCAACCTGACCCGCCTTGTCCTGGCAGGGTTGTTTCCCGGTCCGGACATAAACAGACCATTTTTTTGGCCAGGTTGAACCCAGACCACGGTTCCAATTTACGGTTCCCACAACTTTGGCCAAATTTCAGAATCTGAGTTCTGATCGTATCGTGACATGATGAATACGCAGATTGTGCCGTTATATGAGCTCCTTCACCTTCAGCATCCAGATTTGGGATTCGATTGGTATTCATTGACTGGCCGTGAAATAAGGGTACATTTTAAGCGAAATTCCCGGGTTTTTGACAGTGACACAATGAATATTTGTCCAATCGCAAATCTGAATGTGGGACGTGACAGAGCGCCTAAAAATGCACAATCTACATATTGATCATGTTGCGATACTATCAGAACTCAAATACTTAATTGGAGCAAAAATTGTGAACTTGAAATGCCGGGTTTTTGGTGGTAAAACTGGCCCTTTTCGAATGGTCCGGGTTTTTCGTGTGGTAAGACCCGTTGTAATGGTCTGGTTTTGGGTGGAACCGGAACCGGAACTGACTTGTGAATATGGACCATTTGCTAACATTTGCGATTTGTACTTTGGCCTTTTGACAGTCAATGAACTCATTTCGACAACCAGGTGTCAGTGTAATCAATACAGCCAGCATTTTCTCCTATATGATGATCACTTTCAGGACTTTCAAAATATCTTGAAATACGTACTTCCTCAATTATCTTCGCCAGACCTGGTCACATAGCCGACACCTTGTTGATTCGAGCATTGCCCTCTATTCGAAGTCTTCGACTCTTCCCAATGTCTATGGTTGTATTCTCTCCAAATTGCTGATCATGCTCACAGGCATCCCATGACTTGTTGCGGCCTTTTACACCGAGACTGCTCATGAATGCACCTAACGCCAACTGTATGACATGCGCCATGCATGGTATGTGGTTCCTGACTGAAGGCCACTCGATTCTGGAGGCCTCAAGGGTTGATTGCAGCTCACGAGTCATCGAGTAATTTGAGCAAGCATTATTGGTCGTAATTCCCAACACACGGCTGTCAGTATGCTCAAAATTAATCAACAACCTTGTTCAAATGTAGAGCTAGCCTTGCTCCAGTAGGTTGGCCCGTAATCTATCATGCTTAATTAGCTTTCGGAAAACGAAAAGAGTAGGAGATGAACCTGAATGACAGTGAGTTGTACTTCTCGCGATTCCCAATTTCGATCCCTATAGTCAGCAATGACCAATGTAATGGCCAGTTCATTTGTTGATGTCCATCCATCCAATGCTAAACTAACTTAATTTCGTAACGGCAATTGCTTCTTAATTACATCCATGGTCAGTGAGTATTCCCTCCTGCAAATGTTGCTAAGGGTCATGGCGGACTGCAGCACTAGCCGACTTCGTAATTTTCCGTATGAACGTCGTAGCTAGAGATTCGATATAGTGTTCCATGGAATATGAGCCGAAACAAATCCTAACATGAGGTAGGGTGTCCACATGACTTGGTGGAATTTGGAAGTTTCAATGTCCTTAGCTGCCAATTTGGAGCGTTTTGTATGTGAATTCAGTTAATGTAATCAAATCTGAATGTCAAATATGAATTTCCTTTGCGAACTTACGATTGTGATTCTTCCACTTCCTTGCCTCTTCAAGATTGCCAAAGCTGTATGGTTCACCGGCAAACTAGTCAATACTGTAACTTTCGACTCTGTTAATTCGTTCAACTTTGCAATGTAACCTTTTGGCAGCAAGTGTTTCCCCATTGAGGTGATCCCATGTTCTGATGGATGGTGAAGAACTTGATGACAAACAATACATATGATGCCAGGGATGGCGGTCTTCTCAATTCCGCAGTGGAAATAAAATTGCCACAAAGGCGGCTGTCTAGAATCATTCCAAGCAATCGGATGTTTTGAGCCTACATTCATTGAAGCCCCCAAGTATCGAAGATTACTTGACAAGTAATGTCGCTCAAATCATGAATAAAAACTGGTTCCTCTTTGGAAGAGATCATAACCTCTATCAACGAACTATTTAACGATTTTGAATCTGACATTGCTGTACGAATTGGAAACCCCGGTAATGCAACTCGAGAGACTGTCAAAAGTAATGTTATAACAAAGTAGAAAGTAGAAAGCAGGTTCTTAAATAATGACTCCAGAGCTACAAACAACAAAAGTCAGATCTGTGAGACATTGAATGCATATTTGTGAACTTGTATACAAGAACATATTGATGAGACTAACTACGTAAAACTCAATTTAGGAACAATGCAATGCAGTTGATCGCTATGTAGCTTACTGAGCCCCCACAAAAGATGTTGACGCTCTGCTGGCGCTCATTTATAGGAGGCGGACGGGATATCGTCACTAGCATTTGTGCCTATCGAGGCGGCCCATAGGTTGATTGTGGGTTAACGCCGTTCTATAGCCCGTAGATTATCCAAGATGCAAGACCAAAAATCAATAGCACTCTGTTGACACTGATTGTTAGGAGGTGGTAGCGTTATCATCACTAGCAATTTTGCCAACTGAGGCGGCTGATAGATTGAATATGGGTTCACCTTGTTGCACGGCTAGTGTTAGCAACAGTTCCGGACTGTCACATCAGGTCCGGGTCAAGGTCCAAACCAAACAGTTGCCAATGTGGCGGTTCGGGATGTCAAGAAGCCCAAACCCTGAACTTGGGAACCGTTCGATGGTAAACTCCCAACCGGAGTCGCCCACTGGGTCCATCTATAGAGTCATATAAGGCTCTTGTTTTTGCAGTTTGTTAATAGTATCTTATCAAATTCGCGTTTTCAACAACCAATAATGTGCTTTTGCATGTTTTGAAGTTTGCAATATCAATTAATTTGCAATCTGTGTTTTACCTTTGATATATTGTATTGTTGCCTATCAGGGCAGTCAATAATGCTGTTATGCGCGCGAAGATCCGCACAATGCCTTGATGATGAAGTATGCAAGATTTCAAATCGTTGAGACTCTGTTGACTCTCATGTTCAGGATTCGGCAGTCCGCAAGTTGCTGTTGTTTTTGCGTCTAAAGGCTGCCAATATCTCAGAAATGGATGTCTGCCACCAATCGGAACATAAATTACCAAAGATGCAAAGCTCAAGATCGTTGACACTCTGTTGACACTCATTCTAAGAACGGGGCAGTGACCATGTTTCTGTCTCTTTTGCCTATCAAAGCTGTCAATACGTCGGTCATGAATAACAGTGACCAAACAACTGGTTAATTACCATACTTACAAGACCACAAATCGTTGACCCTCAGTTGATGCTCATTTTAATGTATTGTCCATTCACCATCTGCTGCCATTGATAATAGTTTCCATCATGATTTGAACTTATTGATTGTCTTTCTGTCAGATTGAAACTCAGCCCTGTGGCAAAGCCGAGCGCAGTAACATTCTTGCACTGTTCATTCTCAAACTACTAAAAATGATATGTCTTGCCAAAAGATTCATTTCACCTGCTATACATCTGTGTATCAACCGATATTCACAAGCTACTGCTCACCATTTGCCTTTAATATATCTCTAACTGAAACTCTCGGTCAAGCTACATGAAGAAGCTGGTGAACGATTGACGCATGCTGTCCTACTTTTCCTTCCCTCCCTTATTCGTCCTCGTTTCGATTGCATCGACCATCACCAACACCTTGTCAGCCTGTCTCTTTGACTTCCGTGTTGGCCGAACTGATCCGGTAACCTTTGGCACAGCACTCAGATCCTGCTGCTCTGGGCATTCAAGATCCTCGATGCCATTGTGTTGCTCTATATCAGATTCATCGTTTGCTGTGCAATTGTCTTCTCTGTCAATTGGATTATCAAAGTTGGTATTCCAGTTTATCCAATGTTCGGTCTCCGAAATGCTTTCAGTTGTGCTATCCTGATCACTTTCTACTGCATGATGGTAGATTCTTCTGATTCAGCGGACATTTGATATTTAGGTTTGTCCTCCAGGGAGGTTCATTGCAGACACAGCTGGTGGCAAAGGTGAGCTTTCTGACAATTGAAATGCAGCCGCACCACATCAGCAAAAACTAAATTTCCTAGTTTAAATTTATTTAGTTTATTGTACCCACAAACTCAAAAAAATGAAATTAAGGTTTCCCTGAAATAGGGCATTGCTTTACTGTTCTAGAGTGTTGTTTCAGTCTTCGCGATACTGGTTTCAAGCGTCACAACCAGTGTACTCACTTTTGCGAATGTGACAATGAACACTTGACAAACGGTTCAGACTTCCTTTTGCAATGACACAAATCATCTCTCGGCATACTCCTACGTCGCCCAATTCGATTTGTCCTCGCGATGATGATAGTACTCCCTCCATACGTCTAATGAAGTGTGTAGTTATTGCTTTTAAAGACCCTCATGGCTTGATTTGATGAATAATAGTTACCATGCAGAAGTGGTTCACGATATTTAATTTGTTGATACAAGATCGTCAGTACCTTGTAGTTCAACCATTGAGGGAGGGTTATGCATCATCGCCATTATGATTTCACGCGTTTGAGATCAGACTTCAGTAAACTATCAGTTCCATTACATTTACTACTATTATGATATATCAATGAAACCAAGAATGGAATAGCACACCAAGGAAATCCTAAATCCGATCACTGACACCATTCCTAACCTTCAAGCAACATCGCACCCTCTACGATCGTACTTCCATTGACTAATCCTGTATTCTCAATGCTGATCATGTTGGTGATGCTGGTGATGTCTTTGGTGTTGCTGTTCCTGATGCTGTCGCTGCAGGGAATGGGCTGGCTACTGCTGGTAATGGCAGACCCACCCATAGGCAGAACAGCTGAGAATTGCATGCTAGCTTCAGTAGCAGCAACAAAGCTGGTTGAGAAGAATATAAGAATTGTCAGGGTGCTCTATCAGCTCCTCCGGGACATAATCAAGGAAGTCCTCATCAAAGCTGCCCTGATCATTGTGAGGTTGTGCGATCGCTGGGTCCGTACCAGTTGAGTGGATCGTTCCGCGACCATGCTGCGGATGGTTTCTATCTTCTTGGTTTGAACCTGTGTGAAGGAAGAACCAACATCCACATCGAGACCACGAAATACATCTGTGGATACATTATTAACAGTATGATTAATGTTTCTTATATCGCACTTAGGTTGTGCTCCACCTCCTGGACCAAACTCTGGCTGGACCCTACACTTGCCTGTTTTCCAGGCCGACAGACAATAGTGGATGGCCGTCCTGGTGCGGGCAATGAATGTCAGGTTGATCATATCAATCAATGTTCCATCATTCATTACTATTTGTCGTATGCCATAGAAGTATGTCCGGTGAATATCATCCAAAATTTCAGTCGCTGCAAATTGAAACTTGCACTCCTAAATTGATCGTCAAGACAACGATTAAACAGGAAGGGAACTTTGAACTTACCTCACGAATGTTTATGGGGCATGTAAACCTGTCCTTGGCCAATAGGCAGGCTACTATTATCCGGATCTCTGTAGGCGACTGTGTTCAAAATCCATAAATAGAGTTGATTGAAGCCTGGCAGCGTTATACCATTGCTGTTACAGGGTCGGTATGGCCTAAGTAACTATACCTCCAAAGTATACTTAGATACTTAAGTATGTACTTAGTTACACTCTGCCGTAGCTCTTATTGCAATGCTTTATGCGTAGTCCCAAACAAGGTGTATTGGTAGTCCATAAACATCGTATACGCAAAAAGGACAAATATGTATCATCGTATCAGAGGCTACTAGATGAATAGCGACTAAATCATATTGTGGTGTGATATAATATTGGCAATAGGTATAACTTGTATAAGTAATCTCATTGATTAATTATTATGGTAAAGTATAGTTTTTAAATTAATCTCAGTGATTGATTCATATCGCAGGGGTAATAATTGTTCATTGATAGTGCAATCTAAATTGACACGTATCTTCTCAAATCTTTCCACACACACCTTGACAAATCTGGCGGTCAGATACTATTGGCAACATTGCATATTGGATAAGCGCTTGCTCAATGATTTCTGTTGTAGTATCTCTTGCTCGATATCGGAAAGATAATTACGATTCAAATCAGGGATAATAAATTCTGAAACGATTGATCGGTTAACAACCGGATTTATCAGAGGTGTAACTGTACAATCCCTAAGATAGTCTGATGGAAATAACTGATATTCGAAATAATATTTCAGTCTTTCGGTATATTGAATAACACTTGCCAACCACCAGATGCACTGTGTCGCAAAGATATTATCGTCCATCTTAAATCTTTGTATCGATAAGGAGAATGCATATGTGATGATATGGTAGTCATTCGTAAACTCTCATTTTGTCATGGGGCTGGGGAACCGTGTATAATCCTAGTAAATAATACTAATATACTTGATAATGATAATAATAGTAAAATAAGAACTTGAAACTTATAATATTTCAGCTTCGTCTTTCGCAGGTAGGTCTCGTTCGTGACTGTGAGGCTACCCTTCCAATGCCGGAGCATCACTGTCTCTGTATAGCCTTTGTTGGACTACTGAAGTTTATGTCCGAACCTTAGCCATGATCTCATGGGTCATATCTTAGGGTATTCTTTCATTGGGAGCCAGGCTTTTAGATAGAGGACCACGCATCCCAAAAGTCATCGTGTAATCGTCTGATTGCTTTTAAAGAGTTACTCTCCTGACAAGTCAGGCCATCATCTTACGATAAGACTTAATCAAACAGTAACTTCAACTTGAATATCTTGCAACTCGCTTGTGTCAGATAGTCATAAACACCTCGTCGCCTGATGTGGTTGTGTGAAGAGTTTTAAGCAGAGTGCTTAATAAATTAAAACGCAACCTCACCATACAGGCTATTTGGCCTATCAGCTTTCAGAGGCTTACTTGGTAACCCACCATTGCTCTGACAACATTTGACTTAACATATCACACCAGTATTATTGAACTGATAGTAATTAACCCTACTCGTTTTTTCCCTGCGGGGGAGTCGGGGGGGTATTGGGGCTTATTGACTTTGCGCAACGTTTTCATCCATCAGACACACCATGCTTAGACCGAGACCATTCTCTTTGACAGGGGAGTACCAAAGTTGTTCCGCTCCACAAGGGATTAGCTCAGAGTCCCACTTACTCGAATATTGGCTATCGTCTGCCAGACACATCAGTCGCGTTTCTGCAACTGCCACGTCCAGTCCCACTTACATCAGCACAATGTATTTTAGTCACTGGAAGACTCCAGGAGTGTCTGAGAAGATGTGGAGTGTAAACTTAGATGTGTCAATTTCAGGAGAGTATCAGACCCTAGGAGGGCATTCCGGCCAGCCTGCAGAGTAACTGGGATCTCGGATGACTGCTACAGGAGTACCATGGGAGTGACTGTAATAGGTTTGGGAACACCTCGGAGCACCGGAGAAAACTTTCCGTGCAGCTGGGAGCACCTCGAATCACAGTTGAGCTGTCTGGGAAAAACAACATCATCTTTGGGAACGCTGCTGTTGCGCCTGGAAATCAGAGCTACTACATATCGATCAACGATTGTTAACATTCATGTATTCAGTTTGTAATCTCAACTATGTATCGATATAGCTACCGATCTACGCACAGTATATCTGGATTGGCAGCAGGTGGCGCTTGAGAGCGATTCGAGGTGCGCCTGAAAATATCAATCGAGTGAACTCAGCGATACACTCCGAGGCCGTGATCAAGCGAGTTTGGAGGCCATGTTCCAGCGAGTTTAGAGATGCACTGGGAGGCCATAATCGACCGAGTGTGGTCTAGTACTAAGAGGCGGTCGATGGAAGGTTCACCGGGTGCTGAGACACTATTCATCAGTTAGTTAACTCGGATCAGTGGGAATGTGACAAGGTGACTATTTCTTTGAGCTCTCATGGAGAGCAGGCTCATGGCGGTCGATCATGTTGGGAGGCATGCCGGAAGCTGAAGCTACATTCAGGGGTCAACTTGGATTCATGAGAATGAAGGGAAGACAATTAATCTTGGCTACTAGGTGTATGCTGTACTCGGTGTGAACTCATGACCTTGACATCGTGAGATAGAGAGGGATAATTTAACATTGTATTCTGTAATGATGTTAGAGTTGTGGACTAGAAAGAGAGAGATAGGGGATGAAGATGAGAACAATGTGGAGGATACAAGCGCATGTGAGAAATCAGGGATACGACTTGCCTGATTGGGTTTGGAAGACCCCGTATCAGTCGAGTACAGCATACACCGAACACCGCATACACTGAGTACGGCATACTCCGCGTACTACATCATTCCAAGATCAACTGTCTCCCGCTCCCAGCCAGTCTCTCATCTTGTGGCAGACCATGTTGTACTCAATTCTCTACATTCCCACAATCATGAGTTAACCAATGAATAGAGTCTCACCTCCCTCCCGAACTACAGCCTCCAGATTGACCGTCTCCAAGTACTCCTCCAATCTCGCTCAATCATGGCCTCCAGGTGCATCTCTAAACTCGCTCGATCATTGTCTTCAAGTGTATCTCTCAGCTCGCTCAGTTACAGCCTCCAAGTTCGCTCGATTACAGCCTCCAAGTGTATGTCTAAACTCGCTCGATTGCGGCCTCCAAGTGCATCCACAGACTCGATCAATCACAGCCTACAAGTACATCATTTACAAAGCGATGCCGGGTGTATGGAGATACATGGGTAATGGAGGTGGAATGAGTGAAGAGGAGTATATATTCAGGAGACCCCGGAGTAGATTGGCATCCACTTATCATACAATGAAAATACACACTCTATCTTTCCCAACTTTTGGTCTCACTCGCTCAGTCCGTGATATGGTGGATCCACACAATCGCTTGGGATCATCAATGCCTGGTAGTATCTTATCTTCTCACCCGATTCCTACGCTCCTCAAACCAGGAACGCTCTTTGTCAAGAATTCCGCTTGGACATTGCGAGAGGTGCGGCGGAGTGTTCTTGGTGGGCTCTCTGCCTTCTAGCTCCATCGTTTCACCGCAACGGCCTCCAAATGGTGCATCTCTAAAAGTTCTCTCAATGGGCCTGGCCTGGTGCTCTTCCAATTATGCTCGAATACCATCTGCGGCCAGATTGACTGTATGTATATACAGAGAGCGACTGAAATAATCCATACCATATTATGATTTAGTGAATCTTGTGACTGTAACAAAGATGATTATGATAACACGAAATGCCTTGTGGTTATGTAACAACCACTGCGGTGAGAATACGGCATCAAGTCTCACGCAGAGCTGCGCAGCTGTCTCGGCCGCTCCCGGAGTATCCCACAGAGCAGCGCAGCGGTCTCAGCTTCTCTCAAAGTCTTCCACCGATCCGCGCAGCAGTCTTAGGAGCTCCAAAATTTGACTATCTTAGATGGAGCATCCTGAATGCACCTTCATAACAGCTGGTGCTTTTAGGAGCACCTGAGATTGCTCTTGCAGAGTCTGAGAGCACTTTGCTTAGCTCTAGGGGGCTCTGGGAGCATCTGGAAGTACTTAGAAGCACTGGTGAGGTTGCCCTGAGTGTCTGGGGCTATTGCGTGTGGATTCCGGACGAAATTGCATTTTGCTGATTTGCTGTATCGGGGATGGTTACTTGACTCGCACACCAAATTCTTATAAGTCCCAGTTTCTCATGGTGATTTCCCCCATATCCTCTCCTATCTCTCTTTGTCGTCCTCAACACTACGATCACCTGAAAACACGAAGTTAAGTCATTGCTCTCTATCTCTCCATGCCACGATTAAATGTTAACACTGAGTAAAGCATGCACCGAGTACAGCATTCACCGAGTACAGCATTCACCGAGTACAGCATACACCGAGTACTGCGTGCACCACATACTGCATCATCCCAATATCAACTGTCTCCCGCTCCCAGTCAGTCTGTCACCCCGCGGCAGACCATGTTGTACTCAACTCTCTACATTCCCACAATTACGAGTTAACCAATGAATAGATTCCCAGCTCCCGTTGCGCCTCCCTCCAGAACTACCGCCTCCAGATTGTCCGCCTCCAAGTACTCCTCCAACCTCGCTCGATCATAGCCTCCAAGTGCATATCTACTAACCCGCCCTATTACGGCCTCCAAGTGCATCTCTAAACTCGCACGATCATGGCCTCCAAGTGCATGTCCACCCTCGCACGATCACGGCCTCCAACTGCATCTCTACACTCGCACGGTTATGGCCTCCAAGTGCATCTCCAAACTCGCACGATTATGGCCTCCAACTGCATCTCCACACTCGCTCGATCATGGCCTCCAAGTGCATCTCTCCACTCGCTCCATCACGGCCACCAAGTGCATCTCCAAACTTGCTCGATCATAGTCTACAAGTGTATCTCTAACCTCGCTCCATTACGACCTCCAAGTTCACTCGATCACAGCCTCCAAGTGTATCTCAAAACTCGCTCGGTTACATCCTCCAAACTTGCTCGATTACAGCCTCCAAACACCCCCGATCCCGGCCACCAGGTGTATCTCCCAGCTCGCTCGATCACGACCCCCAAGTACATCGCGAAACTTGATCGATTATGGCCTCCCAGTGTATCTCCTAACTCACTCGAATATGGCCTCCAAGTGCATCTCCAAACTCGCTCCATCAATGACTCCAAGTACATCTTGAATCAGTGACGGCGGCTGTATGGAGATACAGGGGTAACAGAGGTGGAGAGCGTGACGGGGAGTATCTATTCGGCAGACCCCAGAGTAGATAGACATCATCTCATTTCCATCTCATCTTATCATTCAATGAAAATACACACTCTATCTTTCCCAACATTTGGTCTCACTGGCTCTGTCCATGATATCATGGATCCACGCAATTGTGTGGGATCCTCAATGCCAGGTAGTATCATATCTTCCCACCCGATTCCTACGCTCCTCGAACCAGATCCGCTCTTTCCCATGAATTCCGTTTGGATATTGCGAGTGGTGCGGCGGAGTGTTGATGGTGGGCTCTCTGTATTCTAGCTCCGTCATTTCACTGCAACGGCCTCCAAATGGTGCATCTCTAAAAGTTCTCTCAATGGGCGTGGCCTGGTGCTCCTCAGATTATACTCGTGTACCATCTGCGGCCAGATTGACTGTATGTATATATAGAGAGAGACTGAAATAATGCATGCATTATTATCATGTAGCGAATCTTGTGACTGTAACTAACATGAATATGATAAGACGAAATGCCTTGTAGTTATGTAAGAACTGTGACTGCTCTGAGAATACGGCATCAAGTCCCACGCAGCGCTGCGCAGCGGTCTCGGCTGGTCTCGAAGTATTCCACAGAGCTGTGCAGCGGTCTCAGCTTCCCAGGAAGTCCCCGCAGATCTGCGCAGAGGTCTCACGAGCTCCCAACTTTCACTATCCTAGATGGAGCATCCTGAATGCACCTCTATAAATGCAGGTGCTTACAAGAGCACCTGAGAATGCTCTTGCAGAGTCTGAGAGCACTTTGCTTAGCTCCAGGGGGCTCTGGGTGGGTCTGGAGGTACTTAGAAGCCCTTGTGAGGTCGCCCGGAGTGTGTGGGAGGATTGCGTGTGGCTTCCGGACCGAATTACATATTGCTGATGCAGCTGGAGTTCCACTCCCACAGATGCCAGTAGTGATAAACCTCATGGCAATCCCTAGCGAAGAAACCCCAGCACCAGTACACGCCACCGAGGAAATTCCTATCACTGAAGCCGACAATACCATCAATAGGACAATGGACACTATGAAGAAGGTCTTTGAGGCCTGGATCTTCCAGATGAGTAAAGCAAATGAGCCTGGATACAGAGGCTACCAAATTGCCAGAGCATATGCCATCCAAGCTGACCTCCCACCTCCATATGTAATGGGGGTGCTATAACCAAAATAACTATACTTAATACTAGTATTGAAACAATATTATAAGCAAGTACTAGGTAACACGGCCGTAGCTCTTATTATATTCCTTATGCATCTCTCCAGACAAAGTGTATAGGAAGTCTGTATGGATCGTATATGCAAAGGGGACAAATATGTATAGTTGTATCTGATCCTATCAAATGAATAGCAACAAAATCGTATCATGGTGTGATACAATATTGGCAATACATATATTTATATAACTACTCTCAGTGATTGATTAATATAATAACGTATAATTAATCTCGTTGATTAATTTATATTGTAAGGTTAGTGTGCATAAGTAATCTCGATGGTAAATTGATATTATAAGGTATGTTCGTATAATCAATCTCCATGATTAATTAATATCCTGGTGGTAATATTTTGCCCATTGATCATGCAATATAAATTGCCACGTATGTTCACAAATCCCTCTTTGTGTTTCGTTGATAGATCTTGTGTTCTGATACTATCGGCAATATTATGTCTTAAGCGTACTTTCCCTCAATTAATAACTTCACATATCTTCATATTCAGCTCTATAGCAATCCATGGTATGCCTTCTCTGCATCTTCCTTTGTTTGCCGAAACATTGCTCAAGCTCAAGATTGTTGAGTTCTCAATATTTTAGTATATTCTTGAACACGCGTCCAGACCAGGTCGTATTTGATTGTCTCTGCTTGATAGCTCGGAGCTTTTTACTTCCTTCTTCTTGGGATAATCGTTCCTCGATATTAGAAGTATAAACAAGATCCAAATCAGGAATAGCGGAATCCGGAGCATTGATTTACTTTGTATCTCGATTCAAGCAGGGAGTTACCACACAATTCCCAATGTAATCCAAATGGAATATTTGATATTGAAGATAAAACTTTAGTATCTCCGTAAATTGGATAATACTTGCCAACCACCAGATACACTGTGCACCAAATACAATATCATCCTTCTGAAATCATTGTAACAGTAGGGATAATGCCCACAGAATAATGTCGTAATCATTCGTGAACTTTCGCTCAGTCATGGGACAGGGGAACCGTGTACAATCCTAACAGATGATACTAATATACTTGTTACTAATAATAATAAAGATAAGAACTGCATCAGCAAAATGTATTTTAGTCACTGGGAGCCACCAGGAGTGTCTGAGAGGAGGCGGAGTGTAAACTTAGAAGCGTCAATTTCAGGAGAGAACCAGACCCTAGGAGGGCATTGTGGCCGGCCATCGGAGTAACTGGGATCTCTGAGGACTGGTACGGGAGCACCATGGGAGCGGTTGTGAGAAGTTTGGGAGCACCTGGGACTGTCGCCCAACCAATGCGGGAATCCCAGACTAACTCTGAGAGATGCCGGGTTCATAGCGATATTCAGTCGAAGGACTGCAGGCGAGAGCTGGATGTTCACGAGCAAAAAGAATACCCTCCACGTATGATGCATAGATTATTGTTCATTATCAACATCTAAATCATACTATAGTACCCAGCATCTCAATGAACACTCAATTGTTTGCATCGCTACATTAAGGAGAACCGAAGAAACTGACGAGTGATTTAAAAATGAAAGTAAGTAAAACCGAAACATTAACCTGATTAAGCAATCGGAATGCAATCGCACATAGTCTCAATGTCATCCGCCAAATCTCCCATCTCATCACGGCCGA
>Ga0307512_10002201_pt1 | contig 25409 bp, 20 predicted proteins | sample 14_EM_MG_FD_200267 | JGI IMG/M metagenome (GOLD analysis project Ga0307512, IMG submission 200267) | Populus trichocarpa ectomycorrhiza microbial communities from riparian zone in the Pacific Northwest, United States - 14_EM | ecosystem: Host-associated > Plants > Roots > Unclassified | place... | reverse complement strand
GTACTTGAGAGCGTGCTCGAGAGTATGCTTGAGATCGTCTTGAGAGCTTACTTGGGAGCGTACAGTCAAGCAGGCTGGGAGAGTGCCATCGAGTGCAATTAGGAGCGTCTTTGAGAGCATGCCCGGGAGTGTACTTGATAACGTACTCGGAGTGTACTTGGGAGTGTCTTGAGAGCTTACTTGGGAGCGTATAGTCAAGCAGGCTGGGAGTGTGTCATCGAGTGCAATTGGGAGTTGAGAGCGTGCTCGGGAGTGTACTTGAGTGCGTCTTGAGAGCTTACTTGGGAGCGTACAGTCAAGCTGGCTGGGAATGTGTCATCGAGTGCAATTGGGAGTTGAGAGCGTGCTCGGAAGTGTGCTTGAGAGCGTCTTGAGAGCTTACTTCGGAGCGTACAGTCAAGCTGGCTGGGAGTGTGCCATCGAGTGCAATTGGGAGCGTCCTTGAGAGCATGCCCGGGAGTGTACTTGGGAGCGTACAGTCAAGCAGGCTGGGAGTGTGCCATCGAGTGCAATTGAAAGAGTCCTTGAGAGCATGCCCGGGAGTGTACATGGGAGCGTCTTGAGAGCTTACTTGAGAGCGTAAGTCAAGCTGTCTGGGAGTGTGCCATCGAGAGCAATTGGGAGCGTACAGTCGAGCAGGCTGGGAGTGTGCAATCGAGTGCAATCAGGAGTGTACTTGGGAGTGTGCAATGAAGTGCATATGGCAGCCTGCTTTCAAGTTTGCTGTATGCAATGTGATGTATAGTATCCAGCGCACAAAATGGCATGCGTATCGTTGTAATCTAGTCAACATGTAGGTCCATTGGACGTTCATAGTGCCACGCGTCAAATATGCTATGAATTACCGTCGCAAAAACAGCTTCTCTATGAGTTACGCGGCGCGTAAGGTCATTTTTCCCGGTGTATGTTCCGATTGGTTGCAGACATCCATTCATCAAATAGTGGCAGCCTTTACTGGCAAAAACAACAGCGACATGCTCCCTGCTGCATCCTGAAAATGAGCGTCAACAGACCGTCAACAGTTTTAGTTGGTGCATATTTGGTAATCAAGGCATCATGCTGATCTTTGCGTTCATAACGGAATTATTGACCACCGGTATAGGCAAAAATACAATTGAACAAAGGTAAAACACCAATTCCAAAATAATCGACATTGCAAGCTGCATGCATGCAAAAACATATCCTTGGTTGTTGAAAACGCGATTTTGATAAGATACTATTAACATACTCCAAAAACAAGAGCCTTAATTGAATCTGTGGATGGACCCGCTGGGCGACCTGCTGACAACCCGCCCAATTCAGATGGGTTAGGAGTTTGCCATTGATCCGTACCCGAGTTGACAGTTTGGGTTCATTGACAACCCGGACTGCCAATTTGGCAACGTTTAGGTTTGGACCCGGACCTGGACACGAGGTGATGGTCCGGAACCGTTGCTAACACTCCGTCTCCCATTATGGGCAGCTATATATTGGTCACATAGCTCTCTGCGTACACCGGCTGTACATTATGTCGTTAGTTGCTGGCCAGCTACTGCAATATGGATTCAGTCACATCGTATTCGATCCGGAATCTTATTCTTACTGCTTTCGGTGTTACGGACAATTGTTCAGTGTGTGTCCTTGGTGTCATATTTCAGGTGGCTGCAGTGGCAGCGTCATAGTTGACTGACTGGTGTCTGCATTGTCACAGTATCTGAGGGGGTGGCGCGTGGGATGATGCGCCCGTCATTCAGCTCGATTCGTATCTGCTCACACTTTGGTGAGGTGTCGCTGGAGCCATGAAGTGCTGATGTGGAAAAGGAGAGAAAGATGATAACGAAAAGATGTGGGAGATCCTGTGGAATATATGGTGTGCTTCAAGTCAAAATGGAATGAGTAACAGCCAACTTGCAAAGGTGATGCAAGATGAATCGTACTGCGCATAGCTGCAGGTTGCATGGGTTACCAACCTTTCCGCGATTTTCAGCAGGTCGGTTTGATGTTGTTTATGTAGATATAGGGATAAATCAAGTTGAACGAGAACCGAAATCTGATGTTTGCAAGATATAAACAGGAGATCCCTCAATGCAAAGGACGTCTGATGATGTCTATCTCAAGAAATCCCCGGAATCAAACATCAAACAGACACTCAACATCATATAATGTTTTACTGTTAGCATTGCTATTTCTAGTGTAGTGACAGTCAAAACAAAGATTTTGCTTTGTTCAAGTTGAACAAGCATTCCAATGTTGACATAAAAGATGCACCTTGCCTGCATGTGGTCCATATCTTGCAAGCTCAAACATCTCGCCCATCAACAAAGTCAACAGAAAATTCAATGGTCAATGTTACGAAAAAGATCCTCACCCCACTACTGGACGGACAATACAGCAAATCAGCACAGCGCTCCACCTGAAGATGTCATCAGGGGAATGAAAGAAAGAAAGTGCGGCTGCAAAGCAGAACTGGTCCGAGCCAGAGGGGCATTGCACAGCTTATGATCCAAAAAGAAGTTTGCAGCGGAGAAAGGAGAAAAAACGCACAGTTTAAGCAATGAACACAATGAGAAATGGATCAACGATTATGTGGATAGAGAGACCGCTGTGGCCAGAAAGCGAGCTGAAGTCGTATACACAGCCATTAAGCAGGAGCAGGATGATGTGAAGCATGCTGAAAATGCTGGATTGACAACCAGAAAGCCCAAATATACATTCGAGGAAATGTTGAACACTATTGGAGATAGTTTGAGCGATCTTGCGACTTCCCACGATGAGGACGATGGGGAAGATGACGAAAATGATTGAGAAGATACAGAGCTGGACAACCTGGGTGAAGATGATCAACCCAGCTGTGTAATGGGCACAATCTCCGAAATTGTAACGCAACGGATAGAGTGTTTGGGGCTAGAGCAGACGAAACTTGACGAATCGATACACCCGGGATGGGGGACCTGGCTAACTACTTCCATGAGACACACAAGCAGTATGGGACGGCAAAATTGATGGTTCCAGCAGTTGTTAAGCTGCAAATGGTAGATAATGCAGCTGCATCTGCACCAACAACATTTAGAGAGCTTATGGAGACTCTTGATATTGTCCTCAGAAAATTGCTAATGCCACACGGGACATCTCAACCAGGATGTAGTCATATAAAGCACGGCTCTGGGAAACCACATTGAAACTACTGCATTGAGTCTCTCATGCCAGACGCAGCACCTAAGTCATCACCGATTAAGAATGCAAAGCTTGATGAGCCAGTACTCTGTTACCACTGCGTATAGCCTCCCCAGCTAAATACCCTATAGACATCAGATTTGGACAAAGACATGGTGACAGCTCGTGTGTCCCCAGAGGAGTGATTAGATAAATAGCTATTGTTGACGATGTCTCTCCAATAGAACCAATTCTTGTACCTATTTTCCTATGTGTCAGCTTTCGCTTGATTCCAGTGACCCAATTGTGAGAGAGGATAATATGTCGGTGCATGTGCAAGGGTCGTACAGGCCATGTGATACACCTACACTCCAAATTGAGTTGATAGATGTGCAACGAACCTGATATCGTCTGACCTGTTAATGTTAAGTCAAATAGCAAAAACAGAATTAGAGACTAAATTGACTAACAAAATTGAAGTTAGTGATGTTGTAAGAGTTATAGATGGAGCAGTCAATATGCAATGTGAACTTGGATGAATGACAACTGTCATGCTGCATTTGTACATGCATCCAACTAAATAACTCTCAGCACAGACCTGGTGCACATGGTCGATATTTTGAAAATTTCTTTTGGTAGGTCATGGAAATTGAGGAGAATAAGCTGGATAAGCAATGGTGAGGAAGTCGGATTATATATATCAAAAATGAGTTTATAGATCAACATGCAGTAAATTGCTGGCTGAAAGCGCTGGAACCTGATATGCCTATGTCATTTGTTGCTTAGATTATGTATATAGTGGTGGATCAGAAATTTCGAGGGCTAAAAGCATTTCAATACAAATGATTATACTTAGAAATAATATTTTGGCTGTCAATAATGACTATATTCATTTTTGCACACAATAGTGCAGCATCCGATGACTGTCAGTATGTCTTTAAGGTGAGCGTGGATGGAGTGTCAACGATTTCTAATCTTACATTTTTGGCAATCAAAGTGCAGCATAGTCACATTCTTCCAAAGTGAAAGTATTGGCTGCTTTGTTAAGCATAAAGTAAAGCGACATGCTCGGTGCCCCATCCTAGATATGTGCTTCAACAGTGCGTCAACAATTGTTGGTGTTGTGAGTCTGATGATAAAAACAAGACTTGGTCGCTGCGATACATAATGAAAGTGTTGGCAGCCATTATGGGTGAAAATGTTAGCGACGACATCGCTACTATCTCATAAAAATGATTGTCAACGGAGTGGCAACGATTTGTGGTCTTGTATCTTGTATAATCAAAGGGCTGTGCAATAACATTAACCTATAATCAAAGTATTGGCCACCTTTATAGGCAAAAATGCTATTGATAATATCACTACCACCTCCCAAAAGTGAGCATCAACGGAGCATCATCGATTTTTGATCTTGCATCTCAGATAATCAAAGTGGTACGCACTGACATCAACCCATAATCAGAGTATTAGCAGCATGTATGGGCAGAACTACTATGGACGATATCTCTACCACCTTCTGAAATTGACCGTCCACAGAGCATCAACGATTGTTGGTGTTGCATCTGAGATGATCAAAGGGCAATGCAATGGCGTCAACCCATAATTAAACTGTCGACAGCCTTTATGGGCAAAAATGCTACAGATGTTAGTGCATCCACTTCCTAAAAATGAGCATCAGCAGAGTGTCAACAACATTTGGTCTTGCATCATGGATAATCAAAGGGCTATGCATTGGCATCTACCCATAATCAAAGTATCCACCGCCTGTATGGGCAAAAATGCTATGGACAATATCGCTACCACCTCCTAAAAATAAGCATCAGTGGAGTGTCAACAATTTTTGGTCTTGCATCTTGGAACATCCAAGGGCTGTGCAATGGCATTACCACATAATCAAAGTATTGGCTGCCTTAATGAGCAAAAATGGTAGTGACAATATCGCTACTCCCTCTTGAACAAATGCATTAACAGAGCATCAACGATTTTTGGTCTTGCGTGTTGCATAATCAAAGGGCTATGCAATAGAGTTTACCCATAATTGAAGTATCGGCTGGCTTTATGGGCAAACATGCTATAGAAAATATTGCTACCACCTCCTCAAGATGAGCGTCAGTGGAGCGTCAATGATTTCTGGTCTTGCATCTTCCATAGTCAAAGGGTTGTGCAATGCCATTAGCCCATAATCGCCATATCGGCCGCTGTTATGGGCAAAAATTCTGGGAATGATATTGCTACCGCCTCCTAAAAATAAGCGCCAATGTAGCGTCAACAGCATTTGTGGGGGCTCAGCAAGCTACACAGCAACAAACTGCATTGCATTGTTCCTAAATTCAATTTTTAACAGTCAATCTTTTCAATATGTTTATGTATACAACTTCACCAATATGCATGCAACGTCTCACAGGTCTGACATTTTTCTTGCTTGTAGCTCTAGAGTCAATATCTATGAACCTGAGTTCTAGTTTACTATAACGTTACTTTTGACAGTCCATCAGGTCAAATTGCCAAGCTTTCAAATGCCTACCGCGATGCCAGATTCAAAATCTTTAAATACTTCATTGCTTGAGGTTATGATATCTTCCCAGAATGAATGTGTCTTGATTCGTGATTTAAGCGACCTTAGTTTACAAATTGTATGTAATGCTTGGTAGACCTCTATCAGTGTAGGCTCGAGGCATTCTATTGGTTGGGATGATTCTAGCCATGGGCCTTCGCGGTGTTTCTATTTGCCCTGCGGAATTGAGGCAACTGGCAGCCCTTGCATCATATGTATCATTTGTCATCAAGGTTTTCACCATCCATCAGAACATGGGACTACCTCAATGAGGAAACACCTGCTGGCAAAAGCACACATCGCGAAGTTGAACAAATTAACAGAGTCGGAATTGAGTCAATTGAGCAGTTCAACGGTCAATGAAACAGCTTTGGGCTTACTGAACAGACAAGGAAGTCGAGGAATTACAATAGTAACTGTACAAAGAAAATTCGTATTGCGCATTCTATTTTCATCCATATTGACTGAAATAAGAGACAAAATGCTCGAAACTGGCAGATAAGGACTTTCTAACTTCCAAATTTCACCAAGGGACCTGGAATCACTACTTCATGTTAGGATTTGTTTTGGCTCGTGTTGCATGGTGCGCAATGTCAAATCTTGTGCCACAATGGTCATATACTGCATTGTGTAGCAAGCTAGTGATATTGTTAGCCAGCACCCTGAGCACCATTCGGCAGAAGGATCACACATTGACCGTGGATGCAATTATGCAGCAACTGCCGTCAAGAAACAAAGTTAGTATATCTTGGGATGGGTGGACATCAAAGAACAAATTAGTCATAACGTCAGTCATTGCTCAATATATGGATCGAAATTGGTCATTGGGAGAAGTGCAACACGCTCTTGATGAGGTTGATCACCTATTAATCACCTATTTCGAAAGGTACTTATTGAAGATAGGTCAAGGGTCAACATACTCTATCAGGGCTAGCCATACATTTGAAGAATGTCTGTAATCATTTCGATCTTAGCGACAGCTGTTTACTCGGAATTACGACTGATTACTCTTCTTCAAATTACTAGCTGACTCGGGAACTACAATCAACCCTTGAGGTCTCCTGAATCGAGTTGCCTGCATTGAGAAACCACATACCGTATATGGCGCATGTCATTCAGCTGGCTTCAGGTGCATTCATGAGCAGTCCCAGAGGAACACGGCGCACCAAGTCTTGGGAAGCACATGAGCGTGCCCAGCCATTTGGAGAGAATCAAAGCATTGACATTGGGAAGAGTCAAAGACATCGAAAAGAGGGCAATGCTAGAATCAACAAGGTGTCGGCCATGAGACCAGGTATTGCAAAGATAATTGAGACTGTACATAATTCTAGACATTTTGAAAGCCAAGAAACTGACCTTCATAGAGCAGAAAATGCTTGCCGTATCGATCATGCTGGCGCCACGTCGTCAAAACGAGTTCATTGACCATCAACAATCGAAATTTGCAATCACAGTAGTACCGATTATCGTTGTGAAAAGATGGTGGAATTCGACAATGGGGATGCTTGAAAGAGCCTACTGATTACGAGAATTCACCCACGAGTGGCTCAACAATCTGAAATACAGTGATTACCAGTGACTCTTTACAACATTGGATGAATTGACCATCGTCAAGTATGTGATAGAAGTTTTAAGGCCATTCCGATACTGCACCCAGTGGATGTCAACAAGGCATACGGTTAGTCTTTATCATGTTATCACTGTCTACAATGACATGTTCGATCATCTGGATGCCATTATGCGAGCTTTGCCTAAGAAGCAGCCTCAGTGGAAGGAAGAATCACACTTCACTGTGACGTTTGCATGACAGATGCTGTCCCAATATTATGTTCAACTTACACCAATGACAGTTATGCTTCTCATTTCAGCGCATAAACTCAATCCTTTCCGGGAGTTGTGATCGTTTTGGAAGTGGGATAACCATATGGATCTCAATCTTGAGGATGAGACCTCCAATACTACCCAATACCAACAGGCATTTCTGAAGTATGTGGAGAATGAATACTGAGCCAAACTTAGACATTTACCCTTCATCAAACCCATAAGCATACACAGCAACAATCTTGTCCCCTCTGCAACGGCTTCTCGATCTAGTCAATCGTCTTTTGATCCATATGATTTCTCCCATGATGATGAGGAATACTTGACGCCTAAACATGTGGCTGAAATGACACCCGGACAAAGTGATCATGATGCACGCTTATTGACAGCCGCAAGGCTTCATTTGATTTCACAGCCTGAATTAAAAAAATACTTAGGGCAAATTAATCCGGATCTTGATGAGTACCACTCCAACCCAACGGCGATTAGCAGTACATTGTGGATACCGGATATCACCGGCTCATGGCATCAACAAGTGGAAATGCACGTATAGTATGCTGATCGCTCCAATGTGGAGTGCGACATACTCTGTATCATACCACATGGTGTCGCAGTGGAGACCAGTTTTTCCCTTGGGCGAGAAGATATTGGCTCGAGGCAGTGAAAAACCAATCGCAAGACCCTTTGCAAAAGAGTCCCTGTATGGAAGTTTGCTGGAATCAATAGTCGGATATTGGGAGTGGATAATCCAGCATTGGATACAACAGAAACTGCAAATGACTTGGAAATGAACAGAGAGGCACAGGAAAGACAATTGCACAGAATGGCTAAGGCCCATGACTTTTTGAAGATGTTGCAGGGCAGCCAAAACCTATGTGCTACATGGAAGGAATCTCATCCTCAGAACAAACAAATTACAGCCATAGGATACATTTCAGATACTGAAGAGATAGTGAAAGCATCATGGTCAAACTTTCAACATGATGGGGCGGCCGCATTCAAATTGTCGGAAACATCACCTTGGCTACCATCTTTGTCAGGAGAGGACCTCCATGGAGGAAGAACTCATTTTTTACATCTCTACCAAATTAAAAGGATCGACTGCCATCCACCCAAAGGTGATAAGGACAGTGCAACCGAAAACATCTCAGACACTGAAAATTGGCTTGACGGGACCGGTGCCTGGGATATTCCAACTGAGAGCAATGATGACTGGGAGGCAGACAATGAATCCATCATACAGTCAGACCATGGCATCAATGATCCAGGATGCCTGGGGAAGTGGGATTTGAGTGCCGCACCAAGTGTTCCCGGATTGATTCGGCCAACATGGAGGTCAAAGAACAAGGCTGAAGATGTGTTGATGACAGTGAATACAACGGAAATGAGGAGGAATAAGGCGAAAAAGAAAAAGTAGGACAGAATGCGTCTTTGTATTGTCACCAGCTTCTTTATGTTGTTTGACTGAGAATTTCATTTAGAGAAATATTATGGGAGTATAGTGAGCCATCAGATGTGGAATTGGTTAATAAACAGAAATATAGTGGGTGATATGAATCATTTGGCAAGTTGAATAAATTTTAATAGGATGAGAGCGACCAGTGCAAGAATATTACTGGGCTGGGCTTTGGCAATGGGGCGAGTCTCAATCAGTCAGAACAACACACAATAAGTGCAAATCATTATGGATACAATTATTGATGTCAGCAGAGTTTGAATGGACAATACATTAGATTGAGTGTCAAACGAGCATCAACAATGTTTGGTCTTGTAAGTGAGGGAATTGAAAAGTGATTTGGTCGCCATTATGCATTACTTACATATTGGCAGCCGTTATAGGCAAATGAAAATGCGACAGGCACCCTGCCCAATCCTGCATATGAGCGTCAACTGAACATCAACCATTTTTGGTCTTACATCTTGGGTTATCTAAGTTTCACTTTGTGGCAATAATGCATATATGGAGTAATACCAGCCTTTTCAGGCAAAACAGTGTGTGACATCAATGTTTCCCCATCATTTAAATGAGCGTCAATGCAGGGTCAACAATTTTTGGTTTTGTAAGTGAGGTAATTGATATGTGATGTGTTTGCTGTTATGAATAATCAATGTATTGGCAGCCTTGAGAGGCAAAATCAAAAGCGTCACGCTCCCTGCCGCATCCAGAAAATGATCATCAATGCTGCATCAACGAGTTCTGGTCTTGCATCTCGGGTAATCTCAAGGTCGCTTGGCGGAAATAATCCATGTACAAAGCAATGGCGTTTGTTTCAGGCAAAACAGTCCATGACATATACATTACCACATCATGAAAATGAGCAGCATCAGAGCGTCAACCACTTCTGGTCTTGTACATTGGGTAATCAAGGTATTGCACGGATCCCCGAGCTCAGGACTAGTGGTACCAAAGGGTACCTGTAACCAGCCAGCTGTTCGGGATTGGACCGCAAAAACGCGTTGGTCCGGTTCCTGACCCATCCAACAACCCGACCTGCTGCCTCTAGGCAGGCCAAACCAGAACCCGTACCCGTCAACCTGCGGGTTTTGCCAGGTTTGGCTAGACCCGTCAGTTCTAATCTGCAATTCGGTGTTTCGGGTTTCACTATTTATCGTTGCATTCGCATTTTCTACTGTTAATCACAAAATATTGACTTTGGTATGTTACTGTCATTTTTGATGTATTGGCCACCTTAATGATCGAAACAAGCAGAGAGACACTCCCTACCACATGCAGAAAATGAGTGTCAACGGAGTGTCGACAACTGTTGGTTGTGTCTCCTGGCTAATCTGATGGTCAATAGGTTGCAGACAGCCATATACCATGTATTGGCCACCTTCATAGTAGGAAGAGAAAGCGAAATGCTCCCTGGCGCATCTTGGAAAGAAGCATCAATGGAGCGTCAACAATTGTTGGCCTTGCATCATGGACAATCACAGCGCGATGTGGCCATTATTATTCATCTACATTGCATTGACTGGGTTTGTACGATAAAAGGCTCATGAACACTTAGGGGTAGGTTTGTAAAAGAAGTAAGTTGTGACTGTCCCGGAGGCTGTTGCGGGAATATGCCATGCTCATCGGACTATATAGGCTGCCAACTGCACATTTATGGATCTTTGTGATCAAGCGTCACTCATATTACCAAAGATGCAAGACCACAAATCATTGACACTCAGTTGACGAACATTTTCAACACGGGGCAGGGCAGGTATCCCTATCACTTTAGCCTATAAAGGCGGCCAATGCTTCCTTTATGACTATATGCTAGCTATTGTGTGTCAGTAGACCCAGGATGTAAGACCAACAATCATTGATGCTCGATTGATGGACACTTATAGGATGGGGTGGGGAACGTGTTGCAAAAATATTTTCCTATAAATGCAGCCAATACCTCGAATATGTATAAGCACGGCTGTATCAATTCTTCATTAACTGACTTACAAGACTTACAATTGGTAATGCTCTGTTGAGGCTCATTTGGCCACGCACATAATGGCAATATGCAATCAGTCGATTTGGCATAGTGTATCATTCACATTGTTTAGGCAGCCTCTCTATCATTTTCATTTACTTTCTCTTTTATCACCACATTGTTCTTTCATAATACATATAAATATATCCTTCAAACTATACTTTACAGAGTACGCTAATTGTAGATGATAATACACTCAAAAAGCCTGTTACATTCGATCAATGCTCGTCCTCACTTGCAGGTTTGCTCAATAGGCGTCTCTCATCTGTAAAATGAATATCAGCTGCATCACCACACAGCACATAGTGTACTAAGCAGTGGATGTTCTTTCAGCAATCAGCATAACTGGATGAAAATCTGTATTGCGCTGGCTATCATGGGCATATGCATCAAGATTGAGGAATTGAGCGCCGGGCAGAGGAGCATGTGAATATACATATCCGGGTGGCAAATTGTCAATTTGGGAAATTTCAGCGCCCATGTTGTCACTGGCTGGCACAGCTGGCGTTCAAGGCAGACGTGGCATTGGGATTGGTGTCGGCTGTTGGTGTCGGTCAGGTGAAGGAACAACCTTTCCTTTGCGCCTGCAGAGTGTCCACAAATTTTGGGCAGTGCCATTTTGCCAACGAAGGCATCCATCTCTGTGGTTATGATGAAGCATAGCCATCTGTCTTTCTATCGCGGCCTTCACTATTCTATACCCAGCAAACTCAACTCCCCGCTTCTTCTCTTCTCAGACCTCGGCACGAGGCTTCTTGAACAGGTATTGGGTTTCTTCTATTGCAGTGCACAAAAACCCTGCTTGGGCCATTCTGGCCATATTCAACGCCAGGCGCATGTCGGACTGTTCCAGCTGTACCCGACCTCCTTGCGTTGCCACAGTAGCAGATATGTTGGAAACCTACAAGAGATTAGTTGCTGCATCTAAGAATGACAATCGGCCACTACCTCCAACTTATATACTTGCGTAGCCTCCTCCAAGGTGATTAAAGCCTGTTTTGCCCACTCTCTGGGATGCTTATCAAGAAATCCACACGCAAAAATCCCAGACCTGACATCCTCACGATGTTGGATTTCACAGACTGTGATGACAAATGCCTTGGTTGATCATAGAGGTTTCCCATTATGGGTAGTGATACATTGGTCACATAGCTCTCTACATATATCCGCTGTACGTTAGACGGTTAGTGGACGGCTGTTTACCATGATATGGATATAGTCACATCTAACTGCATGCTGCTACTTATTCTTGCTGCATCCTGTCTTAAGGACGATTTTTAAATGTGCATCCTGGGTCATATTATCGGTCGCTGCATTGGCAGCGTCGCAATGTGCTAACTGTTGTCTGCATTGTTGCTGTGTTCCATTGAGTAACACATGGGATGAAGCACCCGTCGATCAGCTTGATTCGGATCTGCTCTCACCTGGCTGAGGTGTTGGTGTAGCCATGATTTGCTGGTGTGGAATAGCAGAGGAAGATGATAATGAAAAGAAGTGGGAAGTCCTGAGGAATATAGAGTCAGCTCCAAGTCAGAATGGATTAAGTAACAGCCAACTTGCACTTTCTACTAAAGATGAATCCTGTAGCGTGTGGCTGCAAGATACAGCGGTTTCCCACGGTCCCGCAATGTGGAGTACGTCGGTCCGATGGGGTTTGTGTGTTTCAATGGGTATAGCAAGGTGTACGACAGCCAATATGACATGATTGTCTGATATCAATAGCAAATTTTTCGAGGGAAAGGATGTCTGGTGAGGTTTGTCTCAAAAAACTCCTGGGGATATTACATGAAACTGATGGTCACAATCAAGTCATGTTGTATGGTAAGCCCCATTTTAGTGACAGTCAAAATGCCGATTTTGCGCTGTTCATCTTGATCAAATGTACCAACCTTGACATAAAAGATGCAGATTGCCTCCATATCATTCAGATCTTTCAAATTATAACATCACGCCCAACAACAAAGTCACCACAAACAACAATGGTCAATGCTCCAACAATGAAGTTTTGGCCACCTGTCGCAGGCAAATATGGCAAATCGACAAAGCGTTCCACATGACGATGTCATATAGCGAATGAAGGCAACAGCTGCTTACAGGCAGAAAGAGTCCAAGCCCTTGAAGCGTTGTGCAGCTTGCGATCCAAAAGAAGCCTGCGGCAGAGAAACAATGAGAAATGCGCTGTGTATGAACCAAAGCGAAGGAGAAATGGATCGAGGATAATGTTGACAGAGAAACCACTGTGGCACACAAAGCGAGATGAAGATGCACAGACAGCGGTTAATCAGGAGCAGGAAGATATGACGAAAACTGAATATGCGGGATTGACAATGAGAATGCCCTGCAGAACGTGTCAGGAGATGTTAAATGATATCGGAAACAGTTTGAGTGATCTTGCGAGCTCCGACAATGAGGAGGATCTGGAAGATGAGGATGATGCAGATACAGAGCTGGGCAAGCTGAGCAAAGATGACTTACCCAGCTGGGTGATGGGCACGATCTCCAAAATGGCACAGCTGTGCATGGAGAGGTTTCGTAAGAAGCAGATGAAGCTTGATGAATTGACACAACCGGGATGGGGGGACGTGGGCGACTTGTTCTGTGAAAGAGAATAGAAGTACGCCACAACCGAATTGACGGTTCCAGCAGTTGTTAAACTTCAAACACATGGTGTTCTATCCACACCTGCACCCACATCATTGCGAGAACTTATGGAAACTTTTGATATCATCCCAGGAATATAGCTCCAGCCTCATGGGACTTCTTGTCCAGGAAGTAGTCATATCAAGCTAGGTTCCGGGAAAGCACAGTTAAAAAAAGGCATGGCATGTCTTCCGTACAACGTGGATCCCGATTCATTACCTATTCAGCGAGCGAAGCCTGTTGAACCTGTATGCTTTCACCCCTGTAAATTCCCTTCCCAGCTGATCACCCTATAGAAATTGGATTCGGATGAAAAAATGGTAATGGCTCCTGTGATGCTGGAGGAATACACAGACAAATTGAATCTTTTGACATCGTATCTCACTGAAAAGCGATTTTTGTACCAATTTTGCTACGTGTCAGCTTTGTTTTAATTTCAGTGACCCAATTGTGAGACACAATAATTCATTCGTGCATGTGCAAGGGTCATTCGCACCATGTGAAAGGTTTAGATCTCAAATCAGGCTGTAAGATGACCAATAAAATTGATATCTTTTTGCCTGTTACTGTCAAGTAAGAAAGCAAAAACTAAATGAGAGACAAAATTTACTAACACAATATAAGTGAGTGATGTCATACGAGTCATAGAAGGAGTGGTCAGTGCTGAATACGAATCAGTCTGAATGACAACCATCATGCAGCATTCATCCATGTATCCAACTGCACAACCCTCCACACAGACCTGGTGCGAATGGCTGAGATATTTCAAATTACTCACGGTACGTCATGCAAATTAAGGAGAAGGGGCTGGATAAGGAAACGAGTGGAAGTCGGGCTACATTAATCAAAAACGAGTGGAATGTACATGCCCCAAATTGCTGCCTGAAAGCGTGGGACTGTGTCATGACCACGTCATCAATCACCAAGATAACATGGATAGTTGTTGACCAGAAATTGAGAGCCCACAAAGTATCTGGATGCAGATGATAATATGAAGAAATGCTATATTGGCGGTCAATTATGACTATACAATTCGTCCCATGCAGTTATTGGGAGTACAATGACTGTTTGTATGTGTTTGATGTGAGAATCAACAGAGTGTCAATGATCTTTAGTCTGACACTGTGAGCAATCAAAGGGCTGCATTGTCACATCCTTGCAAATGAAATATATTAGTCAGCATTGTAGCCAAAAAGACAAGCAACACACACATTGCGCCGTCCGAATAATGAGTGTCAATCATTTTTGGCCTTCCATGATGGAAAATCCAAGGGCTGTCCAACAACATCAACCCATGATCAAACTGTCAGGCGCCTGCCGAGGCAAAAATTCTCGCGACATCATCCCAACTATGTTTTAAAAATGAGCGTCAATGGAGTGTCAATGATTTTTGGTCTTCCAACTTGCATAATCCAATGGCTGTGCATCCCCATTGATCCATAATCGAAGTATTGGCAGCCTGTATGGGCACAGATGGTGGTAAAGATATCACTACTGCCTGCTCAAAATATGCGTCAGCGGTGCGGCAACAGTTTTTGTCAGAATCAGTATGCTTCACTGCAATGAACTGCTTTGCGTCATACTTAAACTGAATTTTTAAAGGTCAGTGTGTTCAATATGTCCTTGTGTACAACGTCTCAACTATGCGTGCAATATCTCACAGGTCTTATTGTTGTCTTGGATGTGGCTCTAGAGTCAATATTTAAGAACCACCGTTCTACTTTACTATAATGAAACATTAGGCTGTCTCTCAACTCAAATAAAGCAGCTTTCAATATCCTACCACCATGTCAGATTCCCAATCATTGAATATGATGTTGCTAGACGTTATGATATCTTCCAACAATGAACGTCTCTTCATTCATGATTTGAGTGACCTCACTTTACAAATCATATTTGATGCCTGGTTGGCATCTATGAAAGTGGGCTCGAAGTGTCCTATTGCTTGAAATCATTCCAGACACACGCCTTTGTGGGGATTCTATAAGTATTGCGTAATTGAGGAGACAGGCAGCCCTGGAATGATATGTATCGTGTGTCATCAAGTTCATCGCCATCCATCAGAACATTGGACCAGCTCAAAGGGGAAACACCTACTGGCAAAAGTGCACATTGCAAAGTTAGACGAATTAACAGAGTCAGAAGTTTCTGAATTGACAAGGACGACCATTGATGAAACAGCTTTGACAATACTGAGGTGACAAGGCTGTCGAGGAATCACAATAGTAAGTTTGCAGAGGAAATTCATAGTCGATAGTTAGATTTTACCTATATCGATTGAAATGACAGACACAACACTCCACACTGGCAACCAGGGACAGTGTAACTTCCGAATTTCACCAAGACACCTGGAATCGCTACCTCATGGTTGGATTTGTTTCAACACATTTTCTTTCAAACACTATGTCCAAGCTCGAGCAATGGCGGTCATATAATGCATTACGCAGCAAGCAGGTGCAGCCGACAGCCAGCACCCTTACCAACATTTGCCGGAGGGAGTACTCACCGACAGTGGATACAATTAAGACGCAATTACCATCAAAAAATACAGTTAGCTGAGCTTTGGACAGGTGGACATTGCCAACATAATTAGCCATAATGCCGGTCATAGCATACTATAGGGATCGAGGTTTGACTTTGCGAGAGGTACAACTTGCTTTCGATGATCGTTATATCCTGCTCTTTCCTTATTTACAACACCAATTAAGGACGATAGGTCAAGGGTCAGCTTACAGGAACCAGGCAAGCCATATATTTGAATGAAGATCTTGATCATTTTGCCCTTACCAACGGTCGTTCAATTGGAATTACGACTGAAAATGGTTCCTGAAATTACAAGATGACTCAGGAACTACAATCAACCGTAGAGGCCTCAGGGATCGAGTGGGCTTCAATGAAGAAACACATACCATGCATGGTGCACATTATTCAGCTTACTTTGGATGCGTTCATGAGCGGTGGTGGTGTGAAAGGCCGCACCAAGTCTTGGGAAGCCCATCAGCGTGATCAGCAATTTGGAGAGAATGAATGCACAGCCATTGGGAAGAGTCAAAGACGACGAAAAGTGGACAATGCTAGATTCAATACGTTGTCGGCTCTGAGACCAGGTTTCGCAAAGATCATTGAGAAAGTACATATTTCAAGACATTTTGAAAAACCTGAAACTGACCTTCATTTAGCAGAGAATACTTGCTGCATTGGTTACGCTGACACCTGGTCGTCGAAACGAGTTCATTTACAGTCTAATAGCCCAAGTACAATTTGCAGTGCAACCTATTATGGATGTGAAAACACAGTGAAATTCGAGAATGTAGTTGCTTGAGCATGGCTACCGATTACAAGGATTCCCCCGTGAGTGACTCAACAATCCAAAATACAATCATAACTGGCAACTCTTCACAACACAGCATGAATGGACCGTAGTCAAGTACGTCATGGAAGTTTTAAGGCCATTCCAATACTGGACCCTGTGGATGTTGAAAAGGCATACGGTTTCTCTTTATCACCTCATCCCTCTCTACAATGGCATGTTCGACCATATGGATGGCATTATGGGAGCTTCAGCTAAGAAGAAGAGTCAATGGAAGGAATACTTACACTTGGCATGAAGTTGGCATGATAGAAGCTGTGGAAATGTTAAGCTGTAGTAACTCCAACGACCTGTGTGCGTCTCATTTCACCACATATCTTCAATCTCTCCCGAAATTTGTGATCATCTTGGAACCGGGACAAGAGAATGGATAATACTGCTGCGGATGAGACTTCTCATACTACCCAATATCAAGTGGCATTGTTGAAATATGTGGAGAAAGAATACTGTTCCAATCAATGACAAATGTCTGTCATTAAACCCAAAAATGTTCAGGGCAGCAATCACCTCTTCTCTGCAAAGCCTTCTGGGTTTGGTCAATCGTCTTGTCTTCCATACAATTTGTGCAGTGATGATGAAGAATACTTAATGCCTAAAAGCATCACTGAAACGACACCTGGATGACACGATCACTCATCACCCATTTTGGTAGCTGCATGACCCGATCTGAATTCACTGCCTGAAGCACCCAAGAACTGGGGGCAAGTTAATCAAAATCTCAATTATTACCATGCCAACCCCATGGAGAGTAGCAGCACATTTTGGTTGCCGTATATCACCAACTGGTGGTGTCAACAAGAGGGAACGCACTGAAAGTATGCCGGGCTCTCCAATTTGGCATGCGGCAAATTCTCTCTCATACCACATGGGGTCAGAGTGGAGACCAGTGCATCCCTTGCGCGAGACGTTATCGGCTGGAGGCAGTCTAAAACCACAAGGGTGACCCTGTGGGAAAAAGTTGTAGTAAGGCAGTCTGGTTGAGCCAATAACGGAATATTGGCAGGCGATTACACAACATTGGATACCACGCAGACTGAAAACGACAAGGGATTGAAGAGAGAGGCGGAGCAACGAAAATTTCACAGACTGGCCAAGGTCGAAGACTTTTTGGAGAGGTGGCTGGGCAGCCAATACCTCGGTGCTACACAGAAGGAATCTCGCTCCCAACTCAAGCAAATGACAGCTTTAGGATACATTTCAGATACGGAAGAGATTATCACAGCATCCTGGTGAACCTTTCAACATGATGGTGCAGCTGCATTTGAATTGTCAGAATGATCACAGTTGCCACCCGCTTTGTCTGCAAAGGACCTCCCTAGAGGACAATCTCAAGTATCAAATGTCCGCCGAATCACAAGAATCAACCATCATCCAGCCGAAAGTGATGAGGATAGTGCACCACAAAGCATGTCAGACACCGATAAATGCCATGACTGGAATGCTGACTTCGATAATTGTAACGCGACCGATGCTGACCAGGAGGCAGACAACCAATCCAATATCAAGTATAACAATGGCATTGATGCTCCAGCAAGCCCAAAGCACTGGGATGTGAGTGCCACACGAATGGTTCCTCGATTCATTCGGCCAACATGGAGGTTGATGTTACAGGCCGAAAACGGGTTGATGACGGTCACTACAATAGAAAGAAGGAGGAATAAATGAAACAAGAAATAGTAGGACAGAATGGGTCAGTATGTTATCACCAGGTTCTATATGTTCCTTGACCAAGAATTTCACTTCGAGAAATATTAGGGGAGAATATTGAGCAGTAGCATGTGAATATTTGTTCATAAACAGAAGTATGGCAGGCGAATTGAATCATTCAGTATGAAGACTGAATTTGATAGAATGAGAGTGACCCGTGCAAGAAGATTACCGGGCTCAGCTTTGCCAAACGGCTGAGTTTCAATCTGGATGAGAGGCAACCAATAAGTCTAAATAATTATCCATACCATTATGAATGGCTGCAGGTATTGACTCGACAATATATTAACATGAGCGTCAATGGAGCGTCAATAATTTTTGGTCTTGTAAGCACAGTAATTGTAAAGTGAATTTGTTGTTTTTAAGCATAACCGATGTATTGGCTGCCTTTATAGGCAAATAGCAAAAGACACGGTCGCTGCCCCATTCTGAAAATGATTGTCAACTGAGCGTCAACGATTCTCAGCTTTGCACCTTTGGTTATCTAGGTGTTGATTTGTGGTAATGATTTATATACAATGGGTTAGTGGCCTTTTCAGGCAAAACAATCAGTTATCACATCGTTACCCAATCATGAAAATGAGCATCAACGGAGCGTCAACCATTTTTGGTCTTTTGATTCAGGTAATTAAAAAGTCATCTGGTTATGGTTAGGCATAATGAATGTAATGTCAGCATTTATAGGTCAAAGAGTAAGCAACACAGTCATTGGTGCATTCTGAATATGAGCGTCAATGGAGTGTCAATGATCTTTGGCATTGCATCATGAGTTATCTAAGTGGTGATGTGTTGCTGACATCTATAAACGAGGTATTCACCAAGTTTAGTGTCAAAAACAACAGTGGCATGCACCCTGCCCCATCCTGAAAATGAGCCTCAACAGAGCCTCCATGAGATTTGGTCTTGCATCTTTGGTAATCTAAGTGTCGCTTTGCCACAATAATGCATATACAATGTGGTGCAGGCCTTTTCAGCCAAAACAGTGCATGATATCTTCGTTACCCCATCTTGACCATGATTGTCAATGGAGCGTCAACAGAGCGTCAACAATGTTTGGTCTTGTATATTGGGAAATCAAGATATTGCACAGATATTTGAGCTCATAACAGAACTATCGACCGCCTTTGTAGTCCAAAATACAGCTCACCAAAGGAACATCATTGATTCCAAAATGATCGATACAGCAACCTGCAAACCATTCAAAAAGTGATTATTGGATGTTGAATGAGTGATTTTGATCAAATAATATTATCAAATGGCAAGAGCAAGAGCACTATAAGACTCTGCAGACGGACCCGCTGGACAACCCACTGACAACATACCCAACTCAGAGGTGTTGGGAGATTTCCATCGAACTGTACACCAATAGATATTTCAGGTGAATTAATGACCCAGACCGCCAATCTGGCGATGGTTCAGTTCTGACCCAGACCAGGACCCACAGTGACGGTCCAGAACCGTTGCTATCGCTACTCATGACAGGACTATTGACTGGCTTTATCGGTAAAAATACAAAATATTGAAGGAATAACCCGCATTCTAAATAATCGATATCGCAAAATGCACACCATACCCAAAGTGATTACTTAATGTTGAATCAGCGCTTTTGATAATGTACAATTATCAAACAGCAAAATCAAGAGCAGTATACGAATCTACAGATGGACCCATTGGGTGACCTGCCGACAACCCACCCAATTCAGATGGGTTGGGAGATCCATATTGAACCATACGTGAATTAACCGTTGAGGTGTATTGGCAATTCTGACCACCAATTTGACAACCATTCAGTTTCAACCTGGACCCAGACCCAAAGGGACAGTCCGGAACCATTGCTAACAGTATGTTCATTGTATGGTAGAAAGATGAAAGAAGGAGAAAGACTCGTGATATATGAACCAGACATCAGCCACTGCTGCTGTTACCATGTGTCAGACCTGTAACAGTTCCCCCTGCTGCTGTGCTGCACAAAATCAACCCGAAGCAGCCAGAACTATAGAACTCAGAAAGTCAAACATCAACGCAAATAAGAAGAAATGGATGAAGAACACATATGGCCAGATGACAGCCATAATGTAGAAAACTCTATAGAAACCTACACCATCCTCGAAAACACAAAGATAACAATGAGCAGAGTAAACATCATGCTGGGCTCAACCAAGCTAACACAGCTGCTCCTGGTGGGAACCCAAAGAACCAGACCAAACTGACAATACTTCCCCTGGGCTCGGTGAACTGTCAGTCAAGCCAGCAATAAACATTAAACATCCACCCTGTGAATCGTCCTACAGGTGACATAGATGCACTTGGACTCCGTGATTGAGTGACCTTTGTAATAAACTTGGGAGCCCATCCTGGTGTGAACTTGGAGGCCGGAATCAAGCAAGTTTCGAGATAAACCTGGAGACTGTAACTTTGTCAACTTGGAGATGCAGTCCAAGGCTGGGATTGGGCACTTTTGTAGGTGCACCTGCGGGCCATCATAGTATAAAATTGGAGGCCATAATCAAGCGAGTTAGGGTATAATCATGGAGGCTGTGATTGACTGAGTTTGGAGAGGCACTCAGAGGCTATAATGAAGTGGGATTGGAGCAGAACTTGGAGGTGGCCAATGCGAGGCACACCATGTGCTGATTAGTCCCAAATTATCAGTTTGTTCACATGCAACTGTGGAAATGTGACCAGGTGACTACATCTTGATGCTCTTTTGGAGTGGGGGCTGTTGGCGGTCATTGCCGTTGAGAGACCTGCCCCAAGCTGAAGCTACATTGAGGGGTCAATGCATAATCGTGAGTAAGAAGGGAAAACAGATGATCTTGGGTGGATTCTGTACCCACTGTATGCTGTACTCTGTGTTAACTTATGATCATAGCATGGAGAGATAGAGAGAAATGACTTAACTTTTTGTTCTGCGATGACAGTGGATTTATGGACAAGAAGAAGAGCTGAGAGATGACGATGGGAGTGATATCAACGATTCAGGTGGATATGCGAGATCAGGGGTATGACATGCCTGATAGGGGTTAGAAGACCTGGTATCGATGTTGATTGTTGCTGGATAATGACTTGTATCTTCCATATCAGGAATTGTAAATTGACTCACCAATGCAATTCTCATAAGTCCAAGTTTCTCATGATAATTTTGTGCATCTCCTCACATCTCTCTCTTTCCTGTCCTAAACTATACCATCACCTAAAACAGGAAGTTAAGTCATCCCTCTCAATCTCTCCTTGCGATGATCCTGAGTTAACACTAAGTACAGCGTACACCAACTACACTGAATACTGTATTCACTAAGTACACAGAGTACTGCAATCACTACCTACACCGAGTACTACATACACTGAATACAGCATACACCACATACTGCATCATCCTAAGATTAACTGTCTCCTGCTCATACCAAGTCTCTCATCACTCATCTCCCATCATGCAGTAGTCATTGTTGGACTCCACTGGCTTCATTGCTACTATAACATGTTACCCTATGAACCGAGTCTCAGCTACTGACAGGGCTCTGTCCTGATCTACCGCCTCCCGATGGACTACTTCCACGGACTGCAATCTTGAACAATCATTGAATCCAAGTGAATATGAAAACTCATTCCATTACTGCCCCCAAGTTTGCATGATCATGGCCTCCAAGGGCATCTTCAAACTCGCGCAATCATGGCCTCCAAGTGCATCCCAATCTCGCTCAATCATGGCCACTAAGTGCAACTTTAAGTTCACATGATAATAGCCTCAAATTGCATTTCTAAATTCACTGGATTTCGGGCTCAAATTGCATCTCCAAACTCGAACAATCACAGTATGGTGAAACAAGGGAGCTAGAAGGCAGACGACCCATTATCAACACACCGCCCCAGCTTTCCTGAAATCCAAAGGGAATTTGCAAGACAGACCAGTTCTGGAGTGAGGAAGTGATATGGTACCAGACTGTGAGAAACCACACAAAGTGTGAGAATCGATGAACTTTCGGCAAGAGTATGTGAGGAACAACACAAGTAGTATGGATCTAGAATAGCTCGGCGAGAATGCGTGGGACCAAGCGCTGGGAAGGATAGAGTGTATAGTTCATATAATGTGATGTTGTCAATCTACCTTGGGGTCTTCCAAATATGAATTCCCCATTGCTTGGTTCCTCTCCATTATCACTGTATCTCCATACACCCCCCAAACTCCCTCAGTAGCGTCCCGGTATCCAAGTATCTTCATACCCCCCCCACCACCTTCGCCTCACCAATTCTAGTGGTGGCGGTGGTGGTGGTGGTGGTGGTGGTGGTGGTGGTGGTGGTGAGAAACAGATTTTCCTGCCAGAAGAGCCCCCAACTGCATCGCTTGGCTTTCTCAATCAGCATGTCCAGGTGCTCCTGCAATTACCCTCAAGTACCATCTGCGGCCAAATTCACACTATCAATCAATATAGAGAGAGGTAGATGATACATGCCATATTATACTGTAGTGAATCCTGTGACTGAAATAAAGGTGAATATGATAGACAAAATGCCTTACAGTTATAGAACCCTAAGGACCACTGCTGTTGGAACACGGCACCTAGTCTGATGCGAAGTCGTGCAGCGGTTTCAACTCTGCTCGAAGTCTTCTGCAGACCTGCATCCTTACAATGTATTGCTGCTGCTAGGAGCCTTTGGGAGTATTCAGGAGTTGTCGGACCGGAATCCCAGGGTGGTGAAATTCCCGACTTAACCAAACAGATGCTGTGGTCTTCAGGTGTACCTCCAAGTACCTGCCAGCGTTGGCAACAAGCCAGAGAGCGCGGACGACAAGCGAGACAGCACCTGGCATTCCTGGCAACTACATCAGCAAAATGTAGATCGGTCCGGAATCTACACGCCAACTTCCCCGACACTCTGGTCGACCTCACCAGTGCTTTTAAGTACTTCCAGATGCTCCCAGGCCCCCCTGGAGCTAAGCAAAGTGCTTTCAGACTCTGCAAGAGCATTCTCAGGTGCTCCTCAAAGCACTTGCAGTTATAGAGGTGCATTCAGGATGCTCTGATATTTGACATATAGGATAGTCAAATTTTGGAGCAGCTGAAACCTCTGCGCAGGTCTGCGGGAGACTTGGAGAGCAGCTGAGACCTCAGCGTAGCTCTGCGGGAGACTTGGTGCCGTATTTTCGCAGCAGTGGTTCTTAGGGTTCCATAACCCCAAGGCATTTCGTCTTTGTTACAGTCACAAGATTTGCTACATCATAATATGGCATGTATTATCTATCTGAGTCCCTCTATATATATACATATGGTCAATGTGGCTGCAGACGTTACTTGGCTGTAATCAGAAGATGACCTGGAGATGCTGATTGAGAGAACTTATAGATGCATCTGGAGACAATTGTGGCAGGAATATCCGTTTCTCACCAACACCACCATTCGGTTTGGCAGGGGGAAGCCGGCAGGGTGCATACGGAGATACAGGGATATTGGAGACGGGCTGAGTGACTGGGCGTATGGAGATACTGATATAACGGAGATGGACTGAGCAACAGGGAGTACATATTTGGGAGACCCCAGCATTGCTAGACATCATCTCAGTATACGAAATACACAGTCTATCTTTCCAAGCTATCGGTTCCACGCACTCTTGCCTAGCTTTCATAGATCCATCCGATTTGGGCGGTTCCTCACACAATCTTGCCAAGCTTTCTTAATCCACGCAATTTGTGTGGTTCCTCACGGCCGTGTACCTCTTCATATCATCTCACCCTCTCCCTACACTCCTCGAGCCAGAACCGCTCTTCCTCACAAATTCCCTTTGGACGCCGTGAGTGCACCGCCATTTCACCACTCCATGATCGAGCGAGTTCGGAGATGCACTTGGAGGCCAAGATTGAGTGAAATCAGAGATGCACTTTGAGGCCGTAATTGAGCTAGCCTGGAGGCCATGATTGTGTAACCTTGGAGGCTGTGATCGAGCGAGTTTGGAGATGCACCGGGAGGCTGTAATCGACGGAACTCAGAGAAGCACTTGGAAGCGGTAATCGAGCGGGTTTGATGATGCACTTTGAGGGCATCAATGAGAGCGATTGGATATGCACTGGGAGACCATGATCAACTGAACTCAGAGCAGCACTTGGAGGTCGTAATTGAGCGAGTTTAGTGCTGAACTTGGAGGCCATGATCGAGCCGCTTTGGTGAGTCACTTGGATGATATGATAGTGCGAACTTGGAGGCTGCGATCGAGCGAGTTTGGAGATGCCCTTGGAGGCCTCGATCGATCGAGATTGGAGGAGTACATGTAGGAGGTCAATCTGGACGCGGTCGATCCTGAGGCGGTCGATCTGGAGGCGGTCGCTCTGGAGGCGGTCGATCTGGAGGCGGTCGATCTGGAGGCGGTCGATCTGGAGGGGGTAGATAGGGAAAGAGGCACAACCCGAGTTAAGACACTATTCATTGGTTAACTCGTAATTGTGGGAATGTAGAGAATTGAGTACAAGACGGTCCGCCAAGAGATGAGAGATGAGGGACCGGCTACGAGCGGGAGACAGTCGATCTTGCGACGATGCAGTACTCGGTGTATGCAGTACTCGGTGTATGCAGTACTCGGTGTATGCAGTACTCGGTGTATGCAGTACTCGGTGTATGCAGTACTCGGTGTATGCAGTACTCGGTGTATGCAGTACTTGATGTGTGCAGTACTCAGTGTATGCAGTACTCGGTGTATGCAGTACTCGGTGTATGCAGTGCTC
>Ga0307512_10002200_pt1 | contig 25414 bp, 37 predicted proteins | sample 14_EM_MG_FD_200267 | JGI IMG/M metagenome (GOLD analysis project Ga0307512, IMG submission 200267) | Populus trichocarpa ectomycorrhiza microbial communities from riparian zone in the Pacific Northwest, United States - 14_EM | ecosystem: Host-associated > Plants > Roots > Unclassified | place... | reverse complement strand
GGACATGGCGGACATGGTGGTCATAGCAGATGCTGTGAGTGCAGTTCAAGACTTTTCCCAATCCAAACATCTCCACTCATCTTATGTTTCACATTCAATATCTCTCCCCTTAGAACAACACTCCTCTTGTGAGTTCTCAGATCAACTCTCCTCATCCCACTTACACTCTGACCTCTCTCACAATGCTCTTCAGCTTGACCAGCTTACAAGTTCCTACCAATCAGATCTTGGTTCGCAGAGCTCACATCTCTCCCTGTCGTCATTGTCAGATTCCCCATTGCCTCCTGAGTCCCACCATGAGCTCCCATCTGTGCCCTTCCCACCCAAGGCTTGTGCGACTTCCCCTTCACACACAACTTCCCATCATCTGTGTATCTCCCATCCATCTTATTCAGTGTATCGCATAACTATGAGGGCTTCAGTTTATTCACATCGTTTCCCAGACAGACTTTATATGTTTAAGGCCATATGCGACTTTCTCAAGCACAATCATTTGGTGTCAATCATCTACACACATAAGGTGCAGAAAGCCAGGTTCATCAAATCCTTCTATGTATCACCTGAAGTTCCTGTTGGATCGAATTGTTTATAGGTATCTCATATACTGAAAATGCCATCATGACCCCAGTGTCATAACTATTTTCTCTGCACCAAATTTCTGCAATGTCCAGAAAAACAAGGCAGCAGTGATCAAGAGCGATGTGAATCTATGCAGTATCTGGCAGTTCAATTGGGGCCCACACCCATTCTGGCTTCCCAAATTTATGGACGCCTTCAGCTAGACTATACTGATCATTTGTGAGAAGGGTGAGCCCACACGCCCACCTCATCCCATCATGTTTGTTGTCGATTAACAGCATGCCAGTCTTGGACATGTTAGCTATGATGCTCTATATAGACTTCTTGGAGCTCAACGAGAGCACAGAAAACCCAACGCTGAGTGTAGTGCCCATAGACCGCAACAAGGCCAAGCAACACAAGATGGTCCAAAACAAGATCCTTGCAGTTGGGTGTATTTCATACATGTTCTCTGTACTCCGGTGCATAGTGGTGGTTCTTTGATACGTATCAACCTGACCCCTTCTTGACTTTTTGGCTTCACCATCATCTCAATCCCGAATTTGTGCACTGGTACCAACTCAGAGATAAACTGGGTGCTGGCGACTATGGTCTTGTTCTGACAGCATTTCACTGGCTCGAAATGTGCAAGGTGGCGGTTAAGTTTATCATCAAGGCCAAAGTTCCAGAATGTGCCTGGATGGTAGACAAGTCCACGCGCCGGGTTCCCACAGAGGCCTGGTTTTGCTGATTGAGGCTTCACCTATATCCAGAAGAATCCAGCAGCTTGGATTGGCATCATTCAGGTTTGGATAAGTCTCCTATTTGTTTACACAACTTGTTCTGATACGTCTTGGGCAGAATATAACTTGGTTCCTCTCAACTCAATCAAGTACCTCCGCGACCGTCACAATGGGGCCATGGCGGTGACTACTCATACCTAGGCTGAGACGGGAATCCTGATGACGTGGACCTAATCACACACTGTATCCATCCACGCATCATTGTACTCAAACCAGACATCGTTCATCTGCTGTGCTGTATGCAGGGTGGGTGCAGTGGGCGCAGTCAACATGTTGGACATTGATGTGGACACAGTGGACATGTTGGACACGGTGGATGTGGCAGACATGGTGGGGGTGGTGGATGCAGACATGGTGGACTTGCGGATGCAGTGGACCTGCCAGTGTGGACCCAGTGGGCTGTGGGCATGATCAATATGGAAAGGAAGGAAGGGTTGTGTTGTAGTCATATAGGATCAAAAAATACCAGTTTATTCTGATGTCAACAGATATGAAATGACTGGTAATGAATTCAGCCAAGATCATATAACATCAGATAGCATCAAGATTTGTGCAAGTTGTTGATGTCCAGTGATGCCATCTGATCAGAGTCTTGGTGAGTTGGATAATGTCAGATTAAGTCACATAGCATCAACTCATTTCTTGTAGGGACTGATCAATCACTTGACTTGGGCCAGTTCCCACAACTTACACTGGCTAAACCAAGGCTGGTCACAACATCCACTGTTGAATGATTTGAATATAGAAAGACTAGAAATCATGTCATTGTGCCTAGAATACCTCAACAAAGATTTAAATAATAGAATGACTAGAAACCTGAGATCAAAACTAGGATGCCTAGTAATAGCATATGGCTCTAGCCCTAGGTAGATTCTAGTCCTAGGTATGGTTCTAGACTGTCTAGCACAAGATAAGTCTCTAGATCTAGGTTGAAAAATAGAGGCACTAGGAGGACTAGAAGCACTAGATCTAGTACCACTAGTGACATGGCATCTTGCTGATGCAAGTCCCGGAATCCCGGTCCGGGACCCCCTTTACATTGTGGGCCCTACCTTGGCAAAAAAAGTGGTCTTCCTGATGAACTTGACCAGAGTCAAGCACTCAACAAGCTCAGCGGTAAGTTGTAACTCTACCACTGAGCTGGCTCAATGCTCCAGCCCCAGCAACACTAACCAGATGGCTCCTTGGCACCGCCCGGCCTCTTCCGACCCTATTCGTTTTTCTGGCTGATGCCTCAGCAGCCTCACAGCACTCCTTTGTTCCCGACGTATTCTGGAAGTCGCTAATGTCTCGTTTTTTATTTTATTTTATTCGAAATCTTCCACCAAAGGCCCTGATCATGGCCTCCCATGGGATCCCCATCCCGAAATAGTCAACTAGCAACATCAAATACAGACAACTTTTCTGGGTGATACAACTCACAACAAAAACGCTCCCAAATACACTCTTATCTCTCATCAGCACGTCGAATGGCTATCATACTAATAGCCAAAATCCCTCTTATCAACGTACAGTATTGTCGCGGTTCCATTACCTACGCGCGAGGAATGAACTCTATTGCGAGGCATATCTGCCATGGGGTCTCTCGTGCTGTTTAAAACGAGGGCGACTTCTGTTTGAACAAACCCCTCTCAACAATGTCTTCTTCAAGTTGTGAAGGTCTTAAGCTCTCCGCGAAGCGTCGCCCTGTTCGCGCCAGTGGCTTGGCCCTCGCCTTACTCAGTTTCCAGACTATTGGTACCATCCTTCTATTTCCCCTAGCCCTCTACGCACCGTGACGCGATATCCTAGGCATTATTTACTCTGACATCGGCACCTCACCTTTGTATGTCCTCAACGGAATCTTTCCCGCAACTGGCCCTGTGCCTTCTCAGGAGGACGTCATTGGAGCCCTTAGCGCCATTATTTGGTCTTTGACGCTTCTACCCCTCCTTAAATATGTGGGTGCCATATTTTGTCTTCTCCCCACCGAATGCTAACGTTTGTCATATGACTAGGTGTTTATCTGTCTGCACTTCGGTACCCATGAAGGTCGGGCGCATTCGTTCTCGTCTTTCGCAACCCGACAATCTCACACCCGGTTGTCTTTCAGGCGAAGGCGGACCGTTTGCCCTGTATCAGGGACTCTATCCTCCAAGGTTCTTCGAGACAGCGCCTACTCACGATTCGTTGATGGTCGGAAAGAAGAAGCGCCGAGATCTTAAGTCACCCGCCGCTCTTCGTTGGCCCATGTTGATCTGGGTAATACCCTTTCCTGAGGACGAACTGCATTTGCTTAGGACTTCACAGGCTCTCCTTGGTACAAGTTTAACGATGGCGGACGGCGTTCTGACTGCTGCTGTTTCCGTTACAAGCGCTGTGGGAGGCATCGGTGAGCCATCGACAATGTCGGTTTCGCAAGGCTGCTAAGCGTCCTACGTAGCCGTCGCCAAACCCTCTGTGTCAAACGATGTGGTTCCTATCTCTATTGTACGTGACGTCTACTACGTACTATCGTGTTAGCTCACCTCTAGCAGGCCTTCTTACTTGTTCTCTTCCTCGTACAACCGCTTGGTACCTCACGTCTGTCGGCTGCCTTCGCGCCCAGTGCGCACCTTATGTTTCTTTCTTCTTTACCTCATCCCTTACACAAACTTTGTTAGCCACCTTTATCTGGTTGCTCCTCCTCGTAGCAACAGGCATCTACAACATCACAAAGTTTCCTGGCATTTTTCGCGCTTTCGATCCTTCGCGGGCCGTCATGTGTACGTATGGAACCTCGGGGCCTTTCCTACAGACCAACTGATTTATTCCCAGACTTCGTGCGTACGAAGAACTATGACACACTTTCCGGCGTTTTACTCGCTGTTACCGGCTGCGAGGCACTTTTCGCCAAGTAAAACCCTCACTTCCTCTTTTCTGCTACGACTTGCTTAGTCCGCCTTTTCCCATCCATAGCCTCGGACAGTTTAATATGCTCTCAATTCAGGTATGGCGACGTGCGGTCCTATGACAGGTTGGAACTCATACATCCCCGGATAGATTTCTTTCGGGGGATTTGTTTATCCCTCGCTAGTACTAGCCTACCTCGGTCAGGGCTCCCGCCTCGTCGTAGACGGAGCGGACGTTCTTTCGAATGTCTTCTATCGTACGATTCCGGGAGAACACAACGGACCTCTGTTTTGGATATTATATGTCCTTGCGATCCTCGCGACGCTCATTGCTTCGCAAGCTATGATCACGGCCACCTTTTCCCTAGTACAGCAGCTCGTGAATATGCGTTGTCTGCCCCCGTATGGTCGTTCTATTATGTGGGACCCGGTTTGGCTCATGTGTCGTTTTAGGCTACACATGGTGCATACGTCTGACAAAGTTCAAGGCCAAGTTTTTATACCTGTCGCTAATTGGATCCGTGAGCATTCTCTTCTTACAACACAACTCACCCTAAATTTCGTATTTAGTTATCATAGCGACCATTATTCTTGTCGCCGTCTTCAACGACCCCACTCAGCTCACCAATGCCTACGGCTTTGCTGTGGCAACAGTCATGTTCACCACATCGGTGCTCATCTCGCTTCAGATTCGATATGTCAAACAACTTCCTTACATTCTCGGGATTGCATTCTTCGTTTTCTTCGGATTCCTGGATGGTAAGGCAATAAATCGCACTCGGTTCCGATGCTGAAATACTCCAGGCCTTTTCTGGGGCGCGTCGTTGAAGAAGGTCCCTCACGGCGCATGGGTGCCACTCATGATAGGCCTTATTCTGTCAGTCTTCATCAGTCCAACCTAAGGCACGTGCGCTCATTGTCTTCAGACACTCGCTCATGATATTCTGGACCTGGGCCAAAGTACTGTACTCTTCTCTTACTCTCCCGACAATGTTTAATTCCTTCGCAGGGACTAGAGGACCAGTTTGACCGCAAAAGTCGTCGGCGGCTAGACGGGTTCATCGTGCACGAAGGTTCTGGCACCGTGTTCGTCGAATCTGAAAAACGTGAGGAGAGCGAGATCGCGCAAGTCTCGGCGATCGACCCAAACACAACTATGTACTACGTCAATCCCCCTCTTCCAGACTCCGCAGGCGAGGCGGAGCGGCATGCTTTGACCCGTCTCCCCATATTCGCAATCTTCCACGGCATAGCGCACGAGCGTGGAGTGCCGCCATCCTTTACTGGTACGTTCATTCCTCCTAGTCAGTTCTAATGTACCACTCCAAACCAACAAAAATACTGTATCGGGTTCAGGGTTCATCCGGCAGTGGCCAGCTCTTCCCCGGTTTGGCATTTTTCTCACAGTATTCGTCCTACCGGTGGCCCACGTCCAAGATGAGGATCGTTATGTGGTTGGTCGTGTCGACACCATACCCGGTTTCTACGGCGTCGCGCAGTACATCGGTTTCCGTGACGAACCGGCTCTCCACATTGACGAGATTGTGACGAAGATCAATAAAGTTGAGATTCGCCTAGTACCTGCTAGCGCAGGGCAGATCGTGGATTCACTCAACGAGTACTCACGCCGGCCCACGCATGTGTATGTATAACCCGCAATTGGTCCACAGATCGTGTGCTAAGCAGCATGATACAGCGTGCCCCACTACGCGGTTAGAAGCAGAGGCCTGTCGATGGGCCGAATCACGCCTATCATGAACTACATCCGTCGAGTTCTCATTGAAGGGATTTATGCGCGCCTCAGTAAGGCATTCCATGCTGGTATCGAGGTAGCCTGGACACTGACCTATGTGGCGTAGGTATTATGTTCCCCGAATCGGAGGCATGGGTGGCTCGTGCGGATGAGTAGGCTATCCGCATTTCGTGACCAAAAAGTGCCGCTGACCTGATCGTTTTGTTCAAAGGATCGTACACATCGGTGTGACCGCTAACATATGAAGGAGCGTGGAGGATGCCTTGTGCACGATTATCAGAGGGGCGAATCACGTTTTTTTGGATCGCATTTTGAAGACAATAGCCAATGGATATAACCGGGACCACTGTAGGAATAAGCTTAGACTGTTGGACCCACATTTGGCTAAATGAATGATGCATGATGTGTGTAACGAAGCCGACTCGTCGGGACGAGCCAAAACGTGTGATCATGTTCCTTAACCGGGACTGTGCAAACTTCTGCCAAGCGCGTTGCCTCATGGTAACTGTTCTCATCACTGCATTTTATCAGCGGGTGGATAACCAGGCGAGAGACATTCAATCATTTACTTATAAAAAAAAAGGATATAAAGAGGGTAGACAAGTCACTCTCACATACGCGAATAAGTATTGCCGCCCGATGGACTGTACCTGACACACCGCTCCCCTGCGCCATACGAATGAAAAATGAACGTGCCAACTGCCAAGCATGTGGAAGGCTCCATTTGCTGGGGATTGATTACAAAGCAAAAGCGCCCCCGAGAGCGACTCCCGCAATGGCGATGACCGCCGTGAGGAATGGGAGTTGTTCAGTCAGAAGAGGCGTAGCACTGGAACTGCTAGATGTGGGGGAGGCGCTTGCACCCGTACCAGTGGCGGAAGCAGCAGAAGACGAAGCTGGGAGTCACAGAAAGTCAATGGAACAGGTCGGAAAGAAAAATGGTAAGAAATACATACTGCCGCATTGTTGATTCCTGAGTTGAAGAGCCGCCTCTTGGTCCGCAGCCGTGCAATTAGCTGTGAGACAGTTGGCTGCTGCTGTCTGGAAGGATGTGCTGCTGCAGACACAGGAGATATCGGTGCTGTGAAATGAGAGGGGTGAGGGACGTAGAGCGAGCTAAACAAGCAGGACAACGTACAAAGAGGTGCAGGTGCTGTTCGCTAGACCCTCGTTAATACAACCGAGCATACAAGCATCAAGATTCTGGGCAGACACGCCAACTGCGGCAGAGAGAGCCAAAGGGAGGAGGATGTGAAGGCGATTGGCAAACATATTGTCGTACGGTAATGGTTGGGTTCAAGTTGGGGGGAGTTGTCGTCTGATGATCTCTCTTCTCCGTCTCGCGACTTTTTTTCAGTTGCCTTTTGAATATTTTGAATACCAGCGCGCGTTTCCATGCATCAAATCAAATAATCCCGATCATCCCACACCCACGCCATTTACAGTAACAAGTCTCCACGATCTGAAACACTCTTTCCTTCTTACACTCGCGGAGGATATAAGGATTACCCTTGGGTTTCGCGCCGCTGTTTCACATTGATTCTTCCATCTTCCATCTCTCTCGGCCGCCATGCGACATGGCCCCCTTTTTAACAGTCTACGCACATCATGCCTCGTCGACCGACCGAACGTACAAAGGTACGACGCCATAGGGCTTGCTATTTACCAGGCCATGGAGAACATTCCCTAAACCGAGAGGTGATGAGCTCATCGGCTCATGCTACTGTATGCCAGGATGACTGAGTTTAAGAAATCATGATATGGATCTCACCCACAGCATTCTGGCTTGCTTATGTGTAGCATGTGACGAGGGTCAACCTGGTATCGTAAGTTAACAAGAATTACAAGATGTGGAATAAGTGACTTAAAACTTACTCTCTGGGATACGATACAACTTCCGTGCCGCGCTCCGAACTCAGGAGCGATGGATAATGGGAATCGGCAGCAACGTCGGTTCCGAGAAATAGTGAAGGAGATGTCCGATACGTAGGGCGTGATTGAAATTGACCATTCCAGTGTAGGATGGTATTGGAATGCGAGCTCAAGGACCGAGGGATGGTAAACGAGCGGTGTCAGACCCATAACAAGGCAAGATGATTGAGTCTGGCCATCAAACGAAATACAGGTATTAAATTGCGTCCGTATAGTGTCCCCGTTCCCAACTAGCGAGCATTGCGAGTGTCGTCCTCTCGGGAGTGGCAGTCCTGCCGGCCCGGGTATCCCAGGCGGCGCATCATGGTGTGGTGTGGCTGAACCCTCAACTTCCAAGAAATTGGTACTCTATGCTGTCGGTCGCCACACCCCTGAGTGAGCCACGGAGGGATGTCGAGAACAACGCTGGGCTTGTGATGGGCCCCTCGGGAACACTGGGCCTCGCGCGATTAAAATTGGATATCACACCTTTACGCTCTAAGCTCTCTTACCCTAATAACACCCTGACAGCTTCGTCCAGCGTCATTTAGTCGACCATCCCTTGTAGTGCCTGTCACTCATATTCCCCGACTCTGAACTAGTGATTCATTTAAATCATTCCTCGTCATCCACCCCCGCAGAATACTGCACACATAGACGGATTCGGGGCACAATTGTTACAGCCAGTCTCGATCTGACTGAATTGGCCTCGTTGGCAACCTCGAACACCCTGCCCAAAGCCGCTGTGCGTCGAAAATGATGGACGACTACTGTATCCCGATTGACCCAGTGAGCGCATAAACGCGGCTTTAAAACGCCGAGAATCGGAAATGGCCAGCACAAGGACAATGGGCGTTATTTCGCTGCCATGGGGTCTTTGTTGACCAAAAGGAGCTGGCGCCGGTTTACCCTGAAGTAGACACTGGCATTCCTTGCCTTGTGATGTCCACAAGTGCGCTATATTTATAGGTCTGTGGTACTGTAGTTCTGTATTTTTTTTCCATGCACGTGCACGGAGAGGTCTCGACCGTCCGTTCATTGACATTTGACACTGGCGCTGACTGCCACTGGTCGCATGGGTGGTTGTCCACGTGCTGTGCCTCATTAGGGATCATTCCGACGGCACATTTTATGTATCACAGTAACCAGATGCTTCTATCGTTCAACGCGATTTACAACATAGGACCTTGGTCTAGTCGGATGAGCATGGCCTGCACATTGTAACCTACCCTCTAAGGTGTGCTCTATTCATCAAACTCGATCCCCGCATCGAGGTTGCACGGTCCGGACTGGCCACATCACAACTGTACTCCTATCGTTCAGTCGGAAAGGGTAAGCCCTAGGCACAACAGACCCATCGGCGCAAGCGCAGTCAGGGGTGCCAGACATTCTTCGAGACAATAATGCACAGCACTGGCGCTGGCGCGCACTTTTAACCGGCATCAAATACAGTATGTATGTATGAAAGCTGTCAGACCAAGGCAGTACAGTTCCGAAAGGGCCAAAGCAAAGAAATACCCTTTACACGCAGATTCCGCGAACCATGGACGTCGCAGCACAGACCGATCGCTCTTTAGCCCATCGATGTGCCTCCATGCTCAGGGAAAAGGAAAAGGCGATGTGACATGATTCTGACATGCGGCTCCAACGGCAGCGCCCATGTCTGCGCCGATAACACGTGGATGACGTACCCAGGTTGATGTGTGCTACCATTTGCGGAAGGACCACCACGCCCACCTCGATGATAAATAGCCTGCACCCCAGGCTGGTACGGCGTTGACCCCTCGCCGCATTACCAGCCATGCTGAGTTTCCGCCTCAACCTTCCCCTCATCCTTTCCTCCCTTTGCATCCTGCTCTCCCAAGTACAAGCCCAGTCGACTCCTCCTGACTGTGCTGTACAATGTGCTTCCGAGGCAGCCAGTGAGGCGGGATGCGACGTGTCCGTATTCCAGTCCACTCCTACTACCCTTTAAAGCTGACATCCCCTCGTTGCAGCACTGATACATCATGCATTTGCACCAGCGCCACATTCCAATCAGCTGCAGGTGCTTGCGTGACATCGACCTGCAGTGCATCTGATGCTGCCGCGGCAGCGGCATTTTTCACCGACCTCTGCTCCGGTGCTGGGCCGACAGGACCAGGTAATTATTGAATCTTTCCTGTTGCAATAAATGTGTCTGTGGGGTAACAATACTTCCGTAGAATCCTCTGGAAGTGCTCCCCCCGAAAGCGGTCCCCCCGTGTCCTCCCCCACGGAATCTGGAAGTTTCTCGGCCAGTCCCTCGGGTACCATCACATTCTCTGGTAGCGCGTCCGGGTCACAGACTGGCTCCGGGGCGTCCAGTAGTGGCAGTGCGACATCCCCAACTAGCAGCAGTCGCATCACGAGCAGCCCGAGCTCCAGTGGCGCATCCTCGTCTCGGCCTGCTAGCTCGTCCTCCAGCACGTCATCCACGACGTCGTCGAATGCGGCTGCTGTGGCAACGCACGCTGCTGCTCTGTTGGCAGGTGGTGTCGGTGCTCTTTTCGCAGTGGTTATGTGATGCCGCGATTCTTTTGTCGGTATGCAGTATGCATTTCTTGGACATTCAGGACATTTTTCTTAACGAGTAGTCATGATTTCTGTGCGAGGCACTGGCATGGACTAAGAACGTTGTTGCATCTCGTGTCCACTTTACGGACAGCATAGATTTGAATTCACGTAGCGTCTGGTTGTGCGTAATGTGTCAATAAAGCGTCTCCGGGTGTAGCAGAATTGGGCCAAAGTTGGAGCACTCACTCTGCGATGTGGAATGTGTCCCATTCAAGTTCCCGCTTCAAAGCGGTGTACTGATAAAGCAACTCGGGTGCAATTTCTGAAAGCTTGATGATAATATCCATCACCACACCCTTGTCAACTCCGCGATCAGATTGGCTCCATCCGCCGCAGCACCGGCAATCACCATGATGGCACTTGGGCTGTACGCCCCCACGCTCTAGGCTCCAATACTTATGCGGTTGCCCCTAACTCGAGGCTTAGGCTTGAAGGCTGGAAAGTCCACATATGTTCTGCCAGATGTCTCGTGCGTTTCGGTACACCAACCACTCATTGACCACATGGATGAGTCATTATCTTCATCATGAAGGCTCACTCCCCGACTGTTATGTGACAGTTGTCGCAAGATTGGAGTTAATCACGTCCCCTTTTTTGCATCCGTCGGGCCCACGGTGGAAGCTGGTCTCTGGTCTATCCTGTCCAATACCAATATCCTGTCCTGCTGAAATTGAGGAACCCCTAATCCCTAATCCCCAAGTCTATAAGGACGTGGTGGCAGTGGTGTGATGGTGTAAATCCTTCTACAATGGCTCGCCTCTCCGACTCCTTTTACCTCACTTCCACACTCGTCTCTCTGTTTGTCATGGGTGCCTCCTCGCAGGCACCTCTTCCTCCTTGCGCTGAAGCGTGTTTAGAGGAGGCCGCGTCAAGCTCGGGCTGCTCGCCGTAAGGCCCCGCTCTGTTCCCTCGTGGAATACGCATTTTGAGGGCTCAATCCTTTTCCTCTCATTTGCAGAACGGATGCCAACTGCGTCTGTAACAGTCAGGCATTCCCCGACGCGATGGCGACGTGCCTACGCCTATGCCTGCTTGCTGAGGCGGAGGCGGCCGTGGCATTCCTCGATGAATTCTGCTCAGGCTTGTCCATCCCCTTATTTTACGCCGTGGACAAGAAATAAATCTGACTTTCATAACTCTCCAGGGGCTACCTCTCCCTCTTCTGGGTCTTTCTCTGGTGAGTCATCGCAGCTAATGCACGCGCAACTAGCTGTGCTGATGGTTCCAAAGTCGAGCCTTCGATGACCGAGAGTACCCAGGCCCCTAGCAGCATACTGTCGACCCCGAGCAGCACTTCGACTCCTGGCAGTTCGCCCTTGTTCACTTCGTCCGAACCGGCGACCCCTACACAGCAAAGCACTACCCAACAACAAAGCACGACGGGCCCGACCACGAGCATTACTTCGCGACCTTCCACAGGCAGCACCGTTTCCTCCGCTTCCGTTACGTCGTCCACTGCTTCGACGCCCCCAGGGCCAACTCCTAGTAATCACGCGGACCGTGGTCGAACTGCTAGATTGCTCACCAGTATTGTGTTTGCCCTCGCCGTTGGGCTCGTGGTTTGGTAATTTCGCACTGGCTCACCCTGGAATGCCTTCATTTTTTTTTCTCTGGCTAGATTTTGTTGCTGGACTGTATGCTTTTATCTCCTTGAAAATTGTAAGATTGTAAAAGGGACATGACGCTTTCTTATGGTTTCATCTAGTTTTCTTTGCTGACTGCCTTACAATGTGGTGCATAGCCCTACGCTTGGTTTCAGTGGTATCGTTGCCCGTACCCGTACGAGTGTGACCATTGGGCTGCGGAAGTCGAAAAGTGAGGGCTCGGCTTTCCGAAAGGGGTTCGAGCTGAGTTCGCTTTCGCGCGACTGGCGGGGCGGATGTACACGTGTGACGACTTCATGAGCGGCGGACGCGTACCCTACCGACTTACTCTACCATTCAGAGAAATCCGCTGGGCCGTGATGTAATTGTATCCGCCCTCGGCTTCACGTACCCCATAGGCCGGTGGTGCACAACCGTGACACCATTTCCTAACTTGAAAGGGCTTGGCTCGGGCCTTATAACCCCTCTGGTTGCGTCCGCCCGGAGGATAAAAATAATGGTAGGGATGCAAGTAAAGTTATGATTCATGGGCTTAGTCATCCATCGACTTGTACGTTACGGATGTTTCCGTCAACCGCCGCAGGCTTCCGCGAAACCTTCACAGGTCTGTAGATTCGGATCTCGCTCGATCACAGCAAAAGTCGTTAACTGCATCGCACGCAGCGACCTCACCTGTCTCCGCGCACGACAGTGGCGGTGCGCCGTTGCCCCGTCCGAGGCACACACGCTAAATCGAGGATTGCAAGTGCAATGTAAGCTCCCAGACCCCCTCCACGTATCGCATGGTGCTTAGAAGCTGATAATATGATTTTCGACCATCGACGTAGAAACTCCAATGCAGCCTTCGTCTTCATCTTGCCACTCGCCATACAAGTATTCCATCAAAAACACGATTTTTTTTTACGGACTACAGTAAGAGGAGGCATAAGATATAGTGGAGTGGCCTTTGTGGCGATTGAGCGACAGATTTGAGGCGACCAGGTGGTGATATTCCCGTCCGGTGTTTGGTGTACTAGTAGTACTGTAGCCGTGTCAGTTGTGTTGTGTTGTACTCTGCGGCTGCACAGGCGGAGTGTATTACTCTAAATAAATTGAATGGGTATTGAGAGGGGTGACACTCTGCGCTTCGCTCACATCGCATCGCGTCCCGCATGGTACTCGAGTGGTACTCGTGGCCTGGATTGGACCTTTCGCAGGCACGAGAAGTGACCGATGATCTGCCAACAAGATCTCAACTAGGTGAACTTTCATAGCATCGTAAGCACTGCGAACATTGCCCGCAACTGTATTTTGGCATTGCCCATCAAAATCAAGGCGTATGACAGGCGTCACCACTTGAGCATCGGGGAAAGAATGACTGTTGGTTTGTACACCGCATCACGCGCGGAATAATCCTTGTGAAATTAATGTAGAATCCAACTATGGCGATAACTATCACACGTTTTACTCCACAGTAGGGGCATATAAGATCGAGTGCATAGAGGAAAGGGCAAAGTACGACGATCATGTAATAGGGATGCGGCGGCCACGTGTAGGGTGAGGGATTAGAAAGGAGGACGTGGGCGGTTTTAGGTGGAGAGGGATGTACGAAGGCGGAGTATTACAGGCTGGAGTGGAATAAAGAGTTGGGGGGTTTAGGCTGGGCACCAGCCACCCTGGGACCTTCTTCACTCAGCCTTCCTGGCCGGGTGTCGCTTCGTAGGGCCTGCCGGGTGGGTTGACCGTTATACATGCGTCGAGTAGCAGAAGGCGCGCAAAGGTGGGGAAGCGGGGTGAGGCGACGATGCGATGAATAGGATGTGTGTGATGAGGTAGATATATGAAGACATTGCATGGGCGTAACTTGAGCTACCGTGCCGTGGAAGGTCAGTACGCGTCACGGGGTTCATAGGAAAGTAATGGCGCACCGACAATGGAGCGATTCGTATCCAATCCACTAGAGATATTGAAAAACAAAAAGTGAAGATAGAGTACAAGGAAAGTCACGGTGCGAGGTAGGTATCATAGGATACCCGACTCCTTGAGAGCATTCTGTAGAATTGTCTCTTTCACAGTGATGAAGACTAGTCTGATGTTGGATGTGTCGGTTGCTTGCGTGATGCTGCATCCCATGCTTGTTAACGACAAAGGTGGGAAACGAGACGAGGAAATTACGAACTGGGGATACACGTTTAGTCTTGCACGGTTCGCCTGCATAAATCGCCAAAGAATGTATTTAGCGCCCTTGTTGACATCCGCACCACCGGTGTATTCAGGGAAGAATCTGTCCAGGGGAACCTGAAGGAACGTGAGGAAAGCAGAGGCGGGGACAGATAGATACGGAGTACCTTGGGTAACTTAGTCTTGAATACATCGATCTTATTCAGGAAAAGAATGATCGATGTGCGCAAGAACCACCGCGAGTTGATGACCGACTCGAAGAGGACAAGGGACTCTGCCATGCGATTCTGCGATGAAAGATTGGTGAGTTTGGGACATGGTGTGCCTTTGATGATCTAGTTACACACCTGGTTCTTCTCTTCGAGTAGGACCTGATCATATTCTGATAGTGCTGTACAGAATATGATACTGGTGACGCTCTCGAAATTGTGTATCCACTTTTTACGCTCTGACCGCTGCCCGCCAACGTCGACCATGTGTATTGATAGTTGGCCCATCGAGAAACGGGTCTCTGTGATAGCCACTGTCTTTGCGCGTGCTCGAAGGACGTCCTCCTTGGACGGTACATAGTTGCTTGCCGCTATCCGACGTGCTTCCGCGAAGAAGCTACAGGCACAGTCGGCTCATGGAATGCACGGGACGGCGACAGAGTGCGACTTACTAGCTGGCACTATCCATTAAATAGAACCGGGACGAATGGTCCATTAAAGCAGGAATGATCTCGTCTGCCCATACTTCCTGCACGGCCTGGGCGATTTCGGGGCTGAAGAAGAATTGCGGGTCGTCGGCGGACAGGTGGTAGCTCATGATACGTTCACAATTTGTCTGTGAAAGACCGAATGGGGTAAGACGATACGATACAAGAGATTGGCGGGGCGACCAACTTTGTTAGCAGGAGTGATAGGTTCGAGATTGAACTTTCGCAAGGCCTGGACGACGTCACGGGCGCTCTCTATGAGATTTTTCCAAATGAGCGGTCGGAAAGCGATGAGCTCGTCGCGACTGTAGCCATTCTGGTGGATTATCTTCATTTGCTTGACGATGGTCGACTTTCCGGACTCGCCGGAGCCTGATGAAAAGAGAGGTACGGTGAACATATATTCGCACCAACATGACAGGGGGAAAGGGAGGATGACTGGGCCGTATCCGGACATGGGGCAACAGCCTTTCGACATAGATTATGAAGAGAGGAGCGTGTTCATATCGACCACAGGTAGTGCGATTAGGGGGCAAGGAATAATATGTTGTCATGATGGATGGGTCCCGTGACGTGCGAAATGTCAAATGACTGTCCCGTTGACGTCCGTGAACCATATGAGTAGTCCGGTTTGAAGGTACCCCCCCCCCCCTCCGTTGGCACGATGGAAAAGAGGAACCGGCTCTTCACAAAAAAAAAAAAGAGGGAATGGGGGACGCACCGAGCAATAATATCTTGCATTCCCGCTTGTATCTCTTCGAGTCCTCCTCGATCTGGCGGTCTATTATATCTGAGCGGGCCTTCCCCTCAACTTCTTGGCTATTCGAAGCGCAATTACCCATATGTGTTTGACGAAGATGGAGGTATGGTGTTGGGAGGGCTTGATTGTTTGATGATTGCTGGACGTCTCGGGTGGGCGGGGTAGAGAAAGGGGATGATGATAGGAAGGGAGAAGGGGATTGTGGCGTGGAAGGGAGGGGGAGGGGAGAGAGGGGAGGGAAGGGAAGGGAAGAAAGGGAAGGGAAGGAAGGGGATGAGAGAGGAAAGGAAGATGGCGGGCTAGGATGAGATGGGATGGGATGGGGATGAGATGGGACAGGCGGCTGAGGAGGGCATTATTGCATTGTACGGCATTGACACCTTTCTTCCTTTCTTTAGCCCGACCAACAAACTCGACTGGCCCAACCCAACTGTCCCACACACACAATACCCCCTCCAGCCGTCTCCTCGGTTCCCCGACCCTGGTTACACTTCCGTCACAACATTCCTGTCACGTCCCCTTCCCGACCTTGTACTTTCCCTCCCTTTGGTCCCCTTTCCTCTCCATCCGTCCCTCTCTACCTATAATATCCTCATCCTTTCCACAACACTGACCGCAAAGTTATCCCCCGCAGCCTGCATCTCATCCATGCATGGATGTAACTTGGATCGAGATCCGAGATCGATAAATTTCGATCAAATCCTGTACACCCATTGGTTATTCTCAAGGCCGCCCCTCCAATTTATCCCTCTTTTATACTTATGTGCCCGGAACCGGCACTTCACTCCATACCCTCTTCCCGTTATCTTCGCCTCCTTTTTATACAGTACCCGTAACAATCAACGGAACATTTTTTCTACTTTTATTGCCGCCTCCTCCAGTGCCCACATGTGTACATATCCCAATACATGTAGTGCAGTATAATGATACTTAGCGGTCGATCGTCGAAGTGATTGAAAAAATAGAATCAATCCTTGCAACCACAGTTGCAGTTACAACTTCTGGTCCACTCGCTGCGCTCAGCCTGAACCCCTGGCCTTGCGCGCCCCTTGTCGGAAAGCACACCGCTGTACGGTGCCTATTACAGTAAGGGCATAAACCTACTTGCAGTAAATCGATCAAAAATCTGTCAAAAAAGGCTGTCGACCCCATTTGGACACGTGTCATTCCAACTCATCCACAAGGGGTTTCGGCAGAGAGAATGGGTGACAAACAGTACTTGTACTGACTCGTGTCAGTCTTATTTGGTTAAATATGGCACAATGTACTAGTACTGGTGCCACAGATATACTACTACACGTATATAAAAAATTGTCAAATGGCCTGACGACCTGTACTGTATATTGCCCGAATCCGAAATGGGAAGACAACATGATAGATGACTGCGCAGAAAGAAAAGAAAACCGATAGCAGAAGTAGAAGTAGCATAGCAAATAAAGATATCCCTTGACCGTGCGTATAAAAAAAGGTCTCTATCGTACTTCGGCGCACGCCGCCTGCTGCACCACGCCTTTGAGTACGGCGCACACGTTCTTTACAAGCTGGTTTGCCTCGTCTCGCTCGAGTGCCGTCAGCTTGAGCTCTTGTTCAAACCGCGCATATGAATCCAAATCGCCGTCCTCGGTCGTGACACCCGCAAAGTACTTGAGTTTCTCTCGTGCGCGCTCCGACTGCGACGCCACGTCTGCAACGGCGAGCTCTAGCTCGTCAATTCGTGTCCGCGCCTTGTGCAATCGGCTGAGCGCGATCAGTAGCCGGGCGTCCCTCGACCACGACCGTGTCGCGTCCTCTACTGCAGCGTGTACATCCGGTCCCTCGGACCTGTCTGTCACTTCTGAAACGAGTGGGACGCATCAGCTACATCGCCAGGCATTGTCCCGGTTCGGGAATTGGCTCACCGCTGTATTTGCCCTCTGGACTCCTCACAGACTGTCGAGGCGACATGGGAGCAAAGACATGCGGTGGCAAAAGTGCCTCTTCATCGACAGATTGGAGACCTGAAGAGCGAGAGAGGAGATGAGGTATGATGTAGCATCGAATCGGGAAGACGCTCACCAGACTGCGACTGCGGTGGGACCTGCGAAATCGAGACATCCGGATCGAGCGAACGCTCTCTTCCCCTGCCTTTGGCTTCACCAAGCCAACCTGGCAGGCCCGAGGGCGCGATGACAATCTCCTGTGCGACACAGCCAGAGCCATACTGATCAAAGCGGTTCTGGGTCTGCAACGACGACACCACAGCGTTGGCGGGCTCAATCATGGCTGGATGAAACCCCCGGCGCTCCTCGGGGTCTATTAGCGTTGCACGGAAATCCATCTCTTCTTCCTCCTGCTCGTCAGGTGCGAGAAGCTCAAAGGAGTCTGCGCGTTCGAGTACGAGCATGTCCCGTCTGGAAAGAGGGGGAAAGGACGGCGCCGAAGCAGCAGCGTTGTCATCTGGCTCCACATCGAGCAGGCCATCCGACACGCGGTTCCAGCGCTTGAGGAACCAGACCATCATGCGGCGCGCTGCGGGCACGGGTCCGCCAAAGACAGGCGGGCCGAAGATGCGACCGATATCCTCAAAAGTGATGCCATTCTCGGGGCAGAGGGGTACTTGGGTGAAGAATGCGCAGAGGTAGACGATTAGCGAGAAGCTGTGCGTCGGGAGGAGGCGCAGCAGGTCCCGCGCAACGGCCACCTGCCCATACTCGGCGTCGTTGTCCTGCGCGGCGCGCAAGCGAGCCTTTTCAAAGAGGACACGGTGCGAGGGCCGCGGAGGCCGTTGCCCTGTTTGGAAGAAGCGCGCACGGAGATCCTCTTCCTCGTCTTGCTCCTTCCGCATGCGCTCGTCCTCGCGTTTCACGCTCGGTCGAACACACCAGTTCCAGAAGGCATTGAAGAGGTATGGCGTCAAGACAGGCTCGGGTAGTTCTTTGAGGTACGTGAGGAGGAGCGCGCAGATATCCGGAGTTGATTCTGCACGTAAACTCATACCCTCACCAAACGCAGGCGGGGTGTCGAACAAGGTGATCAGTTCGTGGTGCCTTTGGCGATTGGGAAGGTCACGGAAGAGACCGCTCTTGTAGATACCTTTAGGAAAAGTCAGTGATGAGGCGACAGGTGGATTGAACGTCCATGCTCACCTGTACGGTAGAGTTCTTCGACACACAGAAAGACGACGAGTGGAAGGTCATGTCTATATCCACCTAGAATGGCAGTTGCAGATGCACGGAGCACGCTCTCATTCTGCGGGACGCCGAAAATATCTGAAAAAAGTACGACGAACCCATCAGCCCCTACGCGGGCCCCAGAGGAAAAAGGAAGACGACATGAAAACAATGACGAACGTGTGTTCTCATCAGAATCAGACAGCTCCTGGCCAGAGCGCATACGCGCCATCCGTCCGCGCTCGCGCTCCCTTCGCCCGCGTTCCTCGACGTCCCGACGGAAGAGCTCATCGATCTGGTCTGCCTCGACGTAATCACGGATATCCTTCCCATCCCTGCGCAACGCGCGCTTTATGCGGAGGACGAGCGCCCAGTGGGACCACTTGGGAGCGAGGGGCGGCGGTGGGCCATTCCCGCGCGGCTGGTGGGGAGAGCTCGGCGGCGGGTCATCTCGGAGGCGCAGGTGGGCGGTCGGGGTGCGTCCGCATGCGCGCTCGAGGCGGTCGCACTCTGTGTCGATGTTAGGAAACGAGGAAACGACGGCGGGGAGGGAGACAAAGCGCGCTCGTGTACCGTGGATCGCAGCTGGACCGCCGTGAAGAGACAGGGATGAGGAGGAGGGGATACGGGGGCCGTGCTTGTAGATGACGTCTGGCACGGAATGGCGCAGATGGCGCGGCGGCGACGAGGAGGGTAATGAGGGGTCGTCGGTGGAGGTGATGGGGTGGATCAAAGGTTCGGCATCTCTGTGCAACTTTGGGATTATTTTTGTGCTGCGAGGATGATAGTAAGGGAGAGGGTATGGGGAGCGCGTCGGGGAGAGGTTGGGGGAGATGAGTGGCCCATTCTCGCGTCTGTGGCGCTGAGCGCCCATGTAGCGACGGCCTGCGTCGGCGTCGATGAGGGGTGGTGAAAGGGCTAAGGAGTGGTCCATAAGGTGGAAATGAGGAGAATCCTGAGGCCAGCGCAGGACCAGAGGGTAGAGAAGGGAGAGAGGTTGTTAACTGCCCGGGTTGGTTGGATGTCGAGTAGGATTTGCATAGTTCAGTTCTAGACTGGCCAGCCAGCCCAGCCAGACGGGACTGCTCCTCGACAAGTCAAAAGACGTCATCGCTCGATTCTCGGTCCAGACCCTCGTCCAGTGTCTCGACTCTCTTCGTCGCTCCAAAATACACACACAACACAACAACTATTCGTCCCCTCCCTCTCCATCACTGTCCCAGGCCCCAAGGCCCAGCCCAAGGTCCCGCACACTCGAGATCGCGATCAACAGCGGGTGGTTCGTATCGAACAACCCCAACATTTTCGCCATCTCTTCCAACGCAAATTCTTCCATCTCCTCCAGCAGCGCCAGGTCTTCTCTGTCCTCTTCTATCTCCGCTGCTGTCCGCGTGCCCCTGGTCTTACGTTTGTCTGCCAGTGCCTGCAGCTGTTGCTTCGTCGCGTTTTCCAGCGCTAGGCGCGTCTCCGCTTTCACGTCCCCCCACGCTCGCAGGCAGTCCGTCGCACATTTGAAGAGTGACGCGAGGAACGTCGAGTCTGTTTCTTGCGAGATCACAGACGCCACATGCTGTACCACATTCGTCACCATGTCGCCGTCTATCGTATTGCTCGCTTTGCCGCACGACACCAACATGGGCAGAACCCTGCGCTACTCCGTTAGCCCAAAACAAAAGGGCGTCAAAAAATAACACGCACAGTGCGCACGCTTCGCGGACACCATCATGAAGAACAAATCGTAGCGATTGCAACACCACTTCCAGGCTCTGTTGCAGGTAAGGCGCGAATCGCGCGCCTAGCGTGGAACAATAGATCACCAGCGTCTCGAACGCCTGGCACTTCTCATCGATTGCCGAAGTCCGGATGCCAACCTGTTGCCCGTCCATTTCGATGATGTCCCAACCTTCCTTTGACTCTGGAACGTCTTCATCCTCTACTCCCTATCAGTTCACCCATACACGACAAAAAGTAAAAACGATCCGAACCGTAAACGGATACGTCCGCCTTCGCGTTCGCTGCCCGGAACAATGGTGGCATCACCACAGGTAAGTAAGGTTCAAATTCGGGGCCCATCGCCTGACAAACTTTCGCCCACGTCGCGATGAGGTAATGGGGCAGCATCGTATCACTGGGGTCGACTGGGCTGTCTATCGAGTTCATCTTTAGTCATGGGTGACGTCTGCGAGAATTGCTGATTCTTACTTTGTATTCGGATGAGAAGCTCAACGAAAGCCCCCGAGTCGGCTCGGAAAACTTCACGTCCGACCGCGATGGCTGAGAATTCGTGTAAGTCAGATACGGTAGGGCTAGCACAATATTACTAAACAACCTATGAGACCGGCGCACTCCATAGCCTTGGCGCGGAGTTTGCGGTATTCAGAAGTGTTTGCATTTCTTAGTACATTTAGTAGGAGTGGCATGATCGACGAGTAGTGCTATAATCGTTACCTGCCTTGTCAGAGTTCCGTATTGTAGACAAGTAACCCTCACCTTGGCAAAAGTCGTCTCACTTGCATCTGCAACCATGGCAAGGGTGGTAACGGCCTGCTCCTGTACATACCGCTTGGTCGGTCGACACCCATCTTGTACTGGATTCAGCAATTTAAGCAGGCGCTCAAAGATCGGGTCCAGATAGGGTAAAAGTGTGTCGCGCTCAACCCCCTCACAAAAGTTAATCAGTGCCGCGGCGGCATGTGCGTGCACCCTAAGATTCGTATGATCAGATATTTTTTCGGGCTTTCAAAGTCGGATAGGAATGTACCGAGACTCTGGGACCTCAAGGGTGGGTATCAGCACTGCAAAAATTTGTTGATGGTACTGAGCTTGGATAACTTCCTCCAGGTCTGTGCACAATTGTCCACTGACAAGAACGATCAGCGTTCTTTTCCCATGGGAAAGAAGCGGTAAAACGGACATGCAGTGACATGCGGCGTAGCGGACACGTGGGTAGGGATCATGGAATAGTGGCGTGATGAGGCTTGAACGCAGTCAATCCATAGAGTATTAAGTAGCAGAAACGTCGCGCACTTACTCGACGACCTTGCCGAGCTCATTTTGCATCACCTAGAAAGACGTCAGTTACGCACTTTTAAATCGAGGCAGTGCGATCACCTTGCTTGTACCTTCCGCTACGGAAGCAATCGCCATGAGCCCAGCATGACGGAGCTTCCAATCATGCGACGCCAACATGCCCGGGATATGCTGAAATGCGGCTGGCAGAACAGCTTTTCCGCCGACAGCACAAGCTAAACGGTCTAGGGCTTGCTCGTACACGTGCGGGTACGTATCGTCTGTAGGGTCATCCGCTGGCTGGTGAGGAAGAAAAGGATCAACCGACTTGGGAACAAAAGAAGCAAAGTTCGGAGAAAGGACCACGTACGTCAGCGTCCAGCCATGTGCTCAATTCGTCATCGCGAAGCTCACCCATCCCACCTAGACACCCACGAACCATCGCGCTGACCCATCCGTCGACGCGGCGAACCATTGCAGGCCTGGCTTCGCTAAGGCTGATCATGAACTCGAGCGCGGCCTTGCGAACCTCCTCTGCTTCCTCGTCCAGCTCATCGTCATCCGGCGGGCTGCCGTTCGGGGTGGGCGGAAAGGTAAAGCTTTGTGTCCCTGGGAAAGGCCTTGCCACCGTTGGGGTCGGTCCCGAGTCGGTTGAGGGTATAATCAGGGCGGGCAGGAAAGAGAGTAAGACTTGAAGGTGAGGGGCGAAGAGTTGGGGGTGGGATGTTGTGAGAGGAGTAAGGGTAATCAGGAACTTGGGTAGGTGTGCGTGGGGGAGAGACGGAAGCGTGTCAAGCATGGGGTACATGAGTGATAAGGATTGCGCGATTTGGTGTTGGTCGGAGGAGGTGAGATAGGATACAGAAGCGCGAAGAGCGGCATGTCGAACCTAGAACAAAATTGATTGGATGAGTGGGATATGAGAGGTGGGGAGAGACGAACCTCGACGCTTTGTCGATCCTGTAAACCTTCCTGGAGTACGCGAAGAACCGCATCCGTCTGTAGATCCATGACGAGGTTCGGAGAGCCAGAGAAGATGCGGAATGCGCATTCGCGGGCACTGGGGTCTGCGCTCTTGCACATGGCAAAAGATTGCGCTTGTAGTGCATGCCACGGCCTGCCGCGTCCCATGGAGTTGTTGGCGAGGTCACATATCGTGTCGACGGCCTTTCGACGGACAGAGTCGACGTGCTCGTGCAAAAGGGAGTGGAGGAGGATGCGCTCAATGGCGGTGAGGGTCTGAGATGAGAGACGATCATAAAGGGTCAAACGAGGAGATTTTGAGCCGGGACCGGGGGAAGCACGAAAGAGGAGGCGTCGAAGAAGGACGAGAGAAAATGAGCGCATCTATGAGTGTATCAGGATAGAAGACATGGGTATAGAAGCGAGAGCATTGCAGACCACTTCGACGGTATCTGCTCTTGTAGCAAACTGGGTGAGAGCAAGGAGATAGACGTCTGGCCTGTGAGCGAGGCGCTCATCGACGACGGCCTCTGCACTGGGCGAAATGTGAGATAGGGCGGAAGAAAAGGTGAGAGGACGTACTTTGACCTGATTTCATTATCGCCGAGGACTAGATTTGAGAGGATCTGAGTGAGCTCGGCGGTGACATCTGGTGGGACGAGAGCATCCATAGATATTGGAGGGTGTCATCAACGAAAGAGATTGTGGCTTGTTCCATGGCCTTTCCACGGCTGACCTCATCATCCCCTACCAATACAGTCATTCATCCACTCTGGTATGTATTTAACAGTTCAATCTGGTATGACATTGCTGACTTGTGGGTATTATACAATGCAAATCCAACTCAATTCGACCAAATAGGTCGCAGAATTTTCTACCTCGAGACAATCAAAGGCTTGAATAAGCTTTTAAAGGTGCATATATTTTAGCGTTACGTGAACTTCTTGCTGAACACAAGTTAGACGGCGTACTAAGAGTGTAACAACTCGAAATGTACCTTTGACGCTCTCTGGACCGCACAGTCGAGCGAGCGGGAAGGTAGAGGTTTCGATCATCATCTAGACGAGACCAAGCAAGCAAAGCCTGGAATTACCAACGGATACTGTAGTCTACTTGGGGCCTCATCAGAGCGGGTCAACGTCACGGTGATGCAGAAAGCACCAAGGTCGTTAATACCCAACACCATAGCAACCCAAGCGAGGCCGGGTTCTACGCCATAATGGGTTCATCCTGTATACGCGGAGATATACACCGCATTGCAGAGTCAAAGAATCTGTCATGGGCCATAAGGGGGAGTGTACTGTTCGCCTTGGCACGAGTTCTGGCATTGTCCTGGCACTTCGAGTCAGTCGGTCCAAGGTGCCGTAATAATAATAAGGACAGGGATCTCAGTTGTGGGCGCTTAGTTGTTCGCGCGCATTTGAGGCAGTCCGCCTGCAACATGGCCTGCGCAGCATTTCAACCCTCTAATCCTGTCCACGACCTTGCAGTAGTGATAGTGTCAAGCTCGCTATTGTAGACGTACGGCGTGCACTGGATTGAAGACGAGAGGATTTCTTTTTCAGCTGACATATCAATCTCTCCATCATTGTCGACACTTTCGGCCTCCGATATGCCTAATTCATTGACGAGACGAGTTGGCTTGACAATAGGACCGCTATTTCTCGAAACGCTAGTCAAGCACTACTTTGCAAGGGTAATCAAGGATAGTTCCAAGTCAGCGGTCCCCCTTCGGAGTGAGGAGTTGCTGTATGATGAAGCATTCAACATCGTAAAGGTGACTTCCGGCGCTTGCTTCGTATTGATATTCCATTGAGCACCTCACGCATTTAGGACTTCATGGATGCCTCCACCAGGTACTTATTTTTGACAAGGTCCTCGATCCGTTTTGGGATGATCGATCTAACTTTGATCCGAGACACACCGTAGAGGAGCTGCAATCTTTCTCCAATGTTCGCACACCATCCCCTCCGTGGGTCCACGTTGTCCGCCTCATCATCCCCATGTCCTCCTGCGATGAGGCCGCAATATACCTAATCAAGGCATTTCGAGGCGAGGAAGTCATGAAGAGGGTCGTCGGTGGGACAAAGTGGTGGCAGGTTCGTGGTATTCGAGGGTACGTGTTCCAAGTGATTTTCTTTATTCTTCGAATCGCCGCGTGGGGGGCCAGTGTATCTAACCTTCGCCGTGGTAGATTAGACGCGGAGTGGATCAGTGCTAAGAAACACTGGCAAGATGCACAAAGACGTGCCAAGGGACAAGATTCCCTTGTCAACGCGCGCCAAAATGACTCAACCGAGGGTCTTGGCCTCCGCAACACCTCCTCGGAAGAGGCAACTTCTATGACATTTCCAGAATCCGAGAGCGAAGAAAACCATGAATCGCAAGCAGCACCTAGTAATAACGAGCCGTCCAGAGACAGTGGCTCGTACCAACCCGAAATGGATGACATGCGATGCATTTTATATGCCCATGGAGGTATGAATACGCCTTTCCCTTTTTCCTTCTTTCTCAAATTCGAATCCCAGGGGGCTATTATTTTGGTAGCGTAGATCAGGAGAGGTACGTTTCCTGAACGCTTA
>Ga0307512_10002198_pt1 | contig 25432 bp, 17 predicted proteins | sample 14_EM_MG_FD_200267 | JGI IMG/M metagenome (GOLD analysis project Ga0307512, IMG submission 200267) | Populus trichocarpa ectomycorrhiza microbial communities from riparian zone in the Pacific Northwest, United States - 14_EM | ecosystem: Host-associated > Plants > Roots > Unclassified | place... | reverse complement strand
AGTTCCAGACCATCGCCCAGCTGATCTATCAGGTCGGCTGGAAGAACCTCAATCTCGGGTACGCCGCGGCGATGTCCTGGGCGTTGTTCCTGATCATCCTGGTCGTCGCCGGCCTGAACGCACTGCTGACCAACCGACTGGGCGGAGGCCGCCGATGACCACCTCACATGCCGCCCCGCGCCGACGCCGCCGGAGCCTGGCGGAGATCGGCCGGGCCCCGTCCGAGAGCCGCGGCACCTGGAAGACCTATCTGCTGCTGGCGATCGTCCTGGCGGTCTCGGCGTTCCCGATCTACTGGATGTTCGTCATCGCCTCGAGCACCGAGGAGGCCGTCTCGCAGATCCCGCCGTCGGTCATCCCGGGCTCGCAGCTGCTGGTCAACCTGCGCGAAGTCTTCACCCTGCAGGACGTCTACTTCACCGCCTCGCTGATCAACAGCTTCATCGTCTCCTCGGTGGTCACGGCCTCGGTGCTGTTCTTCTGCTCGCTGGCCGGGTTCGCCTTCGCCAAGCTGCGGTTCAAGGGCCGCAACGCGCTGATGGTCGTGGTGATCCTGACCCTGACCGTGCCCAACCAGCTCGGTGTCGTCGCGCTCTACATCCTGATGGGCAAGCTCGGCTGGAACGGCACTTTGCTGGCGGTCATCGCGCCGGGGCTGGTCACCGCGTTCGGCGTCTTCTACATGCGGCAGTTCATCCTGAACGCGGTGCCGGACGAGCTGATCGAGTCGGCGCGGATGGACGGCGCGCTGACCCTGCGGGTGTACTGGAGCATCGTGCTGCCGGCGATCCGGCCGGCGCTCGCGGTGCTCGGCCTGCTGACGTTCGTGGCCACCTGGAACGACTTCCAGTGGCCGCTGATCACGTTGAACGGCACCGAGTTCCCGACCTCGATGGTCGCGCTCTCCGACCTGGCCAGCGGCAATTACGTGATCTATCGGCGGGTGCTCGCGGGCGCCTTCGCGGCCACCGTGCCGCTGCTCGTGCTGTTGCTGCTCGGCGGCCGGCAGATCGTCCGAGGAATCATGGAAGGTGCCGTCAAGTCGTGATGACTTCTGCCATGACCTCGTACCGAGCGTTGCATGACGGCTGGACGGTCAGCGGCGCCGACGTGCGCGACATCCCGGCGATGGTGCCGGGATGCGTGCACACCGACCTGCTGGCCGCCGGCCTGATCGAGGACCCGTACCTGGACGAGAACGAGGCCAAGGTCGCCTGGATCGCCCGGACGGACTGGGTCTACGAGACCACGTTCCACGCCGACCCGGGTGGCGACCGGGTCGACCTCGTCTGCGCCGGGCTGGACACGGTCGCCTCGGTGATGCTGAACGACGTCGAGGTCGGCCGGACCGCGAACATGCACCGCGGCTACCGGTTCGACGTCCGCGAGGCGCTGCGGTCGGGCGAGAACCGGTTGCGCATACGGTTCGACTCCGCCTATTCGTACGCCGAGGCGCAGCAGCAGCGGCTCGGCGACCGGCCCAACGCGTACCCGGAGCCGTTCAACTTCATCCGCAAGATGGCCTGCAATTTCGGCTGGGACTGGGGCCCGACCCTGGTCACGGCCGGCATCTGGCAGGACATCGGCCTGCACACCTGGCGGGTCGCGCGGTTCGCCACGGTGGTTCCCCAGGTGACGGTGGAGGACGGCGCCGCCCGGGTGGACGTCCGGATCACTTTGGACCGCGACGTCGAGGGGCCGGTCACGATCGCCGCGGCGGTGGCCGGCCGGGAGACGATCGCCCGGATCACCGGGCACGAGGCGGTGCTTTCGGTCACGGTCACCGATCCCGAGCTTTGGTGGCCCATCGGGTATGGGGACCAGGCCCGCTACGACCTCGAGGTGACGCTGACCGACTCGTACGGCACGCTCGACGTCTGGTCCCGCAAGATCGGGCTGCGGACCGTACGCCTGGACACCGCGCCGGACCCCGACGGGTCGCCGTACACGCTGGTGGTGAACGACGTGCCGGTCTTCGTCCGCGGGGTCAACTGGATCCCCGACGACGTGTTCGCCAACCGGGTGACCCGCTCACGACTCGAGCAGCGGCTCACCCAGGCGGCCGAGGCGAACGTCAACTACCTGCGGGTCTGGGGCGGCGGCCGGTACGAGTCGGAGGACTTCTACGACCTCGCCGACGCAATGGGCCTGATGGTCGGGCAGGACTTCCCGTTCGCCTGCGCGGCGTACCCGGAGGAGGAGCCGTTCCGCTCCGAGATCGAGGCCGAGGCCCGGGAGAACGTCACCCGGCTCAGCCCGCACCCCAGCCTCGTCGTCTGGACCGGCAACAACGAGAACATCTGGGGCCACGAGGACTGGGGCTGGAAGGAGTCACTGAACGGGCAGAGCTGGGGCGCGGGCTACTACTTCGCGCTGCTGCCGCGGGTCGTGGCCGAGGAGGACCCGGGCCGGCCGTACTGGCCGGGCAGCCCGTACTCGGGCACGCCGGAGCTGCACCCGAACGATCCCGCGCACGGCACGATGCACATCTGGGACGTCTGGAACACCGACGACTACACGAAGTACCGCGAGTACCGACCGCGGTTCGTCGCCGAGTTCGGCTACCAGGCGCCGCCGACCTGGGCGACGCTGCGCCGCGCGATCTCCGACGATCCGCTGGCGCCGGACTCGCCGGGAATGGCACACCACCAGAAGGCGTCCGACGGGGACGCGAAGCTGCGGCGCGGGCTGGAGCACCACCTGCCGCCGCCGCGCGACTTCGACGACTGGCACTACCTGACCCAGCTCGACCAGGCCCGCGCGCTGTCGTACGGGATCGAGCATTTCCGCTCGTTGCGCCCGCTCTGCATGGGAGCGATCATGTGGCAGCTCAACGACTGCTGGCCGGTCACGTCCTGGGCGGCGGTCGACGGCGACGGCCGCAAAAAGCCGCTCTGGTACGCGTTGCGCCGCTCGTTCGCGGACCGGCTGCTGACGATCCAGCCCCGCGAGGACGGCCTGGCCCTGGTGGCGGTCAACGACAGCCGCGAACCCTGGGCCCTGACGGCGACGGTCTCCCGGCGCGCCCTCTCCGGCCTGGCCCTGGACCAGGACCGGATGCGAGCCACGGTCGCGCCGGGAGCGGCGGTCACACTGCCGCTGCGGTCCGGGGTGGCCGATGTCCGCGACCGCACGGCCGAGCTGCTGGTCGCCGACGCGGGCGACCAACGAGCGTGGTGGTTCTTCGCCGAGGACAAGGACATCGCCTGGCCGAGAGCCGCCTACGACGCCCGGGTCAAGTCGAACGGAGACAGCACAACGGTGACGGTCACCGCCCAGCAAATCCTGCGCGACCTGACCCTGCACCCCGACCGCCTAGACCCGGACGCCGAGATCGACGAGGCCGGCGTGACGCTACTCCCGGGCGAGTCGACAACGTTCACAATCACCCGAGCAAAGGAACTCGACCCAACCGCCCTAACCACCCGCCCAGTCCTGCGCTGCGTCAACGACTGAGCGGTGGTCTTGTGCTTCTTACCCGCGATTTCCGGGGCGAGAAGCACAAGATCGCGAGGTTTTACTCGGGGACTAGGCGGTAGGCGCCGTCGCTGGCGCTGGTTGCCATTGAGGCGTAGGCGCGTAGCGCTGCCGAGACCGGGCGGATCCGGTCGGTCGGCTTGTATGGCTTGGCGCGGCGTTCCTGCTCGTGGCGGCGCTGGGCCAGGTCTTCGTCGGAGACGTTGAGCGTGATCGAACGGCCCGGGATGTCGATGGTGATCTCGTCGCCGGTCTCGACCAGGGCGATCAGGCCGCCGGCCGCCGCCTCGGGGGAGACGTGGCCGATCGACAGGCCCGAGGTGCCGCCCGAGAAGCGGCCGTCGGTGATCAGCGCGCACGCCTTGCCGAGGCCGCGGCCCTTGAGGAACGACGTCGGATAGAGCATCTCTTGCATGCCCGGGCCGCCGCGGGGGCCCTCGTAGCGGATCACCACGACGTCGCCCGCGACCACCTGCTTGCCGAGGATGCCGTCGACCGCCTGCTCCTGTGACTCGAAGACGCGCGCCGGGCCGCTGAACTTCCACAGCTCCTCGTCGACGCCGGCCGTCTTGACCACGCAGCCGTCGGGTGCGAGGTTGCCGAACAGGATCGCCAGCCCGCCGTCGGCCGTGTACGCGTGCTCGACCGACCGGATGCAGCCCGCGACCGGGTCGGTGTCGAGCGTCGACCACCGGTTTGTGGTCGAGAACGGCTGCGTGGTGCGGACGCCGCCGGGGGCCGCGTGGAACAGCTCCAGCGCCGTCTCGCTCGGGCTCCCGCTGCGGATGTCCCAGGTGTTCAGCCAGGACTCCAGGTCGGTCGAGTGAACGGAGCGCACGTTCGTGCGCAGCGCGCCGCCCCGATGCAGCTCGCCCAGCAGGGCCGGGATGCCGCCGGCCCGGTGCACGTCCTCCATGTGGTACTTCGGGCTGTTCGGCGCGACCTTGGACAGACAGGGCACCCGGCGGGACACCGCGTCGATGTCGGAGACCGAGAAGTCCAGCTCCGCCTCGCGGGCGGCGGCCAGCAAATGCAGCACCGTGTTCGTCGAGCCGCCCATGGCGACGTCCAGGGCCACCGCGTTCTCGAACGCGTCCCGGGAGGCGATCGCCCGGGGCAGGACGGTGAGATCGTCGTTCTCGTAGTACTGCTTTGCCAGGTCGACGATCAGTGCGCCGGCCCGCTCGAACAGCGCCTTGCGTGCCGCGTGCGTGGCCAGCGTCGAGCCGTTGCCGGGCAGGGCCAGGCCGATCGCCTCGGTCAGACAGTTCATCGAGTTGGCGGTGAACATGCCCGAGCAGGAGCCGCAGGTCGGGCACGCCGAGCGCTCGATCGTGCCGAGCTGCTCGTCGGTCACGTTGTCGTTCGCGCTGGCCGACATCGCGTCGATCAGGTCGAGCTTTTCGTGCACGATGCCCTCGATGGCGACCGTCTTGCCGGCCTCCATCGGGCCGCCCGAGACGAAGACCGTCGGGATGTTCAGCCGCAGCGCGGCGAGCAGCATGCCGGGGGTGATCTTGTCGCAGTTCGAGATGCAGACCAGGGCGTCGGCGCAGTGCGCGTTGACCATGTATTCCACCGCGTCGGCGATCAGCTCGCGGCTGGGCAGCGAGTAGAGCATGCCGCCGTGGCCCATCGCGATGCCGTCGTCCACGGCGATGGTGTTGAACTCGCGCCCGATGCCGCCCGCCTGGAAGACCGCGTCCGCGACGAGGCCGCCCATGTCCTTGAGATGGACATGGCCGGGCACGAACTGGGTGAAGCTGTTGGCAATGGCCACAATGGGCTTGCCGAAGTCGTCGTCGGTCATGCCGGTGGCGCGCCACAGGGCGCGCGCGCCGGCCATTGTCCGACCATGGGTCGAGGTCCGGGAGCGCAGCTCAGGCATTTCTACATCTTGCCACCGAGGGTGGGTGCCGGCGGCGTGCCGGGCATCACTGCGTCCACAGCGCGGGACACCGAAGTTCCGTTCCGGTACGAAACCGGGCTCCCGAAACGGCCCGCGATCCGGCACAGTGTTTCCGTGCACTCACCGTCCGGCATCGAGCTGGCCGGGCTGGCGAGCCTCCTGGTAGCCGTCCCGGCCGTCGCCCTGCTGGGCAACTCCGGGCGACGGCACACCGGTGCCGCGCGCCGGGCACACCTGCTGCTCGCCCTCGGCGCCGCCATCGCCGCCGCGGCGGCTCTCGCCGGGCTGCTCAGCGCGCTCTCCCTCGATCCGGGCTCGACCGAGGAGCACCGCGAGACGCTCGGCACCGCGGTCGCCGCCGGGATGGCGGTCGGCACGCTGCTGCTGCTCCTCGGCACCCTGATCCTGCCCGGCGCCGCCGAGAGCCCGGGAGCCGCGCTACGCCACCTGCTGGACGGGCTGGTGATCGCGGCGGCGGTCGGCTTCGTGGGCTGGGTGCTGCTCTCCGAGCCGACCCGGTTGCTCGGCGACCAGGAGCTGTGCCCGCCGCTGATCCTGCCCGCCGCCGTCGCGGCCGTGGCGATCGGCTTGACGACGGTGCTGGCCATGCACGCTTATCGGCCGCGGCAGGCGACCGTCCGGGTGGCGGCCGGCGCGACGTTGGTTGCGGTGGTGGGGACCGCGCTGCCCACCGGCATCTGGCTGCACTGGCCGGTGGTCGTGCTGCTCAGCGCGATCCTGCTGCCGATCGGCCTGCTCGTGGTGGCCCGCGCGGTGCAGGCCGCCGACCAGCCGGTGCAGGTGACCGGCGACGTGACCCAGCGCGGCACGGCGTACGCGTTCGTTCCGATGATCGCGATGATCGCGTCGGCGAGCTGGTTCCTGGCGATCGGCGGCGAGCTGAACGCGGTGGGCCTGGCCATCGTCGGGGTCGAGGGTGTGGTCCTGGTCACCCGGCAATATCTGGCGCTCGTCGACGTGAAGCGATACACGCTGGCGCTGCGCGAGCGAGAGGCGCACTTCCGTGAGCTTGCCCACACCGACCCGCTGACCGGGCTGGCAAACCGGCGCGGTCTGCTGCGGGCGCTGCGCGAGCCCGGGCTCGGCAAGCCCCGGGTGCTGATCGGCATCGACCTGGACGGCTTCAAGAACGTCAACGACATGCGCGGCCACGACGTCGGCGACGCGGTGCTCGCGGCGGTCGGCGAGCGGCTGCGAGACAACCTGCTGGCCGGCGACGTCGCGGCCCGGCTCGGCGGCGACGAGTTCGCGGTGCTGATGGCGGCGACCCCGGACGAGGCGATGCTGGCGGCTAAGCGGCTGCTCGCGGTGCTCGGCGAGCCGTACGAGGTGGGCGAGGCGTCGGTTTTCCTGTCGGCGAGCGTGGGCGTGGCCGGCAGCCCGGCGCCCGGCGACACCGGCGCGCTGATGCGAGACACCGACCTGGCCCTGCGGTACGCGAAACAGCGCGGCAAGAACCGGGTCGAGAAGTACCAGAAGCACTACGACGAGCTGTTGCGCCGGCACAACGTGCTGGAGGGCGAGCTGCGCCACGCGATCGCCCGCGACCAGCTGCGCCTGGTCTACCAGCCGGTGGTGGCGCTGCCGTCGATGCGGATCGTCGGCGCCGAGGCGCTGCTCCGCTGGAACCACCCGGAGCTGGGCCCGGTACGCCCGGACGAGTTCATTCCGGTCGCCGAGGAGTCCGGGCTGATCAACCGGCTCGGCTCGTGGGTGCTGGAGCAGGCCTGCCGGCAGCTCGCCGAGTGGCTGGCGGCCGGCCACGACGTGTGGTGCTCGGTCAACCTGTCGCCCCGCGAGCTGCACGCCGCCGACTACGCCGGTCAGGTGGCCGACGTCCTCGCCGAGTACGGCGTCCCGCCGCAGCGGCTGGTCCTTGAGGTGACCGAGCACGCCGTGGCCACCGACATGGAGGAGCTGATCAGCCGGCTCACCGAGCTGCGCACCACCGGCGTCCGGATCGCCCTGGACGACTTCGGCGCGGGCTACTCGTCGCTGGGCCAGCTGCGCAAGCTGCCGGTGGACATCCTGAAGATCGACCATGCCCTGGTCGCCGAGCCCGAGTCGCGCACCGGGACGGCCGCCCCGCTGGTCGACGTGGTGGTCCGGCTCGGACACCGGCTCGGCCTCGAGGTGCTGGCCGAGGGGATCGGCACGCCGGCGCAGCGGGCCGTGGTGGAGGAGTCGGGTTGCCGACTCGGCCAGGGGTCGCTTTTCGGCTGGGGTGTGCCGGCCGAGCACCTCGAGGCGCAGCTGCGCACCCTGCGTTCGTCGGGGGCCCGTCCGGTCCCCGCGCCCGCGCCGCGGTCGGCGCCGCCGGCGATCTCCGCCGGTCCGGCCCGCAGCCAGTTGATCTCGCTCGGACCGGGAATGAAGCAGCTCAGGGCCCTGTTGCCGACCGATCCGGCATTTGAGCCCCGCGCGGGTGACCAAGATGTGGGAGCAGTTGACTCATCCCGCGAGATGGGGCAAGGTTAGCCGCATGTGCTTGTCGTCCCGAGTACTTATGTGAGCGCACTCTCCCTTCACCGAGGGACAGTGCGCTAGGTCCCGTGCTACGGCACGCGGACCTTTTTTGTTGCTCACGGACCGGGATCGACGCAGCCCAACCAACCCGAACCGAAGGTCGAATTGCCATGACGAGACCACCCACGCCCGAGACACTCGCCCACCGAGCCGCCGCCGCGACCCCGGCCACCGTCGCTGCCGCTGTCGGCACCGCCGCGCCGGCGGTAGCCGCGGTTCCCCCGACCCCGACCTCCGGGGCCGGCTCGCTTGTGCGGTCGCTCGAGGCGCTCGGCGTGGAGGTCGCGTTCGGCATCCCCGGCGGGGCGATCCTGCCGGCGTACGACCCGCTCTTCGACTCCAAGGTGCGGCACATCCTGGTCCGCCACGAGCAGGGCGCGGGCCACGCCGCCACCGGCTACGCGCAGGCCACCGGCAAGGTCGGCGTCTGCATCGCCACCTCCGGGCCGGGCGCGACAAACCTGGTCACCCCGATCGCGGACGCGTACATGGACTCGGTGCCGATCGTCGCGATCACCGGGCAGGTGGCCCGGCCCGCGATCGGCACGGACGCCTTCCAGGAGGCGGACATCCAGGGCATCACCCTGCCGATCACCAAGCACAACTTCCTGATCCAGAACCCCGAGGAGATCCCCGAGGTGATGGCCGAGGCGTTCCACCTGGCCTCGACCGGTCGCCCCGGCCCGGTGCTCGTCGACATCCCCAAGGATGTGCTGCAGGCGCAGACCGTGTTCGCCTGGCCGCCGGCGCTGGACCTGCCCGGTTACCGGCCCACGCTGCACCCGCACGGCAAGCAGATCCGCGAGGCGGCCCGGCTGATCGCCGCCGCCAAGCGGCCGGTGCTCTACGTCGGCGGCGGCGTGCTCAAGGCCGGCGCCACCGACGGGCTGCGCAAGCTCGCCGAGCTGACCGGCATCCCGGTCGTCACCACGCTGATGGCCCTGGGTTCCTTCCCCGACTCGCACCCGCAGCACCTGGGCATGCCCGGCATGCACGGCACGGTCCCGGCCGTGTACGCGCTGCAGAAGTCGGACCTGCTGGTGGTCCTGGGCGCCCGGTTCGACGACCGGGTCACCGGCCACCTGGAGTCCTTCGCGCCCGGCGCCAAGGTCGTGCACGCCGACATCGACCCGGCCGAGATCGGCAAGAACCGGCACGCCGACGTCCCGATCGTGGGCGACGCGCGGCACGTCATCGATGAGCTGATCGCCGCCGTCTCCGGCAATTCGGGCGGCACAGCGACGTACCAAGCCTGGTGGGCCCAGCTCGACGAGCTGCGCGAGAAGTACCCGCTGGGCTTCGAGGAGCCGACCGACGGCACGCTCGCCCCGCAGTACGTGATCGAGCGGATCGGCGAGCTGGTCGGCCCCGACGCGATCTACGTGGCCGGCGTCGGCCAGCACCAGATGTGGGCCTCCCAGTTCATCAAGTTCGAGAAGCCGTCGACCTGGCTCAACTCCGGCGGCGCCGGAACGATGGGCTACGCCGTCCCGGCCGCGATGGGCGCCAAGGTCGGCAAGCCGGGCACCGCGGTGTGGGCGATCGACGGCGACGGCTGCTTCCAGATGACCAATCAGGAGCTGGCCACCTGCGCGCTGGAGGGCATCCCGATCAAGGTGGCCGTGATCAACAACGGCAATCTGGGCATGGTCCGGCAGTGGCAGACCCTGTTCTACGACGGCCGCTACTCCAACACCGAGCTGGGCACGCACAAGCACCGGATCCCCGACTTCGTGAAGCTGGCCGAGGCGCTCGGCTGCATCGGGCTGCGCTGCGAGTCCAAGGACGACGTCGACAAGACGATCAAGGCGGCGATGGAGATCAACGACGCCCCGGTGGTCATCGACTTCACGGTCGGCAAGGACGCCATGGTGTGGCCGATGGTCGCGGCCGGCACCAGCAACGACGAGATCATGTTCGCCCGGGACATTCGCCCGGACTTCGGCGACGACGAGATGTAGGGGCGCATTCAGATGACCAGACACACGCTTTCGGTGCTCGTCGAGAACAAGCCGGGCGTGCTGGCCCGGGTGTCGGGCCTGTTCTCGCGCCGGAGCTTCAACATTCACTCGTTGGCGGTGGGCGAAACGGAGAACCCGGACGTCTCCCGCATCACGATCGTGGTCAACGCCGACTCCTCACCCCTGGAGCAGGTGACCAAGCAGCTCAACAAGCTGGTGAACGTCCTGAAGATCGTCGAGCTGGACCCGAACCAGTCGGTGCAGCGCGAACTTCTGCTCGTCAAGGTGCGGGCCGACCGGTCCGTGCGCGGGCAGGTACTGGAGACCGTGGACCTGTTCCGCGCCCGGGTGATCGACGTCGCGCCCGACACCCTCACGATCGAGGCCACGGGCACGGCCGACAAGCTGGAAGCGCTGCTGCGCGACCTGGAGCCGTACGGAATCAAGGAGATGGTCCAGTCCGGGATGGTCGCCATCGGCCGCGGCTCCCGCTCCATCACGACTGGCCCCGCGTTGCGTGCGGCCTAAAGTTTCAGAAACCTCGAAAGGGAAGTCATGACCGCGGAAGTGTTCTACGACGACGACGCCGACCTGTCCATCATCCAGGGACGCAAGGTCGCCGTTATCGGGTACGGCAGCCAGGGCCACGCGCACTCGCTGTCGCTGCGCGACTCGGGCGTCGACGTGGTGGTCGGCCTCAAGGAGGGCTCGAAGAGCCGGGCCAAGGCTGAGGAACAGGGCCTGCAGGTGCGGACGCCGGCCGAGGCCTCCGCCTGGGCCGACGTGATCATGGTGCTGGCGCCGGACACCGCGCAGCGGAAGATCTACAACGAGTCGATCGCCCCGAACCTGACCGCCGGCAAGGCGCTCTTCTTCGGCCACGGCCTGAACATCCGGTTCGAGCTGATCAAGCCGCCGGCGGACGTCGACGTGGCCATGGTCGCCCCGAAGGGCCCGGGCCACCTGGTCCGCCGCCAGTACGTGGACGGCAAGGGCGTGCCCTGTCTGGTGGCCGTCGAGCAGGACGCGACCGGCGGCGGGCTGGCGCTGGCACTGTCCTACGCGAAGGCGATCGGCGGCTCCCGGGCGGGCGTCATCAAGACGACCTTCAAGGAGGAGACGGAGACGGACCTGTTCGGCGAGCAGGCGGTGCTCTGCGGCGGCACGGCGGCGCTGGTGCAGACCGGCTTTGAGGTGCTCACCGAGGCCGGGTACGCGCCCGAGATCGCGTACTTCGAGTGCCTGCACGAGCTCAAGCTGATCGTCGACTTGATGTATGAGGGTGGTATCTCCCGGATGCGCTACAGCGTCTCCGACACCGCCGAGTTCGGCGATTACACGCGCGGCCCGCGGGTTATCGATGCCCGGGTCAAGGCGGAGATGAAGAAGATCCTTGCCGAGATCCAGTCCGGTGAATTCACCAAGGAGCTCATCGCGGACGATGAGGCGGGCGGCCCCGCCTTGGCGCAGTACCGTAAGGAAGGCGCCGAGCACCCGATCGAAGTCACCGGCCGGAAGTTGCGCGGCATGATGAGCTGGGTGGATCGGCCGATCACCGAAACCGCCTGATGTGTTCTTGAACAACGCCGGGTCAGGACGCCGCGAGGCACCCTGACCCGGCGTTTTGCGTGATCAAACGATTACTTGAAACGCGGGCGTTACGTCCTGCTTACCTGTACGGCGCCGTAATCTAATTGTGGACTGTTCGGGTACTAAGGGGTGGCCTACTACAGCTAGCATCGCCGCATGCGACTGGCTGATTCCTTCCGGAGTGAGCGCTTCGGCGCGGTCCGGATACATGAGCTGCAACGGGTGATCGAGCTGGACTCGGGTGCCGTGGCTGATGCCGGGCAGCCGGGGCTTTCCACCGGTAGTCGTATCGTCGGGCCCGAAGCGTTACGCGCGGTGGAAACGCAACTGGTAATCGTCGTCCCCTGCATGAATGAGACACGAAGCGTCATCGAGGGAGTGCTCTCCGGGATTCCGCACGACTGCCTCATTGTGCTCGTATCGAACTCCGACCGCTCGCCGGTGGACCGATACGAGATCGAGGCGCAGACGGTCGAGCAGTTCTGTCGGCTGGCCGGCCGGTCGGCGGTCACCGTGCACCAGCGTGACCCCGGGCTCGCGGCGGCGTTCAAGGCGGCCGGGATGGACGAGCTGATCGACGACGGCCTGGTCCGGAGCGGCAAGGGCGAGGCCATGCTGATCGGCATGGCGCTCGCGGCGATGACGGGCCGCCGGCACGTGGGCTACGTGGACGCCGACAACTACGTGCCGGGCGCGGTCCACGAGTACTGCAAGGCGTACGCGGCCGGTCTGCACATCGCCGGGAGCCCGTACTCGATGGTCCGGATCTCCTGGCACTCCAAGCCGAAACTGCGCGACGGCCGGCTGTTCTTCAGTCGGCGCGGGCGCAGCTCCGAGGTGACCAACGAATGGCTGAACCGGCTGCTCGCCGAGTATTCGGGCTTCGGCACCGAGGTGATCGCGACCGGCAACGCGGGTGAGCACGCGATGAGCCTGGATCTGGGGCTCAAGCTGCGGCTGGCCGGCGGTTTCGCCGTCGAGCCCTACGAGTACGTGGACCTGTTCGAGCAGTTCGGCGGGGTGCTGGAGAGCAACGACCCCGACGTGATGGCGAGCTCGGTGCCGGTCGTGCAGATCGAGACCCGCAACCCGCACTTCCACGACAATAAGGGCGAGGAGCACGTCCAGGGTATGCGGATGCAGGCCCTCAACGTGGTCTACCACTCGCCGGTCACGCTGCCGGCGGTCCGGCAGGCGATCATCGAGTTCATGGTGGGGCAGGGCGCGCTCGAGGTGGGCCAGGAGCCGCAACGTGAGCGGGTCTACCCGCCGGTGGGCAGCCTGGATCTGGATCTGCTCTACGACGGGCTGGACGCCGAGGCGCTGAGCTTCCGGCAGCTGGACGGGCGGGCGGCCGCGGGTCTGTCGGCGAGCCCGCCGATCGTTCGCGACATGATTCCGCGGGTCTCGCACTGAGAAACGCGGAACTCCGCGACAACACGCAAAAGTGAAAGGCCCGGCGATCGCCGGGCCTTTCATTGTATGTCGGGTTTGCTATTGGCCGGGGCCGGTCGCGGGGGACTGCGTCTCGGTCGCCGGTCCGGTTCCTTCGCTGGGTGGTGCTGGTTCCGGAGTTGCCGCTTCCGCCGCAGGCTGGACGGGCGCGGCCAGGGGCTGGGTCGGTGGCCCGGCCGGCGGCTGCTGCCCCACCCACTGCTGCGGCCCGTTCCATTGCTGCTGGGGCGGCGGCCCGTTCCATTGCTGCTGCGGCGGCCAGGGCTGCTGCGGCCACTGCTGTTGTGGCCAGGGCTGTGGTTGCTGCGGCCAAGGCTGTTGCTGCGGCCCCCACTGCGGCTGCGGCGTCCAGGCCTGCTGCGGTCCGGGCCACTGCTGCCCGGGCTGGGCGCCCGGCCAGGCCGACGCCGGCGGCACCGCGGTCGAGGTCATTTCGCGCAGCCACTCCTGTTCGGCCTGTGCCCAGACCCGCCGGGCCGCCAGGTAGCCGGGCGCGTCGCCGAGCAGCGGCAGGAGCAGGATCAGCAGCCCGAGTGCGATGCCGAGCAGCCCCGGCAGCACGGCATCGCGGTTGGTGTCGTCGTGCATGCCGTCGGCCAGGCTGATCAGGCCGAGCAGCGCCACCGCCCCGCCGCACACCATCGTGCCGATCTGGTTTCCGTTGCGTACGAATGACCAGGCGACGGCCGCGGGGAGCGCCGTGCAGATGACGAGCAGGGTCACTATCAGGCCGCCGCCGACGGCGCGGCCGAGGTCGTAGCTGAAGCTGTAATCCGCGTTGAGCGACGTCACCGTCGTGATGGTCCAAGCCAGGGCCAGCAAGCTTGTGGTGCCGAGCAGTGCGACAACCATGGCCACGCTGAACGGAACCCGCCGCGGTGGGTCCGGGACCGGCGATCCATCGGTCTCTTCGTCGTCTTCGTACTCTTCGTCGTCTTCGTACTCTTCGGGTTCTTCGGGCTCGGCCTCGTCAGTGGACGCCGGCGGCGGCTGGGGCATGGACATGTGTGGAGGTTAGTGACGTAGGGCGGTCTTGTCCCGCCCGGCGACGAACACTTTCCGAAACGGCTTGGTTACGATCGTGTGACCGCGCTCACCTCCGCAGGACATGCCGTGGGAGTCTCATGTCCGCCTACCATCGCCGAAAAGGCAGCTGCCGAGACGCTGGGAGACACATGACTCCGGTCGTTCTGATTGCCGAGGAGCTTGCGCCGGCCGCCATCGACGTGCTCGCCTACGACTTCGACGTGCGGCATGTGGACGGAACCAACCGGTCGGCGCTGCTAGCCGAGCTGGCCGACGCCGATGCGCTGATCGTCCGCAGCGCCACCCGCGTGGACGCCGAGGCGATCGCCGCCGCGCCCCGGCTCAAGGTGGTCGCCCGGGCCGGCGTGGGCCTTGACAACGTGGACGTGCCGGCGGCCACCAACCACGGGGTCATGGTGGTGAACGCGCCGACCAGCAACATCGTCTCGGCCGCCGAGCAGGCCATCGCGCTGCTGCTCGCCGTCGCCCGGCACACCGCCAGCGCCAGCGCGGCCCTCAAACAAGGCGAGTGGAAGCGGGCGAAATACACCGGCGTCGAGGTGCAGGGCAAAACCGTCGGCGTGGTCGGGCTGGGCCGCATCGGCGTGCTTTTCGCCCAGCGGATGGCGGCTTTCGGGACCAGGCTGATCGCGTACGACCCGTATATCCAGCCGGCCCGGGCGGCCCAGCTCGGCGTGCGCCTGGTCGGGCTCGACGAGCTGCTGCGGGAGAGCGATTTCATCTCGGTGCACCTGCCGCGTACGCCCGAGACGCTCGGCCTGATCGGCGCGAAGGAGCTGGCCATAGTCAAGCCGGGCGTGCGCATCGTGAACGCGGCGCGGGGCGGGCTGATCGACGAGCAGGCCCTTGCCGGCGCGCTGGCCACCGGCCGGGTCGCCGGTGCCGGGCTCGACGTGTTCGCCACCGAGCCGATCACCTCCTCGCCGCTCTTCCAGTTCGACAACGTGGTCGTCACGCCGCACCTCGGCGCGTCCACCGCGGAAGCGCAGGACAAGGCCGGCCTCTCAGTGGCCCGCAACGTGAAGCTCGCGCTGCAGGGCGAGTTTGTCCCCGACGCGGTGAACGTGCAGGCCGGCGGCGTGGTCGACGAGGACGTCCGGCCGCTGCTGGCGCTGGCCGAGAAGCTGGGCAAGGTCTTCACCGCGGTCGCCGGCGGGGTGGCGGTCAGCGTCACCGTCGAGGTCAGCGGCCTGATCGTGTCGCACGACGTCGGGGTGCTCAAGCTGGCGGCGACCAAGGGCCTGTTCGGCTCGGTGGTCGAGGAGCGAGTCACCTATGTGAACGCCCCGAAGCTCGCCCAGGACCGCGGCGTGGAGATCGAACTGGTCGTGGACGATCAGGATTCGGACCTGCAAACCCAGGTCGCCGTCCACGGTGCCCTGCCCGACGGCCGCACGGTGAGCGTCGCCGGCACGGTCGCGGTGAACGGCTCCCGGGAGATCCGCAAACTCACCGAGGTGGACGGCTTCGATCTCGAGCTGACCGCCGAGGGCGTGTTGCTCTTCTTCCGCTACGTCGACCGGCCCGGCGTGGTCGGGGCGATCGGGTCGATCCTCGGCGAGGCCGGGGTCAACATCGCGGCGATGCAGGTGGGCCGGCGCGAGGCGGGCGGGGAGGCGCTGATGGCGCTGACCGTGGACTCCTCGGTGGACGCCGACTTGCTCTCCGCGGTGGCGCGGGCCATCGGCTCATCTAGCGCCAGCATCGCTGACCTGCGCGGCTAACCGCGGCCCAGCGTGCAACCGAGGTCCTGTGCGTCTCGAGGCCCTGTGCGTCTCGAGGTCCTGTGCGTCTCGAGGCCCTGCGCCGCTATTCCAGCCTGCGGAGCGGTGTGCTAGGCCGACCTGGTCCGGGCTGGCGGCGGGTAGACGGTGCCGTCCTGCAGGTCGAGCAGGTCGAGGTTGAGCTCCCGGGCCAGCCGTTCGATCGTCTCCAGCACGACGTCGGGGCAGCTCTCGTCCAGTCGCATCTGGATGTGGTCGGCGGCGGCGTGCAGTGGGGCGCTCGCCCAAGGCGATCCGGGCCGTCCGGCGCGGGGGCCACGGTCGGGATAGTCGCTGGTCAGGGCGTCGTAGAAGGCCACCACCCGCGGGTCGGCGGAGCGCTGCGGATGTTCGCCGCGAACGCACCGTACATTTGCGGCGCGCACTGCGTCCGGCGTGTCCGTGTTGTCCATTGCCCACACCACGAGGTCAAAACTCACCGGCGCATGGTGCCACACCCGTCGGCACCGCTCACCATCCTCGCGACGACACGCGGGGGATGCGTCTTGCGCGACATTAGTCCGCATCGCTAGCGTTAGTCCTGCCGCGCGCCGTACGGCGGGCTCGTCTTCGGGTGACGGGTCTGTCGCTGCACGGGCGGTGTGCACCCCGGCGGGACCGAGCCACGCGTACTCGTCGCAACAGCCCCCGCGATCGTTGCCGCGATCCGGGGGTTGTTCGTGTCGCGAGTTCCGCCCTTTTAACGTCCATTAAGTGAGACCCGCGTACCGGACACCGGGACGCCCGACTACGCTCGTCGGGGTTGGACCGAGTCAAGGGAGTGGACGACGTGACGGTGGCGCGGATCGCGGTGGTGGCCGGCGACGGCATCGGGACCGAAGTGACCGCGCAGGCCCGTAAGGTGATCGAGGCCGTCCTGCCCGATGTCGAGTTCGACGACTACGACCTGGGTGCCCGCTTCTACAACCGCACCCACGAGGTCCTGCCGCAGGCTATTGAGGACGAGCTGGCCGCGCATGACGCCATCCTGCTCGGCGCGATCGGCGACCCGAGCGTCCCGCCGGGCGTCCTCGAGCGCGGCCTGCTGCTCAAGCTCCGCTTCGACTTCGACCAGTATGTGAACCTGCGCCCGTCCCGGCTCTGGCCGGGCACGACCAGCCCGCTCGCCGGCATCAAGCCCGGCGAGATCGACATGGTCGTCGTCCGCGAGGGCACCGAGGGTCTCTATGTCGGCGCTGGCGGCGTCCTGCACAAGGACACCCCCGCCGAGATCGCCACCGAGGAAAGCCTGAACACGCGGCACGGCGTCGAGCGGGTTGTCCGCGACGCGTTCGCCCGGGCCCGGCGCCGCGAGCGCCGCCACCTGACCCTCGTGCACAAGACGAACGTGCTGACGAAGGCGGGCAGCCTCTGGTCGCGCACCTTCAACGCGGTCGCGGCCGAGTTCCCCGACGTCACGACGGAATACCAGCACATCGACGCCGCGAGCATGTTCATGGTGAGCAACCCGCAGCGCTACGACGTCGTGGTGACCGACAACCTCTTCGGTGACATCCTCACCGACATCGCCGCTGCCGTGACCGGCGGCATCGGCATGGCCGCGAGCGGCTCCGTCAACCCGGAGCGTAAGTACCCGTCGACGTTCGAGCCGGTGCACGGTTCCGCACCGGACATCGCCGGCCAGGGCATCGCCGACCCGGCGGCCGCCATTCTCTCCGCGTCGCTGCTGCTCGAGCACCTCGGGCACGCCGACGAGGCCCGCCGAGTATCCGAGGCGGTCGCGGCCGAGGTCGCGTCCCGCACGCCGGGCGCGCCGCTGCGTACCGCCGAGGTTGGGGACCGGGTCGCCGCCACCGCGGCCGCCTGAGCCTATTTCACCTTCTGCGCAAACCGCCTTTTCATAAGGGCGGGGGACGCCACGCACCCTGAGGCAGTCGTTGAACGACCGTTCGGGGTAAATTCTTGGGCACCACGGGGTGCTCTTCCATGCTTAAAACTTCTTAGGAAGCAGGTCTTTGCCATGAGCGGTGGTGACAACCTCGACTTCGAGATCCGTCCGAACCCGGCACCCGTAAGCGACGCCGAGCGCAGCGCATTGCTGACCGACCCGGGTTTCGGGCGGATCTTCACCGACCACATGGTCACCATCCGGTATGCGGAGGGCAAAGGCTGGTATGAGCCGCGGGTGGAGGCCCGCGCGCCGATCCAGCTCGACCCGGCCAGCGCGGTGCTGCACTACGCGCAGGAGATCTTCGAGGGGCTGAAGGCGTACACGATGCCGGACGGCGGGGTCGCCATGTTCCGGCCCGACGCCAATGCTGCCCGGTTCGCCACGTCGGCACAGCGGATGGCCATGCCGCAGCTGCCGCAGGCGACGTTCCTCGAGTCGCTGCGCCAGATCATCCGGATCGACCGGCAGTGGATCCCGCAGATCGAGGAGGGCAGCCTCTACCTGCGCCCATTCGCGTACGCGAGCGAGGTCTTCCTGGGTGTGCGCCCGGCGAGGGAGTACCTCTACCTGGTCATCGCCTCGCCCGCCGGCGCGTATTTCAGCGGCGGGGTCAAGCCGGTCAAACTGTGGGTCTCGCCCGACTACACCCGCGCGGCGCCCGGCGGCACCGGCGCGGCGAAATGCGGCGGCAACTACGCCGCCGGCCTGGCCGCCCAGGCCGAGGCCATCGAGCACGGCTGTGACCAGGTCGTCTATCTCGACGCGGTGGAGCGCAAGTACCTCGACGAGCTCGGCGGGATGAACATCTTCGTCGTGCTCGACGACGGTTCGCTGGTCACGCCGCCGCTGACCGGCACGATCCTGCCGGGGATCACCCGCGACTCGATCCTCAAGCTGGCCGAGCGGGAGGGCCGCAAGGTCGAGGAGCGCAAGGTGAGCTTCGACGAGTGGCGCACGGGCGCGGCCTCCGGCCGGATCCGGGAGTCGTTCGCCTGCGGCACCGCGGCGGTCATCACCCCGATCGGCACGGTTCGCTTCCCCGATGGCGAGTTCACTGTGGCCGACGGCGGTCCCGGCGAGATCACCGAGGGGCTGCGCAAGCAGTTGCAGGACATCCAGCGGGGCCGGGCGGAGGACCCGTTCGGCTGGGTGCACAAGGTTATCTGAGCTAGCCGCGAGGCCGCGGTCGGCCGGCAACCGCCGGACGGCCGCGGCTTTTGTCAGCTTGCCGTCAGCAGGTGGGCCCGCATCGCGGCGATCTGCTCGTCGGACAGGCCGATCTCGCGGACGAAGTCGGCCACGGAGCCGTGCCGGTCGCGCAGGTCGGCGAGGAACAGCAGCATGGCCTCGCTCGGGGAGTCGAACATGTGGTCATTGCCCTCGATCGCCACCGGGTTGTGCACCCGCAGGTACGCGGTCAGCGACTCCATCGACAACTGGGTCAGCGCGTAGTCGGTCGCGATGTCGTCGTCGGAGACGCCCAGCAGCGCCAACACGAGCGCGCACACGACGCCCGTACGGTCCTTGCCGGCCATGCAGTGCACGACGACCGGCGCGGCCGCGGAATCCGCGATGACGCTCAGGGCCGTGGCCAGCCCCGCCCGGGCGTCCTCGGTGAAATTCAGGTAGCGATCCGCCAGCCAGCGTTCATGCTGGGTCCCGTCCGGGTGCGGCACTTCGGTCCAGTCGACGTGCTCCAGCACCGGATTCAGGTAGGTCAGGCCCTCGGCTTCCGGCACCCGGCCGGTCTGCTCGACCTCGAAGGCGCGGCGCAGGTCGATGACGGTCTTGATGCCGAGGGCGGCGAAGGCCTCCCAGTCCCGGCCGGCCAGGCGGTGCAGCGAGTCGGATCGAAACAGCTGACGCCACTGCACGCTGCGGCCGTCGCGGCCGCGGTAGCCGCCGACGTCGCGGAAGTTGTATGTGGAAGCGAAGGCCAATGTGCGGGGGTACCGGTCGACACTCACGAGGAGAACCTAGTCCCGAAAGGTGGAACTTGGCTTCCCCCGCGGCCGGTTAGTGGCATGCTTCATGCCGTGACCCACACCGTGCAGATTATTCGCAGCTAGCGCGCCGGCCGACCACCCGCCGACGCGCAGACCTCCCGCATTCGCGGGGGGTCTTTTTGTTGTGTGTACGGCATACCCCCGCTCCGAGAAAGGAACAGTCCCCATGACCTATCAGGTGTTCGACACCACGCTGCGCGATGGCGCGCAGCGCGAGGGCATCAGCTACTCGGTCGTCGACAAGCTTGCGGTCGCGCGTCTGCTGGATGAGTTCGGAGTGGGGTTCATCGAGGGCGGCTGGCCGGGCGCGATGCCCAAAGACACCGAGTTCTTCCACCGCGCGAAAACCGAGTTACACCTCAAAAACGCGGTCCTGGTCGCCTTCGGCGCGACCCGTAAAGCCGGCGTCGCGGTCGCCCAGGACCCACAGGTCCAAGCCCTGCTCGACGCCGACACCCCGGTCGTCTGCGTGGTCGCCAAATCCGACATCCGCCACGTCGAACGAGCCCTGCGCACCACCGGCGCCGAAAACCTCGCCATGGTCCGCGACACCGTCCAACACCTAGTCGCCAACGGCCGCCGAGCATTCGTCGACTGCGAACACTTCTTCGACGGCTTCCGCCACGACCCCGACTACACCACCTCAGTCGTGCGCGCCGCGTTCGAAGCCGGCGCCGAACGCGTCGTGATGTGCGACACCAACGGCGGCATGCTGCCCTCACAAATCACCGCCGCAGTCACCGACGTCGTCGCCCGCGCCGGCGTCAACCCCGACCAACTCGGCATCCACTGCCAAAACGACACCTCCTGCGCGGTCGCCAACACCATCGCCGCGGTCGAAGCAGGCGTCAAACATTTCCAATGCACGGCCAACGGCTACGGCGAACGACCCGGCAACGCCGACCTGTTCGCCGTCGTGGGCAACCTGCAACTCAAACTCGGACGCACCGTCCTACCGGAGGGCTGCCTCGAGAAGGCGACGCGGGTCTCCACCGCACTCGCCGAGATCGCCAACATCGCCCCCGACACCCACCAGGCCTACGTCGGGGCCGCCGCCTTCGCTCACAAAGCCGGGCTGCACGCGAGCGCGATCAAAGTGGATCCGCTGCTCTACAACCACGTCGACCCGACAGTCGTCGGCAACGACATGCGGATCCTGGTCACGGAGATGGCCGGCCGGGCCAGCATCGAGCTCAAAAGCCGTGAACTCGGACTGGACCTGGCCGGACACCCCGACACCCTCACCGCCGTCACCCGCAAGGTCAAACAACTCGAAGCCGCCGGCTGGTCCTTCGAAGCCGCCGACGCCTCCTTCGAACTACTCGTCCGCGGTGAACTACCCGGCGACGGCCCGACCCGACCCTTCGAACTCGAGTCCTACCGCGTACAAGTCGAACACCGCGACGACGAATCAGTCATCTCCGAAGCCACCGTCAAACTCCGCGTCCGCGGCGAACGCGTCATCGCCACCGCCGAAGGCAACGGACCCGTCAACGCCCTCGACGAAGCCCTACGCGGCGCCCTGTCCAAGCACTACCCCGAACTGAAATCCTTCGAACTCGCCGACTACAAAGTCCGCATCCTCGAAGGCTCCCACGGCACCGGCGCCATCACCCGAGTCCTCCTCGAAACCAGCGACGGCGACCGCGACTGGACCACCGTCGGCGTCCACGAAAACGTCGTCGAAGCCAGCTGGCACGCCCTGACGGACGCACTCACCTACGGGCTTGCCAAGGGCACCAGCCCGGCCTAGCCACCGAACCGAGTTGCCCCGGTTCATTCGGACGACCTCGGAAGTGTGGTCGATCGATGCTGCACCGGCGGCGGACATCACGTCCGTCGTCGGTACGGCGGCACCGGCCCATTCTTCGTTTACCTCGGAAGGCTGCGCTCGATCCAGGGAGCGCGAAACCGACGAGACGAACGGATAGAGCGGTTTGCTGGCGTCGGACGACATCAAGGCATCGAGATGAACCGGGTCGGTCGGGTTCTCGGCTGGGCACAACAGTTCGGGTCGCGCATCGGTGCCTACAAGAACATCGGCTGGCTTGTCACGCTGCTGGTCGGTGCCGGAGTCGTGGCGGCTCGGTATGCCGATGGCATGGGGGAATTCTTGTTGGCTGGCGTTTCGGCGCTGTTGGTGACCGCTGTGCTGCTGCCGGTCACGCTGATCTCGTACCGGCGGCAGTCCGGGCCGCCGTACCGGTGGATCGCGGCGGAATACGTGTATCGGTTCGACCCGGCGGATCTGCGCAAGCAGACCCAACTGATCAAGGTCAAGATCCGTGCGCGGCGGCACAACGTGTGCTGCTTCGAGAACAGCTACTTCTGGTCCGGTACCGGCGAGAGCGCCGTCCGGGTGGTCAGTAACGGTCACCGATATGTGGGTGAGGCTCCGGCTGACGACTCGAAGAGGCGCTACTGGGTGCATCTTGATACCCCGCTGAGCCGTGGCGAGGAGGCGGAGATCCACCTCGAGCAGGATCTCTTCGATGATCGGCGGAGTCTCCGGCCGATCTTGGCCAAGAAGGTCTCCGAGCCGCTTGACGTGCTGGTGCTCAGAGCCGTCTTTCCGCGGGCGGCCGCTCCGGCCCAGGTCTCCGCCCGGCAGACGACCTACTCCGGGCAGTGGCGCGAGGTGCAGCGCGATGAACCCAAGTGGCAGGGCGACGGGGCCGAGATGCAGATCTCGTACGCGCCGCTGAAGCCGAAGGTGGGGCGCCGCTACGAGCTCAAATGGGATCCGTGGGATATATATACTAAATCCGACATAGCGCCCTAGACTTCGGTGGGGGCGGAAGATCATCGTGGACGAGGTGCACTGACGTGGAGAACTGAAAATCGCGGAGCGGTCTGACGGCCGCAGACGAATCAGCGGCTCCAGGACCGAGTCCCGGAGCCGCCGAATCGGAAGCGCTCACTTTTGTGCAGGCCAACCGAGACAATCCGACGTCAGTCGTTGAACACGGGCTCTCCAGTTATGTGTGCGACCTAGCTGTATGTGCGGGCGTCGACGTCGCGAGCCGTCGGTGATCGTTTCTCCCGCAGTAACGGGAAATCCCGGGCATAGCCATGTCGTACACCTTCCTGGCGCTGCTGTAGGGCTTGGTGCGGATGTGACCTTTAGTGCTGTGACCTTTGGGGCTCTGTGTGACCTTTGGGGCTGATGTGACCCCTGTGGCACTACATGGTAGCTGGAGCCCCTGACAAAAACCCCGACTTAAGGCAGCGCTTCGGCGTGGTCGATATCAGGCAGCGGTCGGGAGCCAAAGGCCGGCCAGGACCGCGCGGTGGTCGCTGTTCGGCTGCGCGTGCGCCGATACCTTGTCCACCCCGATCCGCTTGTCCACCAGGACATGGTCGATGGTCACCGGCGGCAGCGGATGGTTGCTGTACGGCCCCCAGGTGCCCACCAGGCCCTTGCCGTCGGCGTCCGCCGCGTCCCGGTAGCCGCGCGAGATGAGGGTGCGCAGCGGCTTGTGGTCGAGGGTCGAGTTGAAGTCGCCGAGCAGGATCTGCGGGGTCCCGTCCGGGCCGGTGCCCGGCTCGTTCGCCAGGTCGGTGCTCCAGTCGACCGTCGACACCGGAGAGACCGGGGCGAACGGGTGCACCGACTCGATGGCGACCGCGACCGCACCGGGCGGCTTGATCGTGCCGTACGCCTGATTGAAGCCGCCGACGTTGCGCCGCACCCCGGCGCCGGTGATCGGATAGCGCGAGTACAGGCCGGAGCCCGAGGCGCCGAACTCGTCACCCAGCGACGAGTAGGGCAGCAGGTCGTTCAGCCCGGCCTCGCGCAGCGCGGCCACCGCGCCCGGCGTGAACTCCTGCACCGCGAGCACCGCGACGTCGTTGTCCCGGACCAGGCCGACGAGTGTCGCCGCGTCCCCCCGGCCGTACTCCATGTTGGCGGTCAGCACGTGCAGCGCGACGCCCTTGGTCGGGCCGCGATTGTGGTCGGCCAGCGCGCGCGGCAGCACCGCGACGGCGAACAGCGCGACGGCAACAACCGCGACCGCCGCCGTGAGCCAGCGCCGCAGCGCGAGCGCGAGCAGCGCGGGCAGCAGGGTCCAGGCTGCCGCGTACGGGGTGAAGGCGAACAGTTGGACGCCCAGACCCCTTTCCCAGCCGCCCAGCCGCACGACCGCCCAGGCCGTGCCCGGAAGCACGAGCAGCCAGAGAAGCACCGAGACCACTACTCGTCGCTTCCGCGCGGGCTTGGTTGCGGCCGGCGAGGTGGTGATCGTCATGGGCGCGACGTTATCCAATCGGCGCCACGACGAATCGCTCAAATGTCGCGTTTGCCCGGGGCGAGCTGTGTGGGATTGAGCTCGTTTTCGGTGAACATGGCCACAAACCCAGGTCAGTTGTACGGGTTGAAGCTCTGCCCCGCCATCACGAACCAGGAGGTTGCCCCGACGTGTTGGCGCGGGAAATAGCCGAACCCGAAACCGGTGTCGAAGGCGCTGCTGGCCGCGACGACGCCCGAACGTTCCGGCAGTACGGTGCCGGTCCAGGTGCCCCCGGCGCCCGGGTCGGAGAGCCGGCCCGCGTTCGGGTCGGCGGTCAGCCCCACGGTCTGCGCGGCGCCGGCGGCTTCCTGGGCGATGACGGTGTCCCGCAGCAGCCGGCGAGCCAGCGCCAGATCGCCCGGCTTGCCGCGCTTGAGCAGGGCCAGCGCGGCGTGAGCGTTGCCTTCGAGCCAGACCGCGTTGCGATGGTTCGGCAGGTCGCTGCCGGGCACCGGGCCGGTGAGCGCCTTCGCCTGACTGCTGTAGGCGACGCCGGAGACCAGCGTGCCGGCCGGCAGTTGCGAGTCGGCGCCGCCGTCGGTGTTCCACAGGTTGTCGATCGCCCAGTCGACGGCCGGGTAGTACTGCCGCTCGGGCAGGCCGAGTAGCGCCCAGGTCTGCACGTCCTCGGGGATGTTGCCGACGTTGATCTGGTTCGGATCCTCGCCCGGGTTGCCACCGAGCGTGCCGGTCCAGAAGTGCCCGCCGGCGGGGTTCCACATGGCTCGGGCGAAGTCGGCGGCCACCTCGGCCCGGCCCGACCAGCGGCGATCCCGGGTCAACTTGGCGAGCAGCACGAAGAGCGCGTACGTGTCGATGTTGTGCTCGGTCGACGCCCACTTCTGCGCGGTCACGCCGTCCGCCTGCAAGCCGCCGTGGTAGCCGCCGTTGGCGTAGGGCGAGGACTGGCCGGCGATCCACTCGCCGAGCGCGACCGCGCCGTCCAGGTACTTGCGGATCCGGGTGTCGACGTAGAGCTGGGCCAGCGCGAGCCCGGTCCACGCCAGGTCACCGGTCGCGGAACCACTGAAGCCGAACGGCCAGAGGAACGCGGCCTTGCCGTCGTCTCGCCGAAGGCCGGGAAAGTAGGGGCCGCCGCCGTAGAAGAGCATCGGGCCCGCCGCGTACGCCTGGCGCACCCGGCCGTCGGTGAACGACTCGTCATTGCTTTGCACCCAGAGCAGCGCGTCGCCGATCAGCCGGGCCCGGCGCACGTTCGCGACCGTCGGGTTTGCCAGGTAGGCCAGCACCGCGAGCGCGTTGTCGTAGACGAAGGCGGTCGTCATCAGGCCGCTCTCGTTGTTGTACGACTGCAGCAGCCGCGGCTCGCCGCCCTTGACGTAGGCGTCCTGCACCACGTCGAGGTAGCGGTAGGCGCGGGTGATCGGCACGGCCAGGGCCGGGTCGGCGAGGTTGCGGCAGCCGTAGTGGCCGGCGGCGGTGGCCGGCTCGGCGGCTAGCAGTGGGGCGGCC
>Ga0307512_10002197_pt1 | contig 25436 bp, 22 predicted proteins | sample 14_EM_MG_FD_200267 | JGI IMG/M metagenome (GOLD analysis project Ga0307512, IMG submission 200267) | Populus trichocarpa ectomycorrhiza microbial communities from riparian zone in the Pacific Northwest, United States - 14_EM | ecosystem: Host-associated > Plants > Roots > Unclassified | place... | reverse complement strand
TCGACAATGCCGAGAACCTGCTTCTGCTCCAAGAGTATTTCAATTTCCAAACTCCAGCTCTTGTAGTCCGTACCATCAAACTTCTTAATTGTGATCGCTGTCGATTCGGCCATCTTGTCGTCCATACATGCGTCGAGTCTGTCTGTACTCCTCCGGGTCCGTGTCGATGATGCCGCAATTCCAGTCGAGTTCATCAAATCAGCGCAGTGCCCGGGCTCATAACCTGTTGTACGGTGTCCGGTGTCCTGAATCTCTCTATTGACCTAAACTCACTGACTCTCGCTAAGTCTAATTGACACGTACACAAGAACTGAAGTGCATGCGGCTCCGCCGCGCTCAACCCTAAACCAACCCACGTCATGACCGCACTCAAATCAGTCCCCACACAGTCTCCCAGTGCACTTGCTGACTCTGAAATCTCAGTTATCTGTCATTTCCTATTCTGATTCTGCTCTCAATAATCGCTTGCAGCCATGAAGGTGGTGCGTGTTGACTTCCCCAACACATCACCAGCCATGCTGCCAAGCTCTCTGGCTTCTGCCATATTCATATCCCTCTGAAATGGTGATTTTCTGATCGTCCCTGTGATTCGACTCACACCATATTTGGCCACCATCATTACTAGTTCATTGCTCATCGCCTCGGGCCATGTCGATCACCTTTGCATTGTATAGATGTTATGCACGGCCTCCTCCAATTGTCCAGAGGAGATGGACATACTGTGGTAGGGTCAATTGGATTAAAAGACATAAATGCGGGTGAACACTTGGAGCGGTTGCTGAGTTGTTGTGCCTGTTCGGTTTGCATTGTTTGCCTAGGCTATTGGCAACTGCGCTCAATTGGGTGGTTACGTGTCCTCCATTTTGGCAGTTGCCACGGCAGGCTTCCTCATATTGTTATGAGATCCTGGATGCGTCATACCGTGGACAATCCGATGCTAGAAATGGAATGCGAGTGTCCGCTTGTCAATCGCTATCATAATTGTTGAGTTGTTTCACCATTTCAGATTTGCTTCTGTAGGAGAGCTGCTGTCAGAGGGTTCCTTTCTGAATGGCCACTGTCAGCATGGCTGTTGTCAGAGGGCTACTGTCATAGTAACTGCTGTCAGAAGGCTTCTGTCAGAGTGGCTGCTGTCAGAGTGGCTGCTGTCAGAGTCAGGGTCAGCAACTAAATTGCTGCATTCATTAGTATTAGTTATCTATACAGCTCCAAACCATCCAAAATGACAATACTGTGAGATAACTCAACAGCAACCTAAAAGCCAAGTTGAGCAAACCCAGAACTACAAACCAAGATATGGAAGAGAGCTAACCTGAAAACTCAACTGAACCCTGAAACCCAAGAACCAACCCAGAAGGAAAAGATGCGCAGACTCAAATGTAGAAAGTAGGGAAAGATTACAAATTAACTAACCTCCATTACATTGCTATATTGGCCAATCACACCAAACTTGATTACATGGGGGGAAATCTTTACAATCATGGTAGGATATACATGATTTGCATCAAGGTCATAGTCCACACTGGTAGCAATCTGGAGAACCCTGAGAACATGTAGCTGTGGTGATTGCTACATCTGCTGGATGTTTTTACTCAACCTACCAATTGTGATGAGATTAACTAATCAAGTTGCAGATTGCGTTTGCTGTTGGCAAATCTGTTCCACATGTGACAATGTCTAGTGTTAGCAATCGGTCTGGGAACCTGCCAGCAGTCCGAGTTCAGACGGCAAAAACAGTTCAGTTTGGTTCCACACATGTCCAAAGATCCAACCCACTGTTACTTGGTGGGCCAAACGGTTCAGTTTGGTTCCACACCCATCCAAACACCTAACGCGCTGTTGCATGGCCGGACAAACAAGTACCTGTACCCATCAACTCGGGGGTTTTGCCAGGTTTGGGTAGACCTGTCGGTTCAAATCTCTGCTACTGGTTTTCGAATTTTCCTATTTATTTTCACATTCAGATATTCTACTGTTTATCGCAAAATGTTGAGTTTGGTATGTCAATGTCTTTTTTCGATGTATGGGCCACCTTTATATGCTTAAAAATGCGAGACACACTCCCTGCCTCATCGTGAAAATCGAAGTCAACAGAGTGTCAAGAATGTTTGGTGTTACATCACAGGTAATCTGAGTGGCGAATGGTTGCAGACATTCATAAACGAGGTATATGCCGCCTTTGTAGACAAACAGCAAAGCAACATGCATACTACCACATTCTGGAAATCAGTGTCAACCGAGTGTCAACAATTGTTGATCCTGTACGTCAGGTAATTAATGAGAGACTTAGTCGCTATGATGCATAATTAAAGTATTGGCTCCCTGGATGGGGAAAAATGCTAGCAATGACATCACTACTCTCTCCTATATATATGTGTCAATGGTGCATCTACGATATTTGGTCATGTAAGTCAGGTAATTAAAAAGTACTTTGGTTGTTGTTACACATAATCAAAGTATTAGCCGCATTTATACGCAGAAGAGAAAGTGACACACTCCCTGCCCCATTGTGAAAATGAACATCAACGGAGCATCAACCATTTTTGGTCTTGTTAGCCAGGTATTTATATAGTGAATTGGGTGTTGTGAGACATATTCAATATATGATAGGCGAAAGAATGACAGACATGCTCACGGCCCAGTCTTGAAAATGAGCATCAACGGAGTGTCAAAGATTTTTGGCCTTGCATCATGGTCAATCAAAGCGCAATGTGGCCACCATTGTCTATATACAAAGTTTTGACCCGTTTCATAGGCTACAATGCTGATTAACACTGACTTGCAGCGTTGAAAATGAATTGAGTTGTTTTTGTCCAGGAGGCTGTCGCAGCAATGTCACATGCTCATCTGCCTATAATGGCTGCCAACTCCATGTTTATAGGTGTCTGCGATCAAGCACCACTTAGATTACCCAAGATGCAGAACCAAACAAGGTTGATGCACAGTTGATGCTCATTGTCAAGATGGGGCAGGGAGCATGTCACTGTCTCTTTTGCCTAGAAAGGCAGCTAATACTGTCATTATGTATAACAACGACCAAATCACTTTTTGAGTATCTGACTTACATAACAAAAAATCATTGATGTTCCCTTGACGCTCATTTTGCCACGGGCGTACCCACAACATTCAACCCTTTCATTTGGCCTAGTATATCAGTAATGGTATTTTGGCAGCTGTTCTATCGTTTTCATGTGCTTTCTCCTTTATCATTAGATTTTTCTTTAATAATGCATATAAATATATCTTTTAAAATATACTTTAAAGTGTCCCCTAATTGTCGATAATAGTAAACTCAAAAACGCTGTTTTTTCAATCAATGCTTGTCACTACGTGCGGATTCGCTCAACCGGCCGCTCTCAACAGCACAATGGCTGTAAGCTGTATTACCACGCCGCAGAGTGCGTACTAACCAGTGGATGATTCCTCATCAGTTAGCAAATCTTGAATACACTCTTTATCGCACTTGCGATTCTTGGCAAATGCATCACAATTGGAAATTTGACCGTTGGGAACAGGAGTAGCTATATCCACAAATCAGGGTGGGACAGCATCCATTTGGAATGTTTATGCTCCCTCATTGTAACTGGGTGGCGTACATGGAGTTCCGGGCAATGATGGCACCAGTTCTGACAGAGATGCACCTGATCCTTGATGCCTCCAGTGTGTCTGCAGATTCTTTGCTGTGCCATTTGGCAAGGAAGGCAGACATCTGTTTCGTTGTCTCGAACCATAGCAGGGTGTCTTTCCATCGCAACCTTTACCTTCCTATGTGCAGGAAAGTCACCTCCCCACATCTTCTGTTCTCTGACATTAGCGTGAGGTTTTTTGATCAGGCAGTGTGTGTCATTTATTGCGACACACAAAAGCCATCCTTCGGCCATTTGGGCCCTATTCAAAGCAAGGCACATGGTGGACTGGTCTAGCTGTACCCGACCTCCTTGCCTCGTCATAGTATCTGACATGTTGAAAACCTATATGAAATTGGTTGCTGCTTCTAAAGATGAGATTGGGCTATTACCACTACCATATATGACTCTGTAGCCTCCTATAAGGTATTTTCAGACTGTTTCATCCACTCGTGGGGATGCTCATCATGATATTCATGTGGGAAATTCCCAGAACTGACAACATCATGATGTTCAATTGCGCAGACTGTGCGGGCAAATGAGTTTGTCGACCATCGCAAATTCCCATTACAGGCAGCTATTAATTGCTAACGTAGCTCTCTTTGTACACCAGCTGTTCATTTGATGGTTAGTTGACTGCTGTCCACCTTGGTATGGATTGCCTCACATCCTATCCAATGCTGCTTCTGAGTCTTCCTGGTTCGGGATTTACAGACCATATTCAAATGTGCATCCTGGGTCATATTTCCAGCGGCTACATTGTCATTGTTGTGGTGGAATATGTGGTGTCTGCATTGCTGTGGTGTCCGAGCGGGTGGAATATTGGATGAAGCACCTGTCGGTCGGCTGGATTTGGATCTGCTGGCACCTTGCTGAGGCGTTTGTGGAGCCGTGATTTGCTCATGGGGACAAGGAGAGGAAGAGGATAACGGACACAAGTTGGAAGTTCTGAGGAATATATAGTGCGGGTCAAGTCAAAATGGAATCAGTGGCAGCTAACTTCAATGTTCTACTCAGGGCGAATCCTACCGTGTATAGCTCCAGGTTGCAGTGGTTTCAAAAATTCCACGAGATGCAGTAAGTCGGTCCGATGTTGTTTGTTTGTTCCCATGGATAAATCATGGTCAACCACAGCTGGTATCTCCTGTTTTTAAAATATCAAAAGGCCATTCTTCCACAGAACAGACATCTGGTGATGTTTTTCTCAAGACATCCCGGTGATCGTACATACAACGCAGGCTAAACATCAAGTCATGTTGTACCGTTAGCATTACTATTCCCAATGTAGTGACGGTCAAAACACAGATTTTGTTTTGTTCAAGTTGACCATACACACCAACCGTGACCTAAAAGAGACAGCTTTCCTCCAGGTGGTCCATATCTTCCAACATCCAACATCTCGCCCAACAACAAAGTCAGCACAAGATATGATGTTCCATGGTGCGAAAAAGAACCTTTCACCAGTTCCAGTGGGCAAATATGGGAAATCGACATTGTGATCCTCACGACATCATCATCAAGCAAATGAAGGGAAGAGCGGCTTCAAAGCAGAAAAAGGCCGAGCATTAGGAGCGTTGCACAGCTTATGATCGAAAGAGACGCTTGCGATGGTGACAAGCCAAGCCATGCACTAGTTAAGCAACGAAGCCAAAGAGAAATCCATTGAGGATGCTGTGGAAAGAAATTCTGCTGTGGCAAGAGAGCGAGTTGAATACACAGAGACAGCAATTATGAAAGAGCCGAAAGATACGAGAAATGCTGAATAGGTGGGATTGACCACCAGAATGTCCCAAACAGCATCTGAGGAGATGTTGAATGCTATCAGTGACCTTCTGAGCGATCTTGTAAGTTCCAACCATGAGGAGGATGGGGAAGATGAGGAAGATGATCAAGAAGACAGAGAGCGGCGCAAGCTGGGCGAAGACGATGAACCTGGCTGGGTGATGGGCATAATCTTCAAAACAGTACAGCTACGAAAGGAGAGTTTTCGGCAGAAGCAGATGAGGCTTGACGAATTGACGGAACCGGGATGGGGGGACGCGGCCGACTGACCGCTAGTGTGAGCTATGATGTACAGGACTGCAATATTGAAGGTTCTGGTATTCATCAAGCCACAAACTGGCACGGTTGCATCCTCGCCAGAAACTTCAGGAGGTCAAGGGCTTAAGGAGACTCATGAAATCATCGGCAGAAAATCACAAATGTGGCAACGGGTTTGTCGACCAGGAAGTAGTGATATGAGGCTAGGTTCTAGGAAGCCACAGTCCCACAGACACATACCAACTGTCCCGCCTGACGGGCATCCCCATCCGTCACAGATTAAGCAATCGAACCCCATTCAACCCATCTGCTTTCACCCGTGCATATAGCTTCCCTAGTTCATTACCAGATAGGATTAAGATTCAGACGAAGAAATAGTGACAGCTCCTGGGTCACCGGACAAATGGACAGCCAAATAGCTATATTTGATGATGTATCTCTTCGCAAAGCAATTGGTGTACCAATTCTACTAAGTATCAGGGTGTTCTGGATTTCCGTGACCGAGTTGTTAGACAAGATAATTTGTCTCTGCATGTGCAAGGGTCGTATGGGCGATGCGAAAGTTTTCAACTCCCAATCATGTCGATGGATAACGAACAAATTTGATAATGTCTTGCCTGTTATGGTTAAGTGAGAAGGCAAAAACTGCAATGGAGACGAACTTTATGTACTGATTTCACGTACGGGATGCGAAACAGGTCACGGAAGGGGCGGTGAATTGGCAATGTGAACCCGGTCGAATGATGACCGTCATGCTGCTTCAATTCATGCATCCAACTGCATAACTCTCCGCACAGACCTGCTGCACATGGTGGAGATTTTGAATATTGCTTATAGTAGGTCATGGAACTCAGGGAAAAGGAGCTCAATGAGGAACGGTGAGCAAGTCGGGATATATATATTAATAACTAGCCCATGGATCAATATGCTGTAAATTGCTATCAGAATGTGCTGAAATGTGATGGGCCAACATCATTCATCGAACAGATAAGGTGTATAGTGGTGGATCAGAAAGTGGGAGGCCTCGAAGCATTTGAATGCAAATGATTATACATAGCAATCATATATTGGCTGTCAATAATTACTGCATTCCTTTTTGCATACAATTATTGAACATCCAATGACTGTGAGCATGTCTTTATGTTAGGCATCAATGGAGCATCAACGATTTTTAGTCTTACATGTTTGGCAATCCAAGGGCTGCATATTCACATCCTTCTAAAGTGGAAGTATTGGCTGTCTTCATAAGCAACACTGAAAGCGACACACTCATTGACCCATCCTAGATGGTGCGTCAACGGAGCATCAACAATGGTTAGTGTTGCATCTTGGATAATGACATGGCTGTGCAATGGCAATACCCCATAATCAGAGTATTGGCCGCCTTTATGGGCAAAAATGCTAGTTACAATATCGCTACCACCTCTGAAAAATGAGTGTCAAAGGAGCATCAACTATTTTTCTTATTGCATCCTGGATGAAGAAAGGGCTGTGCAACAACATTAACCCATAATCAACATATTGGCCACCTGTTTGGACAAAAATGCTAGTGACATTATCTCCACCAGCTCCTAAAATTGAGCGTCAATGTAGAGTCACTAGTTGTTGTGAGGGCTCATTTTGCTACACAGCAACGAACTGCATTGCATTGTTCCTAAACTGAGTTTATCAAGGTCAGTCTTTTCACTATGTCTTTGTATACAACTTCGTAAATATGCATGCATTGTCTCAGAGGTATTACCTTTTCCTTGCCTGTCACTCTAGAGTCAATATTTAAGATCCAGCTTTCTACCTTACTATAATGAAAGTTTAGACAGTCACTCAAGTCAAAATATGCCGCTATCAAATTCCAAAATCGATGTCGAATTCAAAATCTTCACATACCATGTTATGACAGGTTTTGAGTGCTTCCAAAAATGAATGTGTCTCTATTCGAGATTTGAGCGACATTTCTTTACAAATCATTTTGGATGCTTGGTGGGCTTCTATGAATGTTCGCTCAAAGCATTCTATTGCTTCGAATAAGTCAGGACATGGGCCTTGATGCCAATTCTGTTTACACAGGGGAATTGCGGAGACCGGCAGCCCCATCATCATATATATCATTCGTCAGCAAGTTCCTCGCTATCCATCAAAACATGGGACCAGCTCAATGGGGAAACACTTGCTTGTACAAGCGCACATCACATAGTTAAACAAATAAACAGATCAAGAAGTAACCAAATTGACTAGTTGAATTGTCGATGAAACAACTCTGGCCATACTGAAGTCACAAGGTAGTCAATGAATGACAATAGTATGGTCCCAAGGGATATTCATATTCGTGATTTAGGTTCTATCTGTTTTAACTTAATTGACAGACAAAATGCTCCAAACTTGCAGCCAAGGACTTTGTAAATCCCAAATTTCACCAAGACACCTGGAATTGCTGCCTCAAGTTAGGATATATTTCGGCTAATATTTCATGGAATGCCATATCATACCCAGAGCTACGATAGTCATATAGTGCATTAAGCAGCGAGCTTGTGCTACCGTCTGCCAACACCATTAGCAACGTTTGGCCGAGGGAATACTTGGTGTCAATGAATGGAATTAAGAAGCAATCACCGTCAAGAAATAAAGTTTGTGTAGGTTTGGTGTGGTGGACATCTACGAACAAATTGGCCATACTGTGAGTGATTGCCTACTATCAAGATCAAAATTGGGCATTGCGAGAAGTTCGACTCGCTTTTGATTTGGTTGGTAGCTTATTTGTTCCTGATCTCAACAGCTAATGGAGGATGATAGGTCAAGGGTTGATATCCTGCAGCAAGGCTAGCCATATATTCGAACGAAGTTCTTGATGGTTTTGAGCCTACCAATGGCTGTTTACTTCGAATTATGACATTTAAAGCTTCCTCCAACTGGTTGATGACTGGAGTAGTACAATCAAACCTTGAGGCCTCCGGAATCGAGTGGCCTGCTTTCAGATACCCCATACCATGCATGGCGCACATAATTCATCTGTCTTTATGTGCGTTCATGGGCTATCTGGGTCTCAAAGGCTGCGCCAAGTCTTGGGAAGCCCATGAGCGCAATCAGCAATTTGGACAGAATGAATGCATAGACATTGGGAAGAGTCAATGACTTCGAAAAGAGGGGAATTCTGGATTCAACAAGGTCTCGGCCATGATACCAGGTTTAGCAAAGATATTTTGGAAACAAGGTATTTGAAGAGATTTTCAAAGTGGTGACACAGACATTCAGAAAGCAGCGAATGCTTGCTGTATTGATTATGCTGACACTGAGTCATCGAAATGAGTTCACTGAATGTCAATAAGCCAAAGTGCAAATCCCATTACTACTGATTCTGGATGAGAAGACACCATGGACATTGATGCTGGAGTTTCTTGAGCGAGCCTACTGATTACGAGCATTCAACAGCGAGTGGCTCAGGGATCCAAAATACAGTAATTACTGGACACTCGTCACAACAGAGCATGAATGGACACTCGTCAGGTACGTCAGGGAAGTTTTCAGGCCATTCCGATACTGGACCCTGTGGATGTTGAAATGGCATACGCTTAGTCAGCATCACGTTATCACTGTCTATAATGACATGTTCGATCATACAGATAGCATTATGTTTGCTTGCACAAAGGAGATGACACAATAGAAGGAAGACTTATACTTCGCTGTGAAGTTTGGGTGACAGAAGCCATCCAATGATTATGCCGAAGTTACTCCAACAATTGGTATGCTTCTCATCCCAGCAGATGATCTGGATTGTTTCCAGAAGTTGCGATCGTTTAGGATGTGGGACAAGGAAATGGACATCAATTCTGAGGATGAGAGTTCGTATACTACCCAATACCAAGAGGCGTTTCTGAGGTATTTGGAGAATGAATTATGTGCCAATCATCGACATGGACCCGTCATCAAACCCGAAAGTGTCCCGAGTAACAATCTCTTCCACTCTGCACCGGTTTCTAGATTTGGTCAATCTTCTAATGATTCAGCAGGGTTGTCCAGCGATGATGAAGAATACTGAATGCCTTGCAATGTGGCTGAAATCACAATCAAGCAAAGCAATTGCGAATCATCCTTATTGACAGTCGCAAGGATCTATTTGAATTGACCATCTGAATCAACAAAGAACTTGGGGCATATGAATCTGAATCTCAATGATTACCACTCTGACCCAATGCAGTTTAGCAGTACATTTTGGATACCGGATATCAAACACTGATGGTGGAAAAAAGAGGAAACGGACTCAAAGTACGCCAATCTCCCGAGTGTGGCATGCGATACATTCTCCATCATCCCTCATGGTGTCGGAGTGGAGGCCAGTTTCTTGCTTGGGTGAGATGTTTTCGGCTGGAGGGAGTCCAAAACCACGGGCGAAACCCTTCGCGAGATTGTAGTCATAGAGCAGTTGGCGCAAGCCCATACCATGATATTGGCAGGCAATGACCCAGCATCGGATGCAACAAAAACTGAAAATGACTTGGAAATGAAGTTAGTGGCGGAGGAAAGAAAATTGACCAGAATGGCCAATGTCCACGACTTTTTGGTGATGTGGAAGGGCAGCTAAGTTCTACGTGCTACACAGAAGGGATCCCGCGCTCAACACATGCAAATGACAGTCGTAGAACATGTTTCAGAGTATCAAGAGGTCATCAAAGCATCCTGGTCGAACTTTCAACATGATGGTGCAGCTGCATTTACAATGGTCTAAAGATTACCTTTGCCACTAGCTTCGACCGTGAAGGACTTCCTTCCAGGATTGACTCAAAGTATTGAATTTCCGCTGAATCAAAAGAATCGACTGCCATGCAGCCGAATGTGATCAGGACTGTGCACCTGAAAGCATTTCGGACAACGACCATTCACTTGACTGGAATGATGACTTTGATAATCTATTTGAGAGCGAAGACCGCTGGGAGAGAGTCAATCAATCCGACATAGAGCTAGACAATGCCATCGAGGATCTGGAGGTCACAGGACAAAGCTGAAAAGGTGTTGATGATGGTCAATGCAATGGGAATGAGGAAGAATCAGGGGAATAAGAAAAGGTCAGACAGAATGCGTCAATGTATTTTCACAAGGTTCTTTATGTTATTTGACTGAGAATGCCATTCAGAGAAATATTATGGGAAAATGGTGAACAGTTCCCTGTGAATATTCGTTAATAACCAGAAGTATAGCAGGCGAAATAAATCATTTGGCAAGCTGTATAAATTTTACTGGAATGAGAGCGACCAGTGCAAGAATATGACTGGGCTCAGCTCTGCTAATGGGCCCAGTCTCAATCAGTCAGAAATGCATCCAACAAGTTCAAATACTTATGAATACAATTATCAATGGCAGCACATTTTGAATGGACAATACTTTAAAATCAGCATCAATGCAGGGTCAACAATTTTTGGTCTGGTAAGTATGGTGATAGGAATGTGATTTGGTCATTATTATGAATATCTGACGTATTGGCAGCATTTATATGCAACAGAGAACGCAACAAAGTCACTGCCCCAATCTGACAAAGAGCGTCCATAGAGTGTCAACAATTTGTGCCTTTGCATCTTCGGTAATCAAAGTGGTAATTGGTTGCAATCATCTTTAAATGAGGTACTGCTTGCCTTTAGAGGCAAATACTATAGCGACATGCTCCCTGACTGATCCTAAACATGAGAGTCAAAGGAGAATCAACAATGTTTGGTCCTGCGTCTTGGGTAATCTAAGTTTTGTGATGTGGCAATAATTTATATACAAAGTAATGGCGGCCATTTCAGGCAAAACAGTGCGTGACATATATGTTACCCCATCATGGGAATGAGTGTGAACAATTTATGGTCACACATATTTGGTAATCAACGCATCGCGCGGATACCTGAGCTCATATCAGAACTATTGAACACCATTATACGCATATATTCAAAATATGCAATGAAAAACACGGATTCCAAAATATTCGATATTGCAAACTGCATATCATGCAAACCGAAATTACTGGATGTTGAATTACTGATTTGGATAATACACTATTATCAAACAGCAAAAACCAGAACATTATATGAATCTACAGATGGACCTGCTGGGCGACCCACTGATGACCCCACCAATTCAGGCAGATTAGGTGATTTCGATCAAACTGTACCTGAATTGATGGTTCCGGTGTGTTGACAACCTGGACCTCCGAATTGGCAGCGTTTCGGTTTCTACCTGGGCCCTGACCCAAACCGACAGTCTCAAAATGTTGCAAACACCATTTACAGGCTGGCAAGGGCCATGTATTCCAACATTGTTGGTCAATTGCATCTTGGAGTAGGATGAATTGAACGAAGAGTATTTGGGATTATACACCCATGGGCAAATCATAAATCACCCCATAGATGGATGGATTTTGTACAACTGTTCTCTTTCAAAAGCTTTCAAGTTCATACTGGGAAACAATTTGAAGATATTGTTGGTAGAAATGAAGAGAGCTACAGAGAAGGAGATTGCTGAGCACATAATCAGACTGAAAAAGGTAATTCATGCTAGCTGTGTTAAGGCTAGATATTCGAAACTTGCTAAACAATTGTACATAGACTTTGGAAGATTCTAAAGAGGATGGAAGACAGCAGGGAGAAGAGGATTTTGGGCAAGAGAATGGTGCTTGGATGAATGTAAGTTTGGATTGAAAGAAAAGAACAGGTTATATTCCACACATATATGTTCCTGCCAATGCTGGCTGGTCTGTGGAGTACAGAGCATCACGATGGATTTCAGGAGTGACATAGTATGTGCCTTGCTACCCAGCTTACATCGGAGCAACTGAAAGAGATCATTGAGGATGAAACGCACACTGACCAAGGTGTTTGGGGCGGTCTAGAAGTAAGTGGAGGATGGTCAGGATGTGCTCGATCCAGATAATAGCAGTTTGGTACTGAGCACTGTTCTGAATACAATCAACAACAAATTTGAACCTGAGTGTCTTGAAAAGGCGGTCAGGCGGCAGAATTCCTACCCAATTCGCCAATCCCAAGCAGACTGAATCCCTGGGCACAAGTATTCAATTCAAGCCCCGCTGGGCGCCACATTTCTGATGCACCAGGTATAGACCATATGGTTTGTTGTGAGTAGATGGGTTTGGGATGCAGATATGCCAGGAGTGCTGGTGGCAGATGGTACGGGTCTTGGCAAGACGTTTACCTCAGTGGCAGCAGCTATGATATGCAAATTGCTGACTGCTAAGTATATTTTGGGGTGGCCACTTTCAATTTTGTGGGGGAATGCCCATGCAGAATGGGTGAATATGGCTCAGAACAACTATCTCGGGATTATCTCTAAAGACTGGATGTGGGATCCATTGGGGAGACTGAATTCTGTATCCCACCGCATTTCAGAGATTCAGACAACTCCAGCTGTGGGGCATCTAGTGGTTACATCAGCACATAAAGCAATCCATTTGGTCACAATGTCTGGATTGGTTGAGATATTCAAGAATGTCATCGACGAGATGACCTGTGGAACTGGTCTCAAGTGTGTGAACTGGTTGGATGGGGAAAATGCAAATCTCACGCATGAGGATCTGGACACCATTATTGATGAAATTGATAACCGATGGAATATTCATGTTGTGTTGCAAAATACCATAACATCCACAGCGAATCCATCAGGCAATGGCCAACTCTTATACAGTTCATGGAGTTTTGGCAATTGTGATGAGTCATATTGGTACAAGATGAAAAATACTGTGGGCAGACAAAAATCGATGAATAAGAGAATTGCATTCAAAATTCAAGTGACAGCAATGCCAGGATTCCATTCACTCTATGACTGGTGTTACCAGGCAATGTGGCTATTTTCAGGTGAGCCTGAAGATCGGGAGGATCATACTATGATGGAACAGCTTGGCGCAGAGGTACGAAATTCCACTATGATGAGTTTGATGCATGCCATCCGGACTGACAACAAATATGTGCTAAAGAATTCGGTGCACCGGAAGAGACAAATTTCCAAGCACTGGACAAACAGGAGGTGGTTGGAATCACCACTTGCCACTGAACAACCCTTGGTTCGGTTACTGAAGGAGAATGCACACCTCATTGATCTCAAGTGGAGTGCTGTTGAGCAAACAACACTGAAAATGCTTGTACAAAGATACACCTCACAAGGTGGTTCAGGAGCATGGAGAGTTCACAGATGGTGGCCACCATGTGTTTTGTTAGTGCTGGGAGACACTGAGCATCACAACAATCTTTCAGGACAATGGTATGATGAATGGCCAATCAATACATGGGTGGATTGTCCGATGTTCCAGTGGCTGAGAGAGATATTGATGCCAATTCTGATCAATGAGTCAGTGGAGTATCGCGAACCCGAACAAGAAGAAGCATCAAGTGAGGCACTCCTTCACGAACATGGGAGAAATGGAGATGAGCTCCCTGGTACACCTCATTCACAACAGGTGGTGCTCATTTATCCTCTTCCCGGCGAGGTTCATCATTTACAGTGGTGGTTGACCATGGATTGTCCAATTATATGAATATCATCTACATGTATGCGGAAATGGGTGATGATGAATGCACACAAACACAGCTCAAATTCCAGGATTTATGACATCCTTTAGGATTTGTCACAACACCCAAAGTGGGTGGGATGGGCCTAAATGTCACAGCAGCAAATGATGCAGTGATAACACAGAATTTCTTGGTATTGAATGAGCAGCGCGAGACAGTTGCATGAGTTGTCCAGTAAGGGTAACACATAGTGCTACATACATCGTTAATGAATATGTGTACTGTTAGCTATGATTACCGCACAAGTGATCTCCACCAATCCTTGAGAGTGCCACAATTGATTTTCCTGCACATCATGGTGACTCGACTGAACATCAAGACTTTGAATGTTTAACAGATTCTGTAGTCTCGTGAGGATCATCCAAAATGGCTGACAGAGAGCAGAGACCTGTTGTAGTCTGATGAACAATCATCTTAGATAATTAATTAGGACGGTAACATCAAGGTATACATCTTTAGACATTGACCCCACCCAATCTTCTCAACTGATACAAATAGTCAAAAAGGTTGTCTGCAAGGTACAATCTACTCCAGACATAAATCATTTCCCTCTTTCATTTTGAAGTTGATTAAGTTCAGATGGGGGAATTGTTGTTTTATATATCAGGATTGGTTTGAGTGGGATTTCTTTGGCATTCTTGATTGTTGTTAATGATACATATGAGACAAATTCAATTGAGCAGAACTCAGTTTGCAATGTTGCAGGCTTGCTGGGCAAATTGATGAGAGCCATTGTCAAGATTTTTTGCTGGCACTCAGTGTCATGATGTAGCATCTGCTGCTAATGCTTTTGTAAATATCAGAAAGTTGAAACTCCTCCAAGCCTGTGGCTACAATTTCAATTTCAAGGCTCGCCTCATCTCATGTTATTTGGCCTTTATTGAATTACAATATTCGATTCAGCCAATGGCTCTGAATCATTTGAGAATGCTGAATTTGAGGCGCACCAGCAACCTGAGGCCATGTTCCACTTTCAAAATTGAATGACTAAAAATAGCATGAGTCAACTACATTCAGGTTCACAGGAAATCTGAGGCCACATATGAAGTTCAAAGTCAGAAGTCTAATATAAGAATCATCCAACTCCTTTCAGGTAAACCTGGAAACCTGAGGCCCAGTACGAAGTTCGATGTCACAAGACTACAATGGCGTGATTCAACGATTCTCAGGTGCTCTGAATACCTGAGGCCAGGTACTTCTATAGAACATCAGCAAAAAACATTTCCGTCCAGGCGGAGTGTCTGCGTCAGAGTGGACGCGCTCTGTCAGAGCCGTCTGAGACACACCGGTGGCCGATAACTCTGTGCCTGGCGTTGATACCACAAGTCACATTGCATATTGCCCTCCGATCACAATTTCGCAGTTTCTTCTCACTCTGTCGGTCTCCTGTTGTAAAAAATCACTCCGGCATTGTGGCCAATTGTGACCATACGTCGGAATTGGTTCATTGGGTACTCGCTTGCATCGGGATTGCAATGCAATGGGTGACGCTGCAAAAATCTCTCCTTGCGTTACTTCTACATTAAGCTCGAGGAGTGTAGGAAGGTGAGATGATATCAGACTTTCAGGCGGTGAGGATCCACAAAATGTTGGAAAGAGCGATTGAAAAGCGAAGAGGATAGAGTGTGTATTTGCGTTGTATGACAAGATGAGATGAAAATGGGATTCTGTCTAGCTACCCCGGGGTCTCCCAAATATATACTCCGCGTCGCTCGATTCACCGCCGATACCCCTGTATCACCGGACACCCACCGTCGCTCCTTAATGATATTGTTCGAGGCTGTGATCAATCGAGTTGGGAGATGCACTGGGAGGCCATGATGGAGGAAGTTTGGACATGCACTTGGAGCCCGAGATCGAGTTAACTCAGAGATGCACTCTGAGGCTGTGACCGAGCAAGTTTGAAGATGCACTTGCAGGATATGTTCGAGCGAGATTGGGGGAGTACTTCGAGGCTGTCGATTTGGAGGGAAGCGCAACAGCAGCTGAGACCATATTGATTCGTTAACTTGTAATTGTGGGAGTGAAGAGAGTTGAGTATAACATCCGCCGGGAGAGGAGAAACTGGCTGGGAGTGGGAGACTGTCGGCCTTGGGATGATGCTGTACTTGGTGTATGCTGTACTCGGTTTTAACTCACGATTATGGCATGGGGAGATAGAGGGGGCTGACTCAACTTCGTGTTCTCAGGTGATGGTAGAGTTGAGCACAAGATAGAGAGAGATCACAGGAGATGGGGGAAATCACCATGAGGAACTGGGACTTAGAGAATTTCGTGTGCAAGTCAATTGACCATCCCCGATAGGGCAGGTAAAAGTTACGATCTGGTGGGTAATAACACCGATACGAGGTCTTCGAAACCCATTCAGATAAGGAGCACTCCTGATTTCTCATAGCCGCTCGTATCCTCCATATCGTTCTCAACTTCATCCCCCATCTCTCGCTTTCTCGTCCACAACTCCACCATCATCCCAAGAACACAAAGTTAACTCATCCCTCTCTATCTCTCCATGCCATCATCCTGAATTAACACTGAGTGCAGCATTCACTGAGTACAGCATACGCCAAGTACAGCATACACCTAAGCTTGCCTGTTGTCCCTTCATTCTCACGATTTCGGGTTGACCCCTGAATGTAGCTTCAGCTTCCGGCGTACCTCCCTACCGATCGACCACCACCAGGCAGTTCTCCATAAGAGCTTCAAAGGTGAAGTCACCATGTCACATTCCCACAGTTGAGAATCAACCAACTGATGAATTGAGTCCCGGCGGGCCATCCATCGACCGCCTCCAAGTTCTCGTCAGATCTTGCTTGATCACACGCTCCAAGTGCATCTCCAAACTCGCGCCATCACGGCCTCCAAGTGTATCTCCAGACTGGCTCGATTCCGGCCTGAAAGTTCGCACAATCATCGCCTAAAAGTGCATATCTCCAAACTAGCTCGATCACTGCCACCAAGTGTATCTCCCAACTCGCTCCATTACGGAGTCCACAAGTTCATCTCCAAACTCGCTCGATCACGATCTCGGAGTGCATCTCTGAGTTCACACATCTCGGCCTCCAAGTGCATCTCCAAACTCGCTGTAGATGGGTAGCTATATAGATACATTGATACATAGATACATTGATACTCAGATCCATCCATGAGAATACAGACTGAACACATGAGTTTTAAAAATCGTTGAACGATTGGTAGTTGCTATGATTTCCATGTGCACCCGGAGCGTTCCCAAAGAAGTTGCTGTGTTTCCCAGACTGCTCTACTGGGATTCGAGGTGCTCCCAGACATGTCGCCAGCGCTCCCAGATGCTCCCAGGCTTGTAGTCGGCGCTCCCAGTAACTCTGAAGGCCGGCAGGAATGCCCTCCTAGGGTCTGATACTCTCCTAAAATTGACGCATCTTAGTTTACACTTCACATCCTCTCAGACACTCCCGGAGGCTTCCACTGACTAAAATGCATTTTGCTGATGCTATGCAACGGGAAGCGTGTACTTCTCCATCAGCGGGTACGAGGTTTTGTCAGAGCCATCAGAGCCGTCCAGAACACCCAGGTGTTTCTGACGTATACTAGAGTTGTTGCTGATGAAATGAAAAGACTAAAATGCACAATTCAGCTACATTCAAGCGCACCGAAGCATGCTGCATATGTCTTGAGTATCATTATGACAGAAGGAGGACTACATATTATCCAATCCCATTGAGCAATAAAGACAGTCTAGGTGATTGTATGTATCTGTGTCAGAATATGAGACATGGCTCGCACATTTGTAGTAAATTTGATTGTATAATTCAGGCACCCCACATTCGGTACCTCAGAGAGTTGGATGATGAGACATGGCTTGGGTATTTCTCGGCCAATGATTGACGTTCAGTCACAACTTAGATTGGCAATCCTGTCAAGTATGACAGTCTTGGATTTCTATGAAGCCAACTTTTGCAATCTGCGATTTATTATCAGACATATCATTCCTGCTTAGAAACACCTCAAATTGGAGCTACAAATTACATTTTCATTTGTGTCATTTTCAAGCATGTTTTCTTCTACTTTGAATTGATGGAAGCAGACACACAGATTGTCATTTATAAAGACACTTCACATTTATGTACTGGTGGCTCATCCCACTTGGCCTCGGCTAATGTATGAATCTATGCCTGATCAGGCATGTGAAGACTGCCGCTCAAATGACATGAATTTCAAGCTCCATGTCAACTGTCCATTGCAGGATGGTAGCCACTGCACACTAAACCATAAATGCTCAACCCAGGCCAATCAGTAACCCCACTTAGCATGATATGGACTAAGTAGTATGTTTGAACTTACACTTCGAAATCCTAAAATAGCAACTGACATTTTGGGCTCCATCTAATGAGCTGGAGTCTGGGAGAAGAATCTGAATAGACAGATTTTGTTCAGCAACTTGGCAGTAGACTCGGGGCAACTCCCACTCACCCCATGTACTGCACTTACTCACAGAGGCCTGTGATCTCAATGGATTCAGTGCAAACTTAACTGGATTCTGACTTTATGTATGTTTGGGCCACATATCTGAAAATGGATTATGTGAACTGATTTCCATCAGTAGAGTTCGAAGGGAGAGCATCTTGAAAGCTCAACTTCTGAAATCTGAAAAGACAGCTTCAAAGAGTGCAATTGACAGTCAGAGTAAGATGCGCCAGCAATCCCAACCTTTGCATTGAATACAGTAAAACGATTCAATCCTCAGTGCACCTCAATTTCCCAGAACTGCATGCATTCAATCATTCCTGTGTCCGCTGCGACATGACATCACACTATGCATTCATACTATCGTTGTATGCAGCCTAGAACTGCATCATGTATCTTAAGTCAACTTGGTAGTAATGAGCCTGATGATAAATTTGTGATTTATCGGTGTCGACTTACAAGATATCAGGCATATAATCGGAATGTGAGTGAGTATATGTGACCCATTTGTCATGGCATTTACAAGTGGTTGGAACAATATGATCACCCCTGAATCATCGTACCTTACCATTCTTTTCCCTTATGCTCATATCTCTCTTCTGTATACCCCAATACTGCCTCTCCCTTCCTCCACCAACTCCAATATTGTTCTCAAGTTATTCTACAGACATGGCCAAGATGAATGTAACAAAGCTAAGTCATGCTTACAATATTGCCTCATCGACCACTAACATTGCCGCAGCATTCAAATACAAAGAATAGTGTGAAAACAAGTATTTTCCTGGCGGATATACCATATATGGAGGTTCATATTTCTCCACTATTGATAACATATTCACAATGAACCATTTTCACTCAACCGTCCTTCAGAAGGTGGCAAGTTTATCAAGTTCTGCAGATTTTCAAAACTGCAAAAATTTGATACCGTGCATGGGTGGTTGTTCTCAGTGCTCCATCTCACCAGTTCCAAGGGTCAGTTAATGTTACCAACCAGGTTAATGTTGCAAGTTTGTTTCAGGTGCATGTCAGGTTCAGAGGAGTCTGGTTCAATTCTATGGGCATTGCCTCAACCAACCTCCAATGCATGAATCAATACACAGAGCTTAGTTGATAGGAAGTGCTAACATTTTGCACCGTACATTCGAAATACATCCATTCTGGTGAACTTGATACTTCCTAAATCGCAACACCGGGCTGCCATTCTCGATATCAATGTGAACTGTTGCAGTCATCTCACCTCAGCCCTTACAGGGTGCACCTCACATTGCATCCTCCTCGACTATGCTCAACTTGGTTCAACATTTTTTCCAATATTCTATTCCACTTAATCATATATTAACCATTTATACACTCTCTCCCACATTCCCCAACTTTCAATCTTGATTTCAGCAAATCGAACCTATGCCCAGCCATGTGAGGAATTTCTATTCACAGAAAAATCAAGAATCACACCTTGAGAGAGCACTTGTGCTCACATTCAAGAAACCAGCCAATCTTCATTGTCCATCAAATATTTGACATTCCAGCCCTCTGCCTTGGTGCATTGTATTGCAGATGACTAATGTCCCCCATTGCATTGATGAAGCAGAATGACAATACCGATCACGGGATGGACAATACCATGAGTGAGAATCCAGCAGAGTCGACCCTGTCATCCGACACCAAATACAACGATCTGGATCAGCAACATGGGGTTGCACTTCTTGGCCAGGTGCGCCGCGACAAGTCATTATGAACTTCAAGGGTTTCACTGCCACTCAAATGGAGCCATGCTGATACTGTCATCGCATGCCCTCTGCTTCCAAATTCCAGACATCCAGCTGGGGCAATTGCACCACCACTGCTCAAATTCCAAAAGTCAGCCCTGCTCAACACACTCTGTGAGTCTCACAGTGCACCACACGCCTAGGCGCTCCCGCTGCCCTTGTCCAGTGCAGACCAGAATGATCTACAACCCCAGACCAGTGGAGATGAGATCATGCCCCAACACGAAAAGGCTACAGTTGAGGTAGCAAAATGGCTCATGGCGGCAACCATATTGACCATACCTCCGTGGCCAATATCATCAGATGAGAAGAACTCGATTGTTGAAGAAGCTTCGAAACAAGCCATTGAAGCTCAGAATCGTCGCCAGGCATTAGCAGGTGCTCCTGTAGGTAGGCCATCTGTGTGTCAATTGGCCAGCAGTCCATCTCTCAAAATAGATTCGCCCATACAAGATGCTGTAAGTCTTGAATTCTGTTTATTGGACCTTCTATCAGACTTACAATATTGACTATGCCCCAAAATGTATATAGTTCAAACTGAGGATTAGTACCATTCCCAAACGGTTGGCGGATGGGGCCTGTCAAACTGTTAGCCATAGTTGCGTCGTAAGTTGGGGCTCTGAGACTGAGCTTCGAATCCAGGTTGCACACCATGTGTTTGACCATGCATAGCTCCGAAAGGTTCCAGAAGATAAGAAATCATGCTTCGCCTGAATGGAATTGCTTGATCTAATTTACCATCAATTTTTCTTCACAGCCAATAGCTTGGGGCGCTAGCCACCTACATCTCAGTTGATTTAACCTCTTATTTTGCAGACTTTAGCACTGGTGGCCCCAACTATTCTATATGCGCTGTCCAAATCTGCCTGGGGGAGGAAGGCAATGAATGTGATTAGTCAAGATGAATATCGAGGTACATTCTTCCCTTCACCTCTGATAAATCTTGACTCAGGCAGCTGCTGCACTCATCAAATGCACATTAGTGGGCTGCTTCATACCCACCCTTTGGCGCACAACTCCACAAGCATAGCACTGCTCAATCCCCATCAGCCCAGCTCTCCTCTATATCATTTGATGCTCATAGCCTCCACTATCAGTGCAATCTCTGCTTGGATAGGCACTCCTCAATCCACACTCTCTGGACTGGCCCTGCTCCGTTGCATTCCATGCTCAATTCCCCGCCCCCCCCCTTTCGGCACTCCTCTGCTAGAATGTGTGCTCCACAATTCCCACCGGCACTCGTCAGTCAAGATTTATGCTCCAAGATCTCACCGTGCACTCCGAATCCCCCCCCCTCCCCATGTCGGCACTCCTCCACTGGTCATGGTGTTCTTCAATCTTCATAGTCACTCCTCAATCCCCAACTGTTGATCCAATTTTTCATTCTGCGATAATTAACCTTCTCATTTTGGCGCTCCCCTTCTGCGATTGGCACTTTGCATATCACCATCGGTGCTCCCCTGCGTGGATTGGCGCTCCTCTATTTCTTTCGGCACTCTGTGACCCCTCTTTCAGCGCTCCTGTGCCTGCATGGGCGCTCTTCAATCCCCTTCGGTGCTCCTCAGCCTAGATTGGCACTGTTTTTATTTCATTCCACTGTGCTTCATCACCTTCTCTGTACTCCTCTTTTCCTGGTAGTTGCACCTCTTTCTCATCCAAATATATCATATTGCCTTTCAAACCCCATTTTGACTCACAGCTAGCTAACATCTTAATACACCTATGTTAGCCATCACAAATCAAGCCAAATGACATCAGAATTCAGTTTCACCCACTTGCCAGGTGCTAATTATCCGCAAAGTCAAGGAGCTCCTGCAGCTTCTTTGTATGTCTGATGAATTGTGTGTTCCTGCTAGTGTTAGCAACGGTTCCGGACCCTCACTTCGGGTCCGGGTCCGGGTCCAAACCAAACCGTTGCCAAATTGGCGGTCCGGGTCGTCAATAAACCCGAACTGTTCACTCGGGTACGGTTCCATGGTAAACTCCCAACCCGTCTCAATTGGGCGGGTTGTCAGTGGGTCGCCCAGCGGGTCCATCTATAGATTCATATTAGGCTGTTGTATTTGCAGTGTGTTAATAGTATCTTATCAAAATCGCATTTTCAGCAACCAGCAATGTGCTTTTGCTTGTTGAGGAGTGTGTAATATCGATTAATTTGGTATCTGTGTTTCACCTTCGATATATGCTATTTTTGCTTACCAAGGCGGTCAATAATACAGTTACGCACGCGATGATCCACGTGATGCCTTGATTACGAAATATGCAAGTCCGAAAACTGTTGACGCTCGGTTGACGCTCATTTTCAGGATGCCGCAGGGAGCATCTTGCTGTTGTTGTTACCTGTAAAGGCTGCCAATATCCCATAAATGGATGTCTACAACTAATCGGAACATAACTTACTGAAGATGCCAAGCTAAGAATCATTGACGCTCCATTGACGTTCATTTTTAGGAAATGGTAGCGATGTCGTCGCTACTGTGTTTGCCTAGAAAGGCAGCCGATAATCTGATTATGGCCTATTGTCGCCACACAACAGTAGGATTTTCCATTATACAAGGCCCAAAGTCGTTGACGCTCCGTTGACGCTCATTTTTAGGACATAGTAGCGATGATGTTGCAAGAGGTTTTGCCTAGAAAGGCGGCTGATAGCACGATTATGGAGTAATGTCGCCGCACAGCCCATGCAATTTCCAAGATGCAAGGCACAAAGTCGTTGACGCTCTGTTGACGCTCATTTTAATGTATTGTCCATTCAACATCTGCTGCTGTCGACAATTGATTTCATCCTGATTTGACTTGATCGGCTGTTATTCTGCCTGATTGAGACTCAGCCCTGTGGCAAAGCTGAGCGGCATAATAATCTTGCACTGTTCACTCTCACACAACTAGAAATGATGTATCATGCCCAAAGATTCATTGCGCCTGCTATACATCTATTTATGAACCGATATTCACGATCTACTTCTTACCATTCGCCCATAATATATCTTTAACTGAAACTCTCGGTCAAGCTACATAAAGCTGGTGAACCATTGACGCATTCTGTCCTACTTCTTCTTCCCTCCTTCGTTTCTCCGCGTTTCAACTGCATTGACCATCACCAACACCTTTTCAGCCTGTCTCTTTGACTTCCGTGTCAGCCGAACCAATCCGGGCACATTTGGCGCGGCGCTCACATCCTGCTGCTCTGCGCATTCCGGATCCTCAATGCCATTGTTGGGGCCTATATCGGATTCATTGTCTGCTGTGCAATCATCTTCGCTGTCATTTGGATTATCCAAGTCGCCATTCCAGTTCAGCCAATCATCGGTGTCCGAAATGCTTTCAGGTGCGCTATCGTCATCGCTTTCGACTGGATGACGGTTCATGCTCCGGATTTGGCGGACATTTAAGATCTGAGTTCGTCCTCCAGGGAGGTCCTTTGCAGACAAAGCTGGTGGCAAAGGTGATCTTTCTGACAATTTGAATGCAGCCGCACCATCATGTTGAAAGGGTGACCAGGATGCTTTAACGCTCTCTTGAGTCTCCGAAATGTATCCTACGGCGGTCATCTGCTTGTTTTGAGCGCGAGATTCCTTCTGGGTAGCACGTAGATTTTGGCTGCCCTGCCACATCTCCAAAAAGTCGTGATCCTTGGCCATTCGGTGCAATTTCCTTTCCTCTGCCTCTTTCTTCATTTCCGAGTCGTTTCCTGGGTGTGGGGTATCCACTTCTTGGTCAGTGCCTGCCAAAATCCCGTTATTGGCTCGAGCAAACAGCCTGACAACAACTTTTTCCCAAAGGGTCTCGCCTGTGGTTTTTGACTGCCTCCACCCAAAAACAACTCGGCCAAGGGAAAAACTGGCCTCCACTCCGACACCATGTGGTATGATAGAGAATATATCGCGAGCCACATTGGAGAGATCGGCGTACTTTGAGTCCGTTTCATCCTGTTGGCGCCAACAATCAGTTATGTCCGGTATCCAAAATGTACTGCTAATCTCCATTGGGTCGGAGTGGTAATCATTGAGATTTGGATTAATTTGTCCCCAGTTCTTTGGTGCTTCAGGCGGCAGATTCAAATAGAGCCTGGCGGCGGTCAATAAGCGGGCTGCGCGATCGCTTCATCTAGGTGTCATCTCAGGCACATTGTTAGGCGTTAGGTATTCCTCATCATTGCTGGACAAATCATATGAATCAAAGGATGAGTGATAGGACCCTGAAGCCGTTGCGGAGGGGACGAGATTGATGCTCGGTACTGTTACGAGTTTATTGACCGGCGCACGTCGATGTTTAGGGCAGTATTAATCTTCCACATACTTTAGAAAGGCCTCTTGGTATTGTGTAGTGTACAATGTCTCGTCCTCAGGATTAATATCCATTCCCTTGTCCCACTTTCGAAACGATCGCAACTTCCGGAACGGATCAAAGATTTATGCGGAAATCACGAGCATGCCCGTCGTTGGTGTCACTTCAGCGTAGTACTTGGAAAGCTTCTGCCAAGCTAACTTCACAGCGAAGAACAAGTCTTCCTTCCATTGAGTCTTCTTCTTGGCCAAAGCCCGCATCACGCCGTCCATGTGATCGAACATGTCGTTGTACACTGTGATGGCGTGATGCAATGTGACTGTATGCCTCTTCGACATCCAAAGGGTCCAATATCGAAATGGCCTCAACACTTCCATGACATACTTGACAATCGTCCATTCATCCTGAGTTGTGAATAATGGCCGATATTGAGTGTATTTTGGGTTATGAAGCCACTCGCGGGGGTGAATTCCCGTAAGCGGTAGGTGCGATCGAGTAACTCCAGTGTAGAGTTCCAACGTGTCTTCACATCCATAATAGGAAGTACTGCAATGCGGACTCTGGCTTTTGACAATCAATGAACTTGTTTCGGTGACCAGGTGTCAGCATAGTCAATACAGCAAGCATTCACTGCTATATGAAGGTCAGCTTCAGGACTTTCAAAATATCATGAAATACATACTTTCTCAATTATCTTTGCTAAACCTGGTTTCATGGCCGACACCTTGTTG
>Ga0307512_10002196_pt1 | contig 25437 bp, 25 predicted proteins | sample 14_EM_MG_FD_200267 | JGI IMG/M metagenome (GOLD analysis project Ga0307512, IMG submission 200267) | Populus trichocarpa ectomycorrhiza microbial communities from riparian zone in the Pacific Northwest, United States - 14_EM | ecosystem: Host-associated > Plants > Roots > Unclassified | place... | reverse complement strand
GCGGAGTAGCGGGTAAACATTCCATCAGAATGCGATACCAGTGTTGAAAACATAGTGCATTACTGAGTGGCGCAAGCTAGAAAACAACGAAGTAATGACGGCGGAATCGTAAGGTGTAGTCTTGTGATCTTTGTTTCTTTAGTTAGCGCTACTTACTCTACTCAGACACTTGCACGCATTGGAAGGAAAGGATCTTGTACATACTTAAGTACTGAGTATCTGACAATGGTGGAGTAGTTAGCTACTCAACCGAAGTATTAATGTACAGTCGCGGTAAGATAGTGAGTGACCACCTGCGAATGGCAATCCCGCAACACAAAGTTGCCGCAAGGAAAAGTGGAAGTTGATAGATTGGCAAAATATTTATGATACGATGGATGATATGCCAATGTGAATTGAAACTGTAATTGATTAAGGAGGAGAGCGCACAAAGAAATATTGTAAAGTGATGCCGTTTTGTACTACAGTTTTGTTGTGAGATCGGTGTTTGCAGGTGGTCATTCACTTTCTTACCGCGTCTGTAGAGCACACTGCGGGTGAGGCTGTGCATTAAGCAGCTATTCGCAACCCGTGTTGCAACCCATATCGCAGCCCATGTCTGGCAAGGCAGCGCGGCATGGTGTACTCGGGTCAGGCCGGAGAAGATCGGACGCTCCTCTTCGGCAAGCTACTACCGAGAACTGCTAAGATATGAGAACACCACATGCGATATCGGGTTAAACGCGGTTTAATATTAACAGAAAGGCCAACAATTAGTGCGCTTTACTTACTTTCAGATTCACCACCGTGCTCTCACAGCAAAATCCATTACCCGAAATGGGGTGTCCGATCGTCCACAGCCTGACCCGCGTACGCAAGCACGCATGAAGTAATTGCGTTGCCTCAATATTCGGTTTCATGGAAAAAGTTCGCTCGATCATGCTGAATGGCTAGCTTGCAGCATTGCCTCATTCCTGCATATGCGCAAGTGGTTGTACTGCATCTACTATCGTATGATCCGGTCCAATTCGTTACTTTGGTATGTAGTACGAACAAGTTGCATAGTTAGGAGACCAAATACAGTGTCTCAATTTGTGTGGTGGCGAGCTCCGCCGAACTGTCATCTGGCTTCAAGCTTCCAGGCGCTTCAAGCATCCAAGCAAATAAAAGTTGCTTTTGGCGACGGGAATGCAACCTGCACATACTAAAAAGTAACGAGTCGGACCAGACTATGTGGTATATGGAGCATCTGTACGCGAAACACCCCCTGCAAACTTCATAGCATATACTATCCAGCAGGCTGTGTAAACTTAGCCCACAACTGTCCTGGGCGGCCCTAGACCAGATCGAAAAACTCATAGCGTTTTCACACGCAGTTATTTGCTGGAAACCGTTTTTGCGCAAGGCGCACGGAGGCCAAGAGTACAGTACATCATGTAGGCATAATACCACCAGACCCTTGAGGCAGATTGATAAGGCGCAATGCATTGCCAAAAGACGCCTGCACTGGCGCAAATAAACAACCTTCTCAGATCAACACATCAGCATCGCTTGGGTTCTAGTTCACTGTATCATTCAACCCTCCATTTTTAACTACAAACGCATCACCATTACTCCTAGTGTTCGCTGGCGACCTGTCCGAAATATAGGTACCTGTGGACTTACCAGCCGGTCAGGCAAGTCTAGGAATTTGCGGATATAGTCTGGCATTGTGGGTGCCTCCTAGGACTTCATAAATATGTAGGCACCTACAGGTACTTGTTTAGACTGCATAAAAATGAAGGCACCGGCAGGTTTCTGCATGTTATTTATTAGACTGCATAAAAAGGAAGGCATCGGCAGGTACCTGTTTGGACTACATGATCATCAATGTGCCTACAGGCACCTTGCGCGTATCTTGAAGCTCGCTTTGAATGAATAGAACCGCTTCCCCGACTGATCTCAGGTTATATTATCGATCAATACATTCTGTACTTTTCAGTGTGTGGTTTCCGCATCCGGCAAAAGCCACCAGGAACCTACAGTTTGACCCGGCCCAACCTCACGAGCTGGCAGGCAGGCCAGTCCAAGGCGCAAAAATACCGACTGGACTGTGGGGAGCACTGATTACTCCCATTCAATGAATCGTAGCGCTTATGATCAATACAACCACAATAAAGATGCGGAGTCAAACTGACCATACTCAACAGTTTGTGGTCAAAATAACTGGGGCAATTTTTCCAAGCAAGAAGAGCATGGGAATATTCATCATTCCAAATCTCGGGTTGATACTGATTATGGCTGTGGGGTGATGTTTGGTAATGTCGGTCTTGATTTTCATGTAATGCTAGTTGCCATGCACATTTGTATCAGAATCTTTGACCAGTTTGCCGTTATCAACCCCACTAAAACACATTAACATATGTATTATTGCTTGCACACAGTTTCACACTGGTGATCAGGATATCTGGGCCTTTTCTACAACTTTCTCTGCCACATATGGGGAGTTAAGGCAAGTGCTGCTCACGATATTTGCGATTAAAATTTTGGGAGGAGGCTATGGCCGGTTCATTGATCATAGCTGCGTTGCTACGCTATGGCAGGCATACCACTCCAATTATCAAATCCCAATAATTCCCATAACCCCCTCTACCTAAGTAAGATAAATAGACCTATGACTAGACTATAGCAAACATCTGTCTCATGGGGATGTAGTTTGTATTCGTGGCTGTGTGGGGAAGCGCGTCGTAGTTCTCTGCGCACAACGCAGGTGCAAAATATGCAAGCTGAAAATATATTTGGTGTGGAACTACGACTTAAAACAAAGAAACGCCGCTATCATGCTGCAGCAGATATATACAGGCGATCTCATCTCAGGGAGAGTTCAATTCACACAAACGTAGCCACTCTCTCCGACTAGGAATACCAAGGCTCCAATGCCGATATTTTCGGTTGAACGTTTGCGCTAGTACTTAGGCTGCACATGAGAGCTTAGTAGGTATGTCCACTTTTCCAAGACGAGGGAGTGTGCGAACGGCTACATTCACCCCGCCTGAGGTATTACCTACGATTAAGGAGTATTTAACCCATCACTAAATGAGCAAACAAGCTCCCGGAAGGTCACAACAACGAATACGACAAGTTATATTCGGCCAAGCCCAATCACAGAAGAGAAAATGAGGTAGAGGCATTGAACAAGGTGGCGTCCTCAGACATGATGTAATGAGTGGGGTGGAGCAGCGGCAAACCAATTGCGAGGGAAGGAATGGGATACTCTGGTCGCAGTGGGGGTGAAGAAATGTTCCTATTGGTAAACGTGTGTGGTCTTTCCATCGATTCCAATCCTCAGCCCACAACTGCATAGCCAACACAGAGGTCGCAACAGAAAGATGCAGGTGAACGAGGTTGCTCTGTTTGTAGGTGGTACTTTGAATTACGGGCGCAGTTGATGGTATGTCAACACCGGTATGAGTGCTCAGCCCACAACCTACTGGCCGATATGGAGCCGGTAAAGGCCAGAAAAGTTAGCTTTAGAAGGGGCCGGCCGAATGGAAGGGAGTAGATTCAGCCTCGTTACCGGACAACGTTCTTGCAGCTTCTCCTAGTTACCAGTGAAGTTCTGGTATATCTAGAGTAGTGGTCTGCAGTTTATTTGCAGGGTTGGTAGGCGGAAAAATCGCAAAAAGTTGTGCAGCAGAGGGGCTGAACGACTATAGTAGCGACCTCGAAGTTTGTGAGTTGAACTGGTGTAAGTGGGGCTCAAACACAGAGAGCCTCATCAACCCTATCACTAAGTACGTCCCAAACGTACTCGAGTACATTACCGAAGTCTGACAACCTCTAAATCGGAACACTTCACTAATTTCATCTCTAGGCACGCTCTAAGGCCCCGTTCAGTTGCACACTATATTCCGAAAATACCTGGGAGTAAAGATATCGCAGTTAGGATATTTTGGGTGTGTTCGGTTGCAGCAGATATTGTCACCGTTAGGAAGCCGATGTCCGATGAATCAAATCTGTTAGTACTAGCACTGTCATGATATTTTGTCTTTATCTAAAAAAGCCGAAGGGTACTATTTCTTCTCCTAGCCGATGCACCTTTCACTCTGCCCGTCCTTGTCGCGTTTGAAATCCCGCTACACACTCAACATTGGTTACTGTGAGCGGTTTAATTGGAATACATACGTACGAGTGGTAAATTTGAAGCTTACCGTGTCCAATTTTCCAAAGGCTGTCGGCAACAAACTGCCCGATAGGAAAATGCCTGTCAGCACCCACCGGCGTCCGAACCACTGACTACTGTACTGGTTACGGTTGTTCGGAGGTTAGCAGTCAGAATAGGGTGTTCGGAAAAGTTTTTATTGTGGATTTGGTCGGGTATTCATCATTCAGGATTGAAAAAATATGTCAGCACAAAAAAAGTGACCAAGCCACTATGATCAATACAGTACTAATCCATGGCTGCAACAGTATTGCAGTCATAATCATTCTTGCGGTGGTCACATAAATTTAGGTTGCTTCCATACACATTGCGTGGTAATATTCTGGTGTATTTTACGGTTGCTGAAACCATATATAATTGTCCTTGTATACATATTGATCGATGGTCTCATAATTTCATTGCAACATACATCAATCTAAAAAAGAACCTTAGCAGGTCCATATATTATTCTTCCATTCGTGAACGGCACAGGTTCGCAAACCGGTCACTGAAGTTCGCAAACGGGATGGTTTATGTATGGAATGGAACATATATATCAGAACGATCTTGGCGCCCACTTTACCTGTAAATTTTGGGTCAACCGAACCACCCAAAGCGTGAACTCTATATCTCAAATTCGATCTAGCTGGACTAAAGTTGACGTTAGAAATATAATGCGTGCAACAGAACGGGCCCTAAATGTGCCCGGATGGTTTATATTTCACAAAAAATCTTTCGTCCAATTCCAACCCCAGCCCACGTACCAACCAGCTCCTGAATATTATCGTAACGTCTCGAGCGAAGCATAAGTGAGGTGACAATCGGTAGGTAGAACATTTCTCTCTTGTTATCGAGAGGGTGCTTCCTCCCGTTATTGGTATGTCATCTGATCTCGATTCCAATATGTGATTTTCTATTTCTATATCAGACAAACCCACTAAATCACGATGTCATTATCTACAGTACAGTATTAACCTCACTCACAGTGCCCACATCGCTCACCGACTACGAGTAAATTACAGCTAGTCCGGTGAAGAAGTTCCGTAAAGGAGTACAACGGAGAGGTAGAGGTTGAGTTCGAGAGGGTTGACGTATGCAAGACACCAATACGGATGCAGTTATCGACAGATATAGTTACAGGGCCCGCAAGCTAACTGATCTCTTGCAGTCACTCCGGGAACCAAATGGAAGAAAGGAAAGGGAGTATTGAACTCAGCCAACATTAGCAAGAACCACAACAACTACTTCAAAAGGCTCCTCTGCAATACAAACCAATCAAAGGAGACCCAAGGGTGTTTGTGTAGGGCAAATATCACGATTTCTCTGCCGAATCTAGCTACCTTTCTAGCATGATCAATGGAAATAGATTAGCTCTTGAACATGTGGACCGTTGGGATTCTGGAGAAGTTAGTTGGACTTATGATAGTTACAGTAAGGTTAGTTTTAGATAGCAGAGTTAGGGTATCGTGTAGTGTGGGTGTTGGGTAGACGATGTGGTGAGCTGGGTGTACGCTTGGCGATATCGCGCGCATGTTGGCGTGTGTTAGGAGAATTGGGTTTGGTGTATGGAAGCTCTTCATGCCGGGGAACATCATGAAAGTGTACTTGTTCAGATTAACTAGATGGATGCACTGGTTACTTACATAGTATGTACTGAATGGGTCAGCACCCTTCTCTCGTTCCTAGTTTGTCTAGCCACGTGCTCGCACGCTCGGACGCGGCTGGCTTTATTCCCCACGAGAGAAATCACACACATAGCTAGTCCCAAAGCGGGGGTAGTATAGAGTGCACATGCCCACCGATCCGAGCGTACATGTACGTGCACTTGACCCATAAGTGCCCATGCCTTTTTGACTCCACCGATCCCAAGCACACTTGTAAGTCCACTTGACTCAGAAATGTCCAAGTCATCTCCCGCTTCATCGATCCCACGTACGCTTTTAAGTGCACTCGACTCGTAAGTGTAAATGTCATCTCCGGCTCCACAGTTAGCAAATATGCTTAACACGCCCATTTGCACGCACTTAGTGGAATTGGGTACGCATTAAGTTAGCCGACGGAGTGTATAAACAGGAATGGACAGGCACCTAGACACTTAAAAACATTACAGAATAGATCCAGCCAATGTATTCTTTAGCGGCGAGTGGACTAGCGGGAGTCCAACGTTTAAGAATGCTTCTTGATCCCATCCTAAAGGAGGATTTCTTGAAACACTGAGCATGTATGGCTTGGAAAACTTTAGGCTTGCGGAATGCTCACGCTTTGGAATCGCAGCTCGCTTTAGGTTCTCTCAGAAATTATTGGGTGAATGGGAAGTTTTGAGAATATACTAATGTGCCGGGCATGCCACACAATCAGGACGTTTTCTACAAACAACCAAACCTGAATACCCCAGCGACCGATCCATACATTCAAAATCCTGTAGCATACCCTATATTTAGCGAATACCTTATCGAGAAATTTAAAATCTTTCAGGATGCAGACGGCGATGGATTGTCCAATACCGGTACAGCCATTCGAGCCTTTCTTCCATTGGGAACAGCTAGTCGGTCGCCCATGATATCCAATAATGGCATGCGTACTTTTCAACTCTCAGATTCGTTGTTTATCGCCGAGTATTAAGGAGTTAGTTTACTCCTACGACCTGAACCTCCGCACTTAAAGAAAATTTCTCTAGTCAGCAATTTTAAATCGATATCTACATTCTAAAACTCCTAGCAGATCATTTAAAAGGAGAGAATAAAATTCTAGCATACCGGTTTCAAGTGCTCTATCGCTAATTAGGAAGAACAGTATGATCCCTTTACAGTTGCCACTACGAATACCGACTACGTTATGTGCCCGTTGTTAAAATAGTGATGATAGAGAAGCTTGATTGTATTCTATCTAAGAGGGCCACAAGGCCAATATATATGAGAGTGCAAGTACAGCTGAATGCCATCAGCCCGTATCAGAGTTTAACAGTCATCTCCGGCCATACAAGACATCTCCGTCTCCGGCCATACAAGACATCTCCGTCTCCGGTCATACGAGACTCATCTCCGGCTGAGACTTGTATATGCAATATCCGTAATACAGGGAATGACGTCAGATCCTACCCCGTTTCGAAACGAAACATCCGGATAACACTACCTAATGCACCCAACGCATTCTTAATGCCGCACGGGTGGCTGCACTATCATGCTTTTTCTTACACTAGTTCAGGTTCATTTCAGACATCCTACTTTCCTGCTCTGATAGCGGATGTTAATAAAGTGAATTGAGGTACGAATCTCTTCGCCGAACAGCTTGAAAATTTCCATGATAGTTCTGAGTCGACCACCATAACTGATAATGCGACGAATTCCTTGGTTGGTGTCACTATGTGCGTAAGCAGTACTCATCTATGAGAACATGGCACGATTACCGCTCGGGGAAATGGAATTATCGTCAGCCCGAATTATCTATTGTAATCATCTACAAAACTCGGTCAATAAGAGCTCGATGTATACGGCAATGATTCCGTTCGAAGAGAAATCTATAGCCTCATCAACTCGAAGATGTCGTCCAGGTCACTACCTACATCTCATCTCCGGAATACTACCCGTTTTGCTACAGGTTGTAACTTGTCCGCTTTTCTACAGCAACTCCCCGTTTCATCATGTGTTGTCATCAATTTATTCGATCCCACCTGAATCCAAACGGGCATCCAGGGCGATTCAGGCACTCTTGACATTGATCACCGCCATGAGTTACTACAACCTCCTATAGTTTGCGGATGTGTCGGGAAATGGAATGGTGAAGTGTTTCGGAACCTTTGCCGAACCTATTTAAAGCATGGCTTTGCGTTATTATGGAATTCTTGATCCTCCATTTGCTGCTCATTCTACTGGTTCTGTGGATGTTTCTTGGTGGCCGCAACAATATCATGGGGCAACACTGGCAGACTTTTGCGCACTGTAGCAAGGCGAATCGTTAGCGTTCCTAGACAAGGCGTCGACTTGGGATGGCGATCATATCGAGCAATGGATGAATGAGGATGGGAGATTGTGAGCGCACGCAATTGTAGATGTCGCCCAGCAGGAAGGAACGACAGTCTCGGTGGTAATCCGGTTTGTCGACAGTGAACCCGGGAGACTAGCGGTGATCTCATCATTTGGATCGTCAGTCCGGGTATTACATCACTGGGTGAAAGATATTTTATGGCAAAGTAGTACATGTAAGGTTCTGATCTTTAAATGAAGTGTTGAGAGTCTAAGTCATATTGCGGAGAAGATGGAAGTATGGTGCTAGAGCGAACAGGGGTTAGACTAGTACTATTGCAAACCACATATTCAGGGATTCTGTGATGTAATGTTCATATTCATTAGTACATGCGTTTCTTTTCTGTCTGCTGCAAGCACACTCCTACGAGGTCTTCTAAATCACCGCCATGAAGTTGGTAAATCTTTAGCGCAGCTACAAAGAGAGCTTTGCATTTTCGTCACTCACTGCGAGAACTCGTCATACGATACCCCTAAAGCCAGCCAGTATATTCGAACATCACTAAACTAATAGTTCTTTCGGCTTTTATTCAGGATAACCCTCTGAAAGCTTATATTATGCAGCATTACCCTTTTAACCAATGTTTATGCAGGATACCCCTCATCAAAATGTTGAGCCAAATAGTGTGCAAATGGAGTATTTAAAAGATAGCTTTCTCTCCCTTTTATGGGGGTGTGAATGGTGATGCTGCATGTTGCAATTTAATGACGGCACGAATGAGTAGTCATTTCACGGTTAATTAGTAGTCATGTCAGGGCTAATGACTCATGCATTGCTAATTGATGTGTCACCAATGCCTTGTCATTGCCTTTGTCACTTACAACCCTCAAATACAGCCAAGACAGGGAGAGGCATAAACAAATTGTAAACCAGATAACTACAATGAATCCTTTTAATTGTTGATTGCATTTTCCATGAGAGGGTTATGCTACAAAAAATTCTTCGCCAGAAGGTTATCCAAGATAAATCCGCAAAAGACAGGGTTATCCTGCAGTTAAGAGGGTTATGCTCCATAATATTGTTCCCGAGAGGGTTATCCTGAATAAAACTGTAGTTTTTTTTACATGTATTGCGATATTTCATGAGGAGGGGAGAACCGTGTGCATGTATTTGCGGTACAGAAAGAAGAAATGAAACATTGAAAGTATATACAAGAGTTTTATACCTGGTGCCTCAATGGGTGCCCTATCATCAGCCCAGCAGACAGAGCCGCCGATCTGTATTAGGCTCACTGGCCAGGTCCTTAAGTTTACCGGTACGATAAATTCACAGTGTAAATGTGTCGCCAGTTTTACAATAGCGGTAAGGAAGTTTTTTCTCGAGGAGAATCTAGGGGTTGGCGAAGCCCTACAAATTACTATCCTTGCATATTGATACTGTATGACTTCTGCTACATGTGTACCTGTATCGTCAGTCTCAGCTCCGTTTGCGTGTGTGAGTCTCATCACCGTTTGATGACGGCTTGTTTGAGGACATGCATGGTTGGCATCAGAATCAGGGAGAGCGCCTCAAGATAGTGCAAACCGGTATGCAAACGGATATGGAAGCTTGTACATATACTGGCCCTCGGCCCTAGAGAGATCAGTCTGTCAACTAATTCAATCAACAAGTCATTCAAGCATCTAAAGTAACAACTTCAGACTCCTAGTACCGAGTGATGTGACACGGAAAGTGGGAATTGGCTTCAAGTTGAGCAAACCTCATATCGAGTTCGGCTCAACCTATATGGTTCAATCCAGTACGAGGTATAGATTGTCGTCTTAAGAATTGGAAGTCCAATGTTGAAATAGTGAAGGGGAGAATCGCGTGTGTGTATAGACTTGGATTCAGAGAAGAGAGAAAGAGAAAGACTCGAGTTATATATATGAGAAGTGTGCCCCTTACTACCAGCCCCGCTAGCGGTCAGCTCTATGTATACGTACAACATCCAAAATCGCAATTAAATGAGTGATATTCCATGAAACGAATCCCAAGTGATGGGATGGGGAAAGTTGCTTGCCATGACTGCAACCAATAGAACATGTTCCAGCCTAGTCGGATGATCAGACATTATGTACGTCATAAAGATTGGACATCTGAGAACACTCTCGACTATTACGACCGGACAAGCATCTTGCGTAGGATGAATGATTCGCTCGATGCAGCGACACTACACAAAGCGGGAATTAAACAAGTGAAATACTCAGAAGATGAAACCGCATACCACATCCATAATACTATTTTCCAATAGCAGCCCTGTTAATCCGTTGGGTGATGTCTGCCTTTCCCTATGCGACTCCGGTTGCATTCGAAACCACTGGCGGCTGCCACGTCGACTCAAACGAGAGTATGCTAGTTTCCCGAAGACGATCCGTTCGCCGGTCAAAGATGTGTGAGTCAGAGAACAAGTGCACACGATCCTGTGTGGGGGGGAGTAATGATGCCAAGTCAATGCGATTGTGATATCAATATATTTACACACCCACATCAGCATATATCGCCCAAACCCCACAATCTCACCAGAGCACCACGTTACAACGCTACCCTAGGGAACCCACATATTCCATCCCACTGCATCATCCCGCACACAACATTGCAACCATGAGCCCCCGAGACGACGGCCCAGGGCGTCAAAAATTCTTCTGGGGATTCGGTCCCGTTGTTGTCCGGCTCCTTGTCTCAAGTCCACGCTTCCGTTTAACAACCGCGGCAGGTCGAAGGCTACGTAAACTTCGATAAACACGAGGTCTGAGTGGTGGTAAATGTAGTGGGGATTGACCTTGGGGAGTTCTACGGAAGCCCGAATGATGGGGTGGTGGTGGGCGTCAATGTAATTGCGGCGAAGGGTCAGGTGAAGTTCTTCATGAGGAATGAGAGGGAGCTGTGGGTTGGCCCGCAGGTGGACGTGCTCTTTGATAAAAGGTATGAGACGGAGGCAAGGATTGTTTAACGACTAGCTTTGGCGGGGTGTTTAGTATTGTTTGTGAGGGCTAGCTTAGTTCGCGAGGGCTATCGGGGTTGAAGTTAAACATTTCGGAATTCAAGGATGATGTCAATTATCGCTAAAGCGGCGTGCCGGAAAGACGCTCCAGACGCACACCCCTGCATGGCATGGCGGTTATCCACGAAGTGCTGAATGCCTGACTGGTTATAGGTTTCTCTCCGCAGTGAAATTGAAACGGTGGTGAATAATCGCTTGTCTGACTGTTTGCTGTGAGCAGTTCGGCGGTTGCGGAAGGAGCCGACCTGTGTGTGGGACTAGTTTGGCACCGTTGGCACACATGGCGATTAAGTTGCTTGTCGCACCACCCGGCAATTAACCGAATGCATGGGTGCCTAGCCGCTTCACCACCAGGCGTCTACCCCACGCGCAACGCCCTTTCGAGAGCTCTATAAATTAGCACCATGCAGACTCGGGCAACATATTCGTCCACAACCAACCAACAAGCGCAGATGAACGGAGTCATACCTGCAGGAAGCGCATACCCGAACTTCCTGATCTGTTCGCCGGTCACCAGCAGCAACACCCAACACCCTTTAAGATGCCTTCGAAGCCACGAAACCCGCACAACCTTCCACACCACCATGACCTCGATTTCAGCCTGGTTCTGCCGCTATTGCGGCGACAAACTCCCAACCAAATCAGCCCTGCACAACCACCTAGCACTCCGCCACCCTCCCCCCGGGCCCTCCCCACGACCCCTCTTCCACAACCCCGCCTCCTTCGAATCGATCCACTGCGACATCTGCGACCGCGAATTCCGCAGCGAGGCAGGACTGCAGTCCCACATCGCGAACTCAAAGGTGCACAAAAAGGCGGCTAAGCAGTATGCAGCCGCACAAGCCAAACCTACACCGCCACCCACCCAGCCCGGCAACCGCTGGTCCGTAATCCCTGCCTCACAACAACCGGCCGCCCTCGCCGCCCTCACCGCACACTGCCACACCCCCGACGACCTCACAAAACACCAGTTCCTCCTCCAACCCTATGGCCCCGCCGACCTCGACGCGCTCCGGAAATGCAAGCACTGCGGAGGTACGTGACCTCCGCGTCCAAAAACCAGCTAACAGTCGCAGGCATACAAAAGAAGATGCACACCCGCGCGATAACCGAGTGCACCTACCATCCCGGCCAGCGACAGCCAGTAAGTATCTTTTCCCATCCCCGAGCGTTCTGACTCGTGTGCAGTACAGGATCGACAAAAACCGCGCACACACCTGCTGCGGCGAGACGGGCCGCGGCTGTGCCTCCCGCCCCGAACACGAGTACCTCTCCCCAGACCGGTGGCTGGTGACAAAGTTCCAAGAATACGCTTCCACCCCAGCGCGCTCCCACACACGGAAACGTCCCGCCGTCACCCTCGACTGCGAAATGGCCGGCGTAGTCGGCAACGTGGGCCAAGTCGTGCTGCTGTGCGCAGCGGACTACCTCACGGGCGAGACCATCATCAACAAGCTCGTGCAGCCGACCTCGCGCGTCGTCGACTGGCGGACCCGGGTTAGTGGGGTGACGCAACAGACTATGTCGGCTGCGATCGCGCGAGGGGAGGCCTTGGCGGGGTGGAGGGAGGCGCGGGAGGAGTTGTGGAAGTTTGTCGATGCGGATACGGTGCTGATTGGGCATTCGTTGCAGAATGATTTGGATGTGTTGAGGGTTATTCACGCCAAGGTTGTGGATTCGGCGATTTTGGCAAGGAATGCGGTGGATTCTAGCGCGAGGCAGTGGGGGCTTAAGGGGCTGTGTGAGGAACTGCTTGGGGTTGATGTGCAGACTAATGGGATGAGGGGACATGATTGCTTGGAGGATGTAATGGCGACGAGGGAGGTTGTGTTGTGTTGTACGCGGGAGCCGGGGAAGTTGCAGGGCTGGGCGGAGGAGGCGAGGGCGAGGGAGGAGGCGTTGAAGGCGCAGAGGGAGTTGGAGAAGTTGGAGAAGAAGAAACAGGCGGAGAGGGAGAAGGAGGAGAGGGAGAGGAAGGAACGGAAGCAGAGTCAGAGAGCGGAGGATACGTATGGCGAATACTCTGACGATGAGGTGGTGCTGTGGTCCGATATTGCAGAGGATCTGGGGTGGCCGCATCCGAATACTGGATACGATCCATGGTCGGATTAGTACATATGGGTTCTGTGAAGCTGAGGAGTTTTGTTTTTAGTTCATGAGGATGATGGAGATGGAGTTGATTTGTGATAGTTATTTGGCAGGAGAGAAGAATGGATCGGATGACAGCCAGTGTGGATGTCATGAATAAGCATATCATGAGCTCCAGCTTTCCCTCGCTCTATTTCTCATCAGACCCGTAATTACCCGTGACGTTCCGCCAACTTTCCAAACATACCCCCAGGATTCAGCTCATCACCATTCTCAGTGTCCCTTGCAGTGTGAATTTGGAACTATCGCACTCGTGTACAATGCAGCTGACTTATTTGAAATGTAATAATTCTGCCTTCACTCATTCCTCCATGTATTGCAGGCTGGATTTAATTCCCAAAACAAAATAGACCATGCAATCACAATAAGTCACCCAGTCACTGACCGAATCACTGACCAATCCCGACAACCTCTTCACTCTTTATAGGGCTCGAATTGCAGTCACAAACAAAACAATGGAAGAATACACTAGAACAAAGCATAGTATCCTCCTCAGCGCACCTGCTTCCCTCTACACCCACTCCTCGTATGCCATCGGATTGTCTCAAAATATCCACCTACCTTCTCCACAATTCAAACAAAAGTCCTACATGAAAGAACGCAAGAGATGAACTCAACGAAATCAAGGTACGCGCGGCTTCAGTTTCCCACCATGGTCTCGGGACCCACCAATACCTTTCTGCTAAATAAGGACCTATAATCCTCCTCGAGATAGGGACCATTCGCATACTCTCCAGCTACAAAGATCTTCCGCCGAACGAGGTCAAAGTTATCGTCATTCATAGGACACCTAGGCAACTGTTCCAATTCTTGCCTCAGCTCGCTTGGCTCCTCCCCCGGTAGTTGACGGAAGTAGTCCTCCCGTGCATCCCATCCTCCATGTACTAAATTTTTACTTTTTGAGAGTCCGATCACAAAGTCGATGGCGTACTCCAATTTACCGCCGAATGTGGTGTAAGGAGACTTGCCCACATAATTGCGCACATTATCGGTGGAAGGGACCTTGTTTTCCCTGAGACAGCGACGCACTGCATTCACCACACTCAAATATCCCTCTTTCGCTCCCTTGTGGTGCTTGATTGCCTTTCGCAAAGACGCCGGTAGGTAGTCTAGCCCGAAGAAACTAGATGCGGGGTCGAATTGGTACTCATCGTAATAATGACAGTCGGGACGGGCGCTCTCCTGATAGAAGATATCCATGTCGTGGGAGAGCATGTCGCTGCCATATCGGCGGCGTCTACAAAATTTGAATTAGCCTATACTATCAAAACTAAAAGGTGATATGCTTACTCTTAAGTTCAAACATCATCCTAGGTGAGAATACCCCGTCAATGCACAGTCCACACTCGCAGCCGTATTTTGCACGAAGTGCCTCCACCGAATGCTCATCGCTGGTAGTAACTGGATATCCCATTGCTAGCTGTAGTTGTCTTTTGCATTCCAAGAATCTATCCGGAAAACCGTCCCACCTGCCAGGCCCGGATGATTCGATCTTTTCGTGGAAATCTTCCATAGCCTCTTCCAGTGTTTCTAGGGGCGTTTCATTAAACGCGTCCCTGCTTTCCAAGTATTCCGAGAGTTCGGGCTTCGCAAGCAACACTTTGAGGGTCTTTGGCTTTGGGTAGCGTGCACACATGTGGAGCAGTGTGTTCATTCGGGCATCTTTAGTCCGGAAGTTGTAGTTTTCTGCCAGCTTTCCGGGGACTGTGAAGTATTCCAGAGCGTTGTCGTCGTCCATCTCGGAGGTTGCATGGTTTAGTGCACTCTGGAATTCGTCCAGGTCACCAGCCTCTGGGATAATCCGTTCTTTGGGGTCATCTTCAATTGACAAGGACTGCGAAGGGTGGTCCGAGATTGAGCTGTGGCAGAGAAATGATGTTCTGCCCACCCGTCGATATCCTAAAGACTGAAAGAATCAGTTGGAGGCGGCCTTCAAGCACGTGATGGCGTCGTCTTTCTCTTCCACTGCGTTCGGTTTTTCGCTTCGGAGAAGGCTGGAATGTTCTAGGTGAACGAAGTAAAACGGGGTATTCCACTAATCCATACTGTCAGCGTGTGGGCGGCGGGTCTGCAGGTGAATTCGCACTAACCTTGGTGGCTATCAGTTTCTCGATCCCTTGAATCAATTTCCTCCCAATTCCCTTTCTTCTCCACTTTTTGTCGACACGTACAAAAGAGATCAGGACCAAGTACCCGTCATTCAACTCCTCCCCCCAGACACCACTTCCCTTGTGCGAATCATGACACTGCAGTTCCTTCCGCAGGTTCCCTCTCTTGTCAAATAAGCTCCATGCGAACTCACCAAGATCCCCCGGTTCCGGGGCGGACATCTCAGCATGGAATCTATGGCGACAATCCGTCCGGTCGACGATTTGTGCAAACACTTGTGCAACGTCCTCGTCCTTGTATGTCGCTGTTCCCGCGACTAGCTTTAACCAGGAGTGGTACTTGGGCATTTCAACTAATTCACCCATTGCCTGGTAAAGCTCGGCATGCTCGCGTTCGTCGCGTTCGTCGCAAATTGACATGAGGTCATTGTCGTTACTGCGGTTCACTTCGAAGAAGCCGAAAGTGAGGTTGTCTATATCATGCGTGCCGTTTAAGCCGTCGGGTAACGATTCTGCTCCGTCCATCGCGAATTGAGGTCCTTCGTCACTGTCGGTCGTCTTTGGTTGCTTTGGGGTGGTGCCTGTGCTCTTGTCCGAGAGGACGGATGAAGATCGTTTGTGAGACGGATACATCTCAGGTGTTACGGTAAAACTGGACATGTGAGGTCCTCCATAGTTATAAATTTTCGAGTTGGGGTGCGGCGTGGCTGGTCAACTCTCTCATTGCCACATTCATTAATGGAAACGAACAAGGCACATTATTGCCACCTTGCGGGAAGCCGCATAACCGAGCGGCAGTGGGATAGGAAGCGCCCGGAGCACCAGCAACCCGGTTAGGAAGTTTGAGCTTTAAAAAGATGGTAGGGGTGACGTTTCTCCATGTCACTATACATGGGTACTTGAAACCGCCCGCGACTCCGATTCCGGAAAGAGGCGGGAGCTAGTAGTAGAGTTTCATCATCATTGTAGAGCGCTAATACAAGCCGAACGGTTCTTCTCCAAGGTGCCATTGTCTAGCTCAAGCGCGTATCTTAACACGTGACATCGTTCACTTTTAAGTTTAAGCTTTGTTTTACTAACCAATTCTCAAATGTGATGAATGTTAAGAATCGGTGGCTATTTGTCACAGTGGCTACTAGTATATACTATTAGCAGTTGTCTACGAAGAGTAAACGCATGACTGAATGTCAGTGATCGACATACTCGAACACTTGTTGTATCCCGCAGCTCAGGTGGTGACGCAGATTGTCAACGGAATGAGCCGAGTCCATTTGCGTTACTATTGTTGCTGCAGAAGAGCAGTCTTACGGCCCAATTGTGCCTTTGAATTCGAAGCTGTGTAGATTACTGGGGATCAGGAAAATCGCGGACCTCCGAAGCACTAGCATTAGAGCTATCTGAGCATTGCGATGGTCGTCGAAGGGAGGTGCTGGGGTTTTCGCCGTGGTAATCGGTTCACAGCGCTGCTCTATTCACGGTACAATATTCAACGCGTGGACAGTGTTGTCAACCGTCCCATCGGACAGCCGGGGACGGTTGGCTGTCCGAGATTTCTCCAGGACGGACGGGACGGCGCCAAGCCTGTCCGCCCCGTCCTTACTCGACGAGGACGGCTTGACGGCCGGGGACTACCGGGGACGGCACTTTCGCCGTCCCTAGCCGATATCGTTGGTCTGCGGCCGGTATCCAGTCCTCAGCGGGCATCAATCATTTGGGTATTCTATAAGGCTAAAGATGAGTGATCCAATGCTAACGGATTGAGTTTGCAGTTGATAGTGTGGGTAAATTTGAGGTTTGGTATGATTTAACTCAGTTTGCTACTTCCGAAATTTATTATTAATGGATGTCTGCCGGGGAGGACGACTGGGGACGACCGGGGACGGTTGACTTCACTGCGCGTGGACAACATGATCGACTCCATTTGCCGGGACGGTCAATTACCCCTCGATAGAAAGTAGTACGGTTCGCCATGTTTCATCTATAGTCTATTGAATTGAAAATATAGATGCATCTAGTCCAATTTCGCCGCCCACATATTCTCAGAGAGTACAAAATATTTTGAAACCGTCGCGAAATTCCATACCTAAGACCACCGTCCTCCCTATCCCAGACTCTCACCCACATATTGGACAACCGTCATCAGCAATGTAAGCGCGGAAAATAACAGGTGAACACGATGGTTGCAGATTGTAGATCATCAGGATGGCGAAAATTCCACTAGCTAACGAACCAACTAGCAACCCCAAACAACAAAAGCCCAACACAAATTATCAGAAACAAATTTAGGCCTTCCACAACTTGTAATCACCAACCAATAGGCTCAGTATTAGGAACACGTCCATTCATCCGTTCTGGTATCAACTCAAGGTTCTCAGTGGTATTATCGGCGCATTCGGGGTAATTGTACAAGCGGTCCATAAGGTTGGGGTCAATCGGCGGAGGGGGGATTGGAGGGTTTGTCTGAGCCGCCTTTGTGTGGTAGTCTGTATTACTATGACTAGGAATCTCTTCATTACTGTAACAACATATTCGCTTAAACTTCGGACCTGTCGGAAAGTGCCGGAACTAGTTGTTGTCAAATGTTGAATTGTTCATTCAATTATCATCGCACAATGAATACCAAGGGGCTAGGACAGTGTTTCACGAACCTTTACGAACCTAAAGAAGCAGAATGCTCGAAAAGTAAAGATAGAGTGACTCCGTGGTCGAAGCCTGCGATTCATTTTTCAGATCTCTAAAGAACTTACCGTCAAAACGTGAGTTGAGAATAATCCAGCCCAAGGCGTAGGCATGACGTGATTTGAAAGGTGATTCAGCGATGAGAAGAACTTAATCTTTGCCTCGCGATACAAATGGTGGGGATCCAGGGCTACTAGGAAGCTGGCTATTCGTTGTGCTGCCCGCGGCTTGTGTAGATGCAGGATGGGCTCCCCAGCCAGAGCTGCTGTTTCCGGAAACTCGAGGATTGCTCACCTTAGCCGGGCTAGGAAGAGAAGGTATGTTATAGTCCTGACCGGCTGGAGTCAATGTCGTTGGAATCCATTTAATGAAGCGCTTTCCACATTTCTTCTAAAATTTGGCACCACATAGTGGGTAACGGCTTGAAGGTACGTACACATTTCCACCATACTTATTCCAACCCAACCACATCAGAGATTTTCCGCCGAGGAGCTGGGAGCGGCCACCAGGCAATGTGAATGCCTCACACATTTTCGACCCACAGTTGGAAACGGCTGAGACTTGCATGAATAGCTCCATCGACTTTGACAAAGTCCGACTCAACCCGCTGATTACCGTTATGGGGCACAATTGGATCCGCCTCCTCAATTTCAACTTTGAAATGCACAAATCTCTCATTTTCCTTTGTGATATTGACGTTGCTAGTGGACTCGCTCTCCCTTCGTATGTGCTTTATTTTCTCATATACAAAAACATTCCCACGCTAGAACCTTCACAAGAACCAGACCAGAACGAAACAGTAAACGACGCGTAAAACAGAGGTGCCGCCTGGGGAGAGCGGAGGCCGCTGCTGTGGCCTCCGCTCCACCTGGACTCTCCCATTCCTGGCCGGACGCCAATTCACTGGGTGTTAGAGTCGAAAGGCCATACAGGGCTGCCCTCGGGATACGTAGGGGTGCAGGTGGGCGGGTTTTTGAAGCTGGATGAGCTGCTTTGCCTCAACCACTGCCGCTCCGCTCCTCTTATATACCTCCTTTCCTCGCTCCTGGCCTCCTTACATCCCTCCCATCCCTAGGCTTCTGGCACGAAGAAACCCTCGAGCTCGGGCTGTGGTCCGGGCTCCAGCTCTGAGCACTGGCGGAGCTCTGGCTCTGGGGCTTGCTCCGACTCTTGTGCTCGTGGTTTTGCTCTGGCCCGGGCCCGTGCTCTTGTTCGAGCTTAAACTTTTTTAGCTCAAGCTCAAGGTTTCGGCCGACATCTTCCGTCCCTTCCGTCGGCCAAATTGCTCGCCCTTGCCAGCGGATGGCCATTGGTGCTCGCCCTTGCCAGCCGATGGTCATTGCTGCTCGCCTCTACAAGCCGTCGGTCAATTCCCACCCGCCAATTCGCTTCCACTAGCCCTCAGTCAAGCTGGACCATCTAGTGGACTCGCTCTCCCTTCGTATGTGCTTTATTTTCTCATATACAAAAACATTCCCACGCTAGAACAGTCACAAGAGCCAGACCAGAACGAAACAGTGAATGAAGGGTAAAACAAAGGTGCCGCCTGGGGAGAGCCGAGGCCGCAGCTGTGGCCGGCGCTCCACCTGGACTCTCCCAACTGCCGCAGCATCCCCCAAATGATGTGGAGGGGGTGTCATGGGGAGTGTTCTGGTGAGTTTTGGAAGTGGCAAGCGATTCGAAATACTTGCTCGGAGTGGTAGTTGATATGGGCTTGGGACACGTTTAATGACCACCAGCCGAGTAGTTAGATTTTGTTATCGGCCAGCCCCGCTGCTTTGGCCGAGGTTGTTGATCCCCTTCGGAATGAGTGCCCCGAGTATGCTCCCCTGACTCCCACCTGTCCCAGCAGTTCCTACAGGTGCCGGACCAAGTATTGTCGTGTAAATGCCTCACTTCCTGGGCTGTCTGCTGTGGGCCTGGCAAAGAGAGCGACAAGTGGGGTCCAGCTTGGACAGAGTTTGTATAGGTGCCGAATGGCCCTGACTGGGCAGGCGGCGTCATTCGACGACGTCAGTGTGATCGAGCCTCATCTGCGGATGGCGTCCATTTTCGAGGTTGGTAGTGTGAGTAGTAGGTCGCCCTCCTCGAATTGGACTGATCTTCGGGTGAGTTTCCACTGTTCAAATTCTGTGTGGCCGTGGTCTAGATTGTTCACTGTCCATGAAATTTCGACTGCGCGCAGGATTCCGGCGTGCGCGATGCAGAAGGCGCCGCAACGGTTCGCATCGCAGGGGTAGTTCGCGTCTAGTAGTGAGAGGATGCGGATGAGGAGGCCACAAGTGATTGGGAGGCGCTCCTTCTTGTTTGGCTCGTCATGGGATCTGTTGATTCCTCTGATGATGCGCTGCAGGTGATGGTTGCCAAATGGTTCGGTGCTGAGCCCAAGGTTGATGTGGAGTGAACTTAGGCCTCTTAGATAGCTGTTGATGGTCTTCGTGCGCAGGCCGCATTTGCCGAGTTTGGAGGTCCACAGTGAAAGCAGCTGTTCCGATGCTGGGAAGGGAGTGATTCCTTGTACTGCACAGAAGTGGACAAAGTCTTTTCTTGGTGTGGTGTATGTGCGCCGAGGCTGGGAACTGAGTCCCCACCAGAGATATCGTGTGGCCTGGGGGGGAGGTTGCAGTGTTCTCACCCGGTGTCTGGAATGTCATTTGATCTTACAGGCTGTGGACTCGGGTGTCCAGGTGCAAAGCGCGTGTAGCACCGCGTACATTTCTTCAAAGTTGATGTATTTGGTGTTATGCTGCTGTGGGACCGTGGAACTGAAGAGCTGGGCCGGTGTGTGTATGCTAGACAGGGTTTCTCTTGGTCTGAGAAAATAGCGCCCTATCACTTTCTGGGCGGATGCGTCTGTCCACAGCCATAAGGTTTGCAGTGGGTGGTGTAGGAGTCGGTCTCCATTCCATTGCGGGAGGATGGTCTGCCACCAGGTGAGGTCCTTCTTGATCTCCGACGAGACCCGTATCTGGTGAGTTCACGGTCTCGACGTCAGGGTGTGGTAGAGTCGGCGAAGGAAGGGGCAGCCGGCTGGCACCACTTTGGAGGCAAATGACAAGAAGCCCATGGTAGTTTCCAGGCTTCTGTGTGTTACTGAGTGCTGCGCAATTGTGGAGTTGAGGAGTGCCGTTGCTTTCTTGTGCTTGTTGGGCGGCAGGGGTGCCTCCATCCCTTCTGTGTCGATCTCTATGCCGAGAAAACTGATGCAGTGTCCCTCTTTGTTCTTTTGTTCATTAACTCAGAATCCCAGGTCGCTGCAGATCTGACTGAAGTCTCCTTTGTACCTGTGTAGTGTGTAGGAGAGTGTTGCAGCGTGTGGGAAGATGGCGAGACAGACAGCAAGGTAGTGGAGTGTATGTTCCCATCGCCGTTGGGTTTGGAGGATCTATTCCCAGGCTGATTTTAAGAGGTCAAAGATGGCTGGCGATCTGCGGCAGTCACATGGCAGAAATTGCTCACAGCACCATGTTCCCATCCAGCTGAATTCTAGTAGCAACTAGTTGTCGGAGTGTTCCGGAATGTGGCGAAATGCATCTGCCAGGTCTCGTTTGATTGAAACTGCACCGGGTGCGCAGGCCTGTACCGCGACTACAGCGTTGTCGAATCGCATGTATGTGAGTATCCCCCAAGCCTGGGGTATATAGTCGTTGACTGAGTGCCCACATGGTGATGATAGGTGGTGGATTGTCCTCCAGGGGCCATCGTGCTTCGGTGCAAGTCCCAGTGGTGATGCTATGTATTTGACTGGCAGGGTTTTGAGTCTGAGGATTTGGCTGGTAGACACACGTTTTTGTATGTCTTTCGCGATTGAGGTGGGGTCGTTGAAGGCCGATGCCAGGTTTTACCTGAGGGTGATTTGCGGTGGGCCTGTGTAGCTGATGAACACTCCATGGTGGATTATGTCTATGAGTGTGTTTGGTAGGCCTGGGTTTGGATGGTTCTGTAGCCAGTGGTCCCATCCTGCTTCGAGTAGAGGTCCGGGAATTGTGACGTTTGGTTGGTAGGTGTCGGTGAGGGAGAATGGAAACTCGAGGTGACAGCTCCGGAGCTCTGGGGACATTCTCCCTTGGTCCGTTAGGGGCCCTGTAGGTCCCTATTGCCGCTGGGATGTGCACTGGCTTAGTGGCGCGCCTTGTTTTTTGCTCCACTGTGTGGCTGGATGTGGTCCCTCGCATATCATACAGGCGTGAGTGCAGCGGCAGGTCTGGTAGCTGCAGGTGTCTTTGTTGTAGTTGTTGCAGATCTGGTGGCCGGTGCTGCTGCGGTTGTCTGCGCTTTGCGGGGCCCCAGCAGTGTGTGCTAGTTTCGCGGGGTGTGAGTTATCGGCGGGCATACGTTTGAAGAGTTCGGCCATCTTCAGGCCGTGGTCAGGGGTGCTCTAGCATGATGGTTCCTATACGCCTCCGCGTATTGTCTTTTGGTCAAATACAATGTGGAATTTTCGTACACCGTCCCATGTGTGGGTGCGGAGGTCTTTGTAAAGTGTATGTATGTTGTTGTTGTTGTAATCATAATATATTCACCCCAAAGGGGTGCCCCGCTAAGCATTACACAGAAGCCGGCCGACCGCTGGCGGTCATGATATATATGACAAATGCCACAGTCTTCCCCTCCGCTGCCACTTCCGCGCAAATTATAACCTCTGCAGACGCCAGCAATCTGACAACCAGAAGCCCCGAAATTAAAACACACACAGCAAATGTGTGACCGCCACTCTCCCCGGAAAAACTGCCTTCTCCCCTCTATCACTCCCCAAATTAATTGGCCCCTCTTTCGTAGAGTATACCCCGCATTCCCATCTCAGACAACTGCCAATTCAAAATCCTCGCTTGCACACAGTCCAGCGTCTCATTGAAACTATCGCCATGGATCACCCCAACCTCCTAGAAACTTGGCAGGACTTGGAAGGTCCAGAAATGAAAACTCCCCAGGTCTTACACAGCACGTTGACCATCTTCAGGCTATGACGTGAATGGGGGGATGGAGGGGTGATGTTATCGTAGAGCCACTCTTGTAGTTCCTCCTGAAATGATGCCCAAGAGGCGGATGTTCAATCCATCGTAGTTGGTTCCAAGAGATTGTACGGAGCCTGTATCTCAGCACTGAACGTTTTGCGGGGGTTTTCAGGCAGGCGCTTGACGGAACTTCACTGCTACTGCGCTGATAGGCCATGGCTTTGACGCTCCCGGACCTCACGTACTGGTATATCCACAGGCAGGTTGTCAGCTTCGATAACTGGTGTAAATAGTGGAGTTCCTGGTCGCTGGGTAGACCCATCAGCAAAAAACATTTCCATCCGGGCGGAATGGCTCCGTCAGAGTGGACGCGCTCGGTCAGAGGCGTCAGTGACACCCCAGTGGCAGACATCTCCACGCCCGGAGCCAATACGACGTGTCGCTTGGCAAATCGCCCTCCGATAGCGGTTTCGCCGTTTCTTCTCGCTCTGTCGGTATCCTATTGTAAATGAACACTGTGGCGTTGTGGACAACTGTGACCATATGTCGGAATTGGTTCACCTATGGTAGACAATTTTATGACCTCATATGGTCCTTGGCATTGGTAAATGCCTCGATAGAACATGGTCTAAAAGTTGCGGGCAGCTGCCCGCTCGTTAGGTAGTAATAACTTTGTAATGACTGACTCTGTGCAGAGACTGCGACCGTCCAATACTAAGCCATAGTACTCAGTATGTGTCGGTATTGTTCGGTTATCATTTTCTTGTGCGACAGCAAGATTACCTCTCCGCGCATTTTAGAACTCTTGCGATTTAGCTCTTGTTCTGACAGTATTTTCAAATATTCGTCAGTACTGACCCGTATTGGGCCATATCTGTTTCTCGTTTTCAGCACTACCTGTGGTGCCATCAGAATTCAATCGTTGTACATACTGCTCTCACAGACCCTGTAATCCGAGTATTATTGAATACTCATCCACACAGCGCGGTATGCATCAGTATGTATCACGATTTTAAACCATCATCATTCTCCCGCTGTTGTGCTTTGAAATACATGACTATCCCACTCAATGCAAACCTGTACCCAATGATACCGGAATCGTCCCTACTGCAACAGCCTTGAAAGAGATCTTTAGCTCAGTTGAAAAATGATGAAACTCAGGGTATTGTCATTACTGCGCTGTATTGCGCCATACTTATGAGTAACGGTCCCTTTCTCAATCAACTGCTTTTAAAGAAATCCATGGCTCGGTTGAAGTTAGACTGATGGCATTGAATTTCCCAATACTGCTCTGTATGGTGCTATACGCGCTGATACCTCCATTTTTGGACTCTCCGCCTTCAAAGAAATCCTTTGCTCAGTTGGGCTTAATTAGTTTTATGGTATCTTCAAATACTGCTCTGTATAGCATTGTACTTATAAATACCGGCTTTTCTCTATCCAGCGCCTTAAAAGATGTCTTTGGCTTGGTTGGAGTTTGAATAGCGCTATAGTATTGGAAAATACTGCTTTGCATAGCTATGTACCTATAGATACTCCTTGATATCTGAACCTCCGCCTTTAAAGAAATCTTTGGCTCGATTTCAGTTTGACAGGAGCACCAGTATCACTCAGTACATCAATGTATGGCTTTGTACTTATTGATACCAGGTTTTCTTGCGCCGGTGGCCTCAGAGAGTTTTGGCTTGATTTCAGTTGGACTTATATACAGGTATTCTGGAATACCTGACTGTTTAGCTCTGTACCCGCCAGTATTGTCTTTCCAGTGAACTTATGACAAGACGATGTGCAATGTGCCCTCCAAGTAAGCCTGTACTGTAAATTACTCACAAGTACTTGTCAATATTTGACTGTACTGCATATCTCAATAACAATAGTACAAGAGATTGATAGACCTTTCGTTGTCGACTTTTCAACCCGCTTAATGATCAGGTAGTGTTCTGTGCAATCATCCTTGTCGATACGTTTTACAATTACAGTTTTACCTGCGAGCATGGCGAATGACATCGTATGCTGGGCTTTGCCCTAATTGTGAACCCCACGCAGTTACCCCTCTATACACCCTCCCACAATTACTTCGACTCTCAAAGCTCGTCTACATCTACTTCCATCTCAACACTATGCGCCCCACCACGAAAACCGGCCATCTGCCCTCTGTCGACGCTCGCCGTCGGTTGAAACAGCAAGTGCAGCCTACCTTCAGTCCTGACCCCGTTGATCAGGACTATCGTATGTTCGCCGCTCGCCAACAAAGCTTCCGTGATGGTGATGATGGTGACAGTGATTTGGAGGAGTCTCCAAGGAACTCGAACAACATACTTGCAAAGAAATCTCAGGTTTGACATTACACAACTTATCTCTACCTATTCTTACACGGTTCTATAG
>Ga0307512_10002195_pt1 | contig 25440 bp, 33 predicted proteins | sample 14_EM_MG_FD_200267 | JGI IMG/M metagenome (GOLD analysis project Ga0307512, IMG submission 200267) | Populus trichocarpa ectomycorrhiza microbial communities from riparian zone in the Pacific Northwest, United States - 14_EM | ecosystem: Host-associated > Plants > Roots > Unclassified | place... | reverse complement strand
CCTCGTTCCTGCGTCTCGGAGGGTGAGATTGATAACTGATTGACGGAAAGACCGGATGCACGTGCAGGGTGCAAGGCTCAAAGGCCATATCAGGAAATAGTTCCGAGATGAGAGATCATTCCGACAGATATAGATTACCAGAAATGAATACTACCGTGGCTGTGAACTTAGCGGACCTTCATATGTCGGTCTAGTCCAAATACATGAGGATGAGGGCAGGTCTGTTGTCATCGTCGTCGTGTGTTCCATGGGTGTAGCACAGCAGTTGATATGATGACGACGAGGCAAGGCAACCGAAAGTGCGACACTGTTTCAGTAACTCACTCACATGAAAATAATGAAATTCGTTGGGCGCAGGACCCTCGAATCAATGGGAATTTTGCGGGACGAACGGTCATTGCTGCATTGGGATGAAAGCTGAAGGTCTGAAGCGTGAGAAATCCGGTGCGAGAATGACCCGAAGAATGGTCACGCGACCCGGGCATATGCGAGATAGTATTAGCAACCCACAAAGAAGGCTTGGAGAGTTACACGCTTTGGAAAAGGGTACTGAATGAGCGAAAAGGATAATTGGGCCGGATGCCGCAGTTGAATGGGAAACCGACTGATCGAAAGGAATGAAGCCCCAGCAGAGCTCCGGCCAAGTCTTCTAGTGGGGTGTGTAACTCTCGAAGTCGAACCTCCTGTGGATCCGAGTGGTTATGTCAAGGAAATCCCCCTCGTTGTCCGGAGTGATAAACCCATGGCGGATCATAAAATCGATGATCACTGGTTTAGGTGGCTCAGACCGAGGAAGAGAGTGGAATGTCACATGGGGAAACTCACCAACGGCGCAGTTCGCCTTGAAGAGTCCTGCCCTCATTCGTTTCATTACCTCATCAAGTGACAAAAGCTACAAAATCTGATGAATGGCCATTCCAAGATCTAACAGTCGTGCACACCTCGAATTTTTCCACTTCTCCGTCCAGAGGTTTTGGCGTTGTGTCTTCTCCCTTTGGCAAAAGCAAATCGTACACGAATCTGTCTATTTTTGAAGTGAGATGATAATGGGCCTTGCGTCGGGGACTTACTCAACCTCGGGTTGCATCCATCCAGCAGTCGTTCTAAAGAAATAACTCACAACACCTACGGCCCGAGCGTGTTTTCGAACGAGGTCTTCTGGCAAGCTGGCCTCCTCCATGGACTCTTTTACCAACGACTCAAACATCCCCATCCCGCTTGGTATCCCTCCCCCAACGCTATTGTCGAGATATCCCGGCCATCTGTGGTCATGATCATTAGCTTGGACCCAACGGCTGCAAGCGGCGCTTCTCATACGTTTGCTTTGTCTTGGCACGAGTAGGGGTCCATAGCCTAACAGTCTCGTCGTCGTCCTTTTCGTAAACGGTCATATGGACGCCATAAGTTACAAGCCCGAAGAGCGCGGCAGCGGAGCGTTCAATGTCGAACACGTGATTGGCCTCTCCTGCCGCTTGCACATTGCCGTCGAGGCCTTCGGAGTGTGGATAGGAATGCTTGGGGTTCTTAACCATATACGGACCCAAATAGTTCTCGTAGATTGGGTATAGTTCATTCCGCCACTTCCTTGGTCCCATAACATCTTGGAACAGGACCCCACCATCTCTCCAGCCCTCGCACAGCTTCTTAATCGCTGCGCTGCGCGCTTCTTTTGTGGATAAGTGAGGAGCAAAATAGATTCGCTCAATAGTATCTGCTCCGAGACGAACGCGTGGGGTCCAATTTTCTTGCATCCCTTCGGATCGATTCTTGGTGTTCTCGGACCAGAGTGCTTTCACTATCTCCGGTCGAAGAAGACCAATGATGGGACCTCCGGGGGTGATCGAGAAGGGAATGAGAGTCTCGTCGTCCCTCACATAGTTGTCGCATCTCCGGGCGATGTCTAGGAGAGAGGCCATGACAAGGGAGATGAGTAAACAGAGTTCGCAGGTGACCGGTGACTGGTGAAATTTCGATTTATTCGGAGCGATCGGTTAGATAAGATTCTGTACCCGAATTTGGCATTATTTGGTCTCAAGGCTTTTGCCAAACAACCACCTCCGTGATGCCCTTCCGTTATTTCATCGGTAAGGCCAGTATCAGGTGATCATTTGAAAGTGTCTCAAATTCGCCTCAGAGCATATGGAGGAGGACGATGATACACCCAAAGCGTTACCTGATTGGGTTGAGCTTGAATACAAAGTTAGTTGTGAATACGGTTATGCGAAAATGACTCCAATCTATTCTTATACAGCACATGAGAATGTTAGCTGGCCTTGGCTCAGAGGTCCACTTTACACACCTGTCACAAGCCTGTGCCGATTCTCTCATAGAAGCCTTCGGCAAAGCATCAAAGAAGATTTTCCCGCCCGTCATCGCCGATGTTTTTTTCACCACCAAAAGTGTTCTGGAACTGATAGAGGCCATTGATGTACCGTTAGACCAAGTTTGTCTACTGGATCCCAAGGCAGATCGTGAGCTTTCCCCGGACGATACGTACACCCATTTTCTCTTCGGCGTAGGTGTTGATCGGCTCACTTGTCTCTATCGGACTGACTTTAACCAAGGGGATCTTGGGTAACGTCCACGCAGATTATCAAACTGTGACCAAACCTTACATGTTACAGGGGACGACCCACCTCGTGATAGAACATCCGAACTTCGTGTGCTTGGGTTTCCAGCAAGGAACCTGGGGCCGATCCAGATGACAACCGATACAGCATTGGGGGTTACCAAACTCGTAGTAGAAGATAAAGGTATGCAGTCACACCCTAAGATTTTGTCTTGTCTTATTCGTCATCCCAGTTCCATTATTCAGGATCCCATATAAGGTAAGGGTAACTCTGTCAACATCATGTTCGTTCATAATGGTTCCTAGGATTACCCGACGATCGTCTTCAACCCTAAAGAGAGTGTAGAGATGCCGTTCAGTACGTTTACCGACAATAACCGGAGCCATGATCTAACAATGTGTAGGGTACATTGCCGATGGAGACGAACCACGATTACCACCCGGCATGCGTGAACTCCTCCACAAGGATCTGAACAAGAGTTTCGATTTCTGACAGGTGGCCCAATGTGATTCTCCAACGATATGTAGCTGAAGAGCAATAACGGAGGTATTATCCGTTGTGCATGGTAAAATCCATCGATAGCGTTTCGCAGATGTAAACAATAACAAACGAATACGACACTTGTTATTCATCCTCATCGTCTGATACGACCAGTCGATTCTTCCTCCCTGGTTTAACGGTCGAGGTAGTGGACTTTGAACTTCCGTCACCGTTATCCTCAAGGTCCGACAAAGGGGTATGTTCGAGAGGGGGTGATGAACTCGGAGGACTAGATGCTCTTAATCGTTTACGAGGTCGAGGACGCGGTCGAGCCGGTTCCTCTGAAGTAGATTCCTTCGCAGACGAAGCTCCGCCACCTTGTTGAGAAATCTGTGTGATGGAGGGCTCCCTGTCCGACTCACTTCCATTCTTCTCTGCCTCTGATTCGGACATGACATTACCTCCATGCCCCCTCCGTCTCTTCTTCCCCTCGTTTCTTCTTCTCTTCTTAGTACCCGTGGCTCTCATCGTCCCACTCTTCCCAGTAGTTACAGAAGCAAGCGCGGTCTTCTCAGCTAGTTTCTTCTCTCTTTCGAAGAAGGCCGCCCATTCATCTTCATCGGCGTCACTGTCCTCAATCATCGTCGCGGATTTGTACTTCTGCTCTTCCTTCTTCTTTCTTTCTTTCTTTGCCAGCGGTTCACCATTTTCGTCGAGCTCAGCGGGCCGAGGTCGACGTTTGCGTGGTTTCTTTTTTAAGAGCTCGGATGGCTTCTTCCCTTGGAGATCGATAGGGGATTCGAGGAACTGGTTGATAACGTTGAGATGACTTTGCATATCGAAGGGCATGAGTTTTGCGGGAACTATCCACTGGATTTCATCAAGGTCTAGGGCGAAGAGTCAGTTAGTATCCTGAAAGAGCCATCATCCTACTCACTCTCTTGCTCCTCTTGAACCTCGAACTTGAGTAACCTAAACATGAGCTTGAGGTGGAGGTCATTCGTTACGGCATCCGCCAGGTCCTCGTCCTTATACGGGATCGCTGTGTGCACATTAGCTCCGAACGTACCAAACTCGTGACTCGACAGACATACGGAAATCTGTGAATTTCGCGATCGCCTCCCCAGATGGGTTCCGCCACGACCCCGGTTTGGCTTCAGACTCAGCCTCTTCGTCATCCTCATCCTCGTCGTCTGATTCAACCTTGTCCGTTTCCTCGATGATACGTCTCCTCTGGGAGATTACCCCTGAAAGTACCTACGAGACTATATGAGAGAAGCTCTGATGATAAGAAGTTCGACAGGCTAACCTCTTTGACCCAATCGATTAGGTGGGTCTTCTCATCCTCGACAAGACAGGCAATAACGATACCCATCTCCTCAGCCCAGGTGTAACCTTGGGTAACTTGGACTTCTGCAGCCACTTTTTTCTCCCTCTCAATGAATTTTTCTTCAGGTTTCCAACTCGAGAACTGTTTCCAGTGGCCACGGTTCTTCGGATACAGCGCCTGAATTGTCGGACATGATTAGTTAGTAACGTAAAGTGGGCGAAAGATTCTTTCGTGGACGATAATGAGCGGGTCATCTTCGACGGTCTTGAAAAACTGCCGCAACAAAAACTGTATCAGGTTGGTGAGGTCCTTGTAAGGTTGGTCCTTCGGTAGGTGCTGTTTGTGATCCATGATACTCTTGAAAAGCGTGAGTGTGGAGACCTTATGCAGGTACGGTCATAAAGGATAATTGCGATGAAGTACTTCCACATACGTTAAAGAATAGACCTTCAGCCTTTGCACGAACTGCTTGTCGATGCAGCAGGCTGACGACCCGTTTCATGTACTCCGGAGATGGGAACTCCTTATACCTCCCAAGGTATGCTAACAGTGTTTTCGCAACCTCCGAGTTGGCGAATTTCTGGTTCAGAGGTCAATACGGGGGTCATCGTGGACCAAGTTCACACACCAGTTCGAAGCCCTCAAATGTTAGCCTCATCTCCTTAACTTCCTCCTCTTCGTTCCTTTCTGCCTCTTCTTCCTCGACGTCCGGAATTCCTTCCTCTTCTGTGGGCCCTGAAATTAAAGTACCGATCAATAACAATGTGAGGCAAAGAAGTGATGAGAACAGACCTTTAGCCTTCTTTTTCCTCCTCGCTTTCTTGCGAACGTACATCTCTCTTCCACCTCCCACCTTCGTCCACTTCTCCAGCATGCGCAGAAGTGCATAAGCTAGGTGAACGCTGGAGTCCAAGTATACCAGCGATTGGGTTCCGGGTTTATACGCCTTCAAACTCTCCAGAGAGATCTCCAAGACTTCACCGTTGTAGATGAGTTGATTCTGGAGGACCTCGGCGGCATCGGTCAAAGCGAAGTCGGTGAGATCCTCAGTGGACATCCGCTCAATGAGAAGCAGCAATTGAGTAAGGCACTCAATGCCAGCCTGGAACTCCGTCCACATTTTCGGCTGTCAAGCAAGTCAATTTTAACGTCTGACCCGATTTGCTGACGAAAAAACCTTTGCATCGAGGGCTTCACGCATACGCCTGAGAACCCATGCTATCCACGCTCGGTCAGTAACCTCCGCGACAAACCCAAAGTCCCAACTATTCTCTTTCTTCAAAGCTTTCTCTTTCGCGTGGGCTTGAAGGAAGAACTCAAGGAACCATTTCGTGATGAAGAGGAGTCGTAGGTTGTCCTTTTCCATAATCTTTGGACGTTCGGACTTAATATCCTTTAACAGTGACGATAGGAACGCTGCGAGAACGAGTTCAGCCAACCAAATAGGTTCGCGGTGGATTAGGTATGGGAACCTACGAGAAAAACACGATTTCACGAAGTCCTTGGCCAAGTCTTGAAGAATTCTCCGCGAGTCGAGCGATAATGTATCCTCCCGAGCCAACGCATCGACGGTCTTCCCTTTCTTTGTTCTCTGTTTCTTCTCTATGTCGAACATCTCTCCTGTCTCGGTCGTAATGGCCTTCTGACGGTGAAGGACATACGGTTTAGGGGGAAGAGCCTCATCCTTGGCATTAGAAGGCTCCCCTGGGGATTTGTGCGGTTTAAGGTTCTTTGTCACTGTTATTGTGGTACCGAAGCGCGAATGCCTCGATGTTGCGTTACGGGCCCACTCGAGTTTCTTTTGACCCTCTACGGAGAGTAAACGGTTTAGGTTCGAGCTTGCTTGCTACGAACGGGAATCAGGACTACATTCTCAAAGAGCAGGCAGATTTACCTTCTCGGCTTCGATCACTAAGCTCGCCGGCCGGACTCCACGAAAGATGAGATAGAATATCTCGAGGGCGATAACATTCCATCGATTAAAAAGTGGGTCGGTGGATGAATTGGACGCGGTCGTCAATAAGAACTCTAGAATGAAGTCCTCAGAAAGGATCTTTATCAGTCGGCTCTGCAGCGACGAGAGTTCGGCTTGGTCGGAACTGAGGTTGGTATTGGAGGGAAGGTCCTTGATGAAGGCCAGGTTCCGGACTAGGAATAATACGACGGTAATGATCTGAATGTCGCGTTCCTTCCGCTCCTTCGGGGATTTCGCGAGGCAAGGGAGGATAATCGAGAAGACTGCCTTCAAGACTCTAGGTTGTAACATTGCCGCCTTGTATCGGAGGTGACTTGAGAGAAGTTGGGTATAATCGGATCCCTTGTCAAGCTCCTCGTCCATCTCCTTCAGCTCCTCCGCGAGGTCGATGGGCCAAGTCATTGCGGTGACCAAGTCGGCACATGCGATCGCCCGCTTGTCCTCGACGTGTCCTTTGCCAGCGGTTTCCATAAGTATAGGGATCAAGTCGTTCGAAAGAACCCGACAATCAGAGAATATCCTCGCGACGGTTCGCTCATCGTCGGTGTCGTCCTTCCCCCAGAATTTCTTGAGATCCTTGAGACAGCTGTAACACTCGTCTCCCAATCTGTAGACGCCACCTTCAAAGCCTCCCAGGGCATCGATGACACTTTGAATGGCCGGTTCCAGGATAGCTCGTCTATCGAGCTGCTCTTCACCATCAGATCCGGAGGAGATTGAAATCGCGTCGTCGTCAGGCATTGGACGCGTCCTGCACACGTGACATCGCGTTTCGCGTCAATTAGTATTTAATTGACGCGTGGGATTACATTCTTATGTAACTGCGATTTACCTGCCTCGCGTTGTCCTACGGTCGTCTTAGTGTAATGCCGAACATCACCCAACACAGTCTTCAACAATATTCTATGGTTGCCTCTCAAGAACGATTTATTTTATCGGATGCAAAACAGATATCTTAAATATCAATGTACATCATTGGCCAAGATCTGTCTCCCGTATCCATATGGTTTGCACCGTCATTCTGATATCCTCTGGAGCTAAAGTGCAAATTCCGCATTTCTACTGCGGCCAACTGGGGTCATCCATCCACTGTGCGGACCCTGGGTAGTTCTGTGAGCCTGGGATGAAGTATAGCACTCGCGGAAACCATAATAACGGGCATGGATCCAAAGTTTCTTTACAACGTATGCGCATGTATGTTGTGTGTCGAGTGTACGCGCGGCGTGGGGCTCCTGCGTATGGTACGGGATCGAAGCTTCGATTCTAACGGACGAGACGGGGCCAGTTGTTTGGTTCACAAAGCCGTGGTCTCGCATGGAACCGAGCGCGACTTTCGGGGCGCCGGAGATCAAAACCCGACAGGGGAATGTGGGGGAACACGGCGACAAAGGTTGTTGCAGGGCTGACGTGCTTCCTACGCAGGACCTCCGGGGAAATGCAGAGAGACGCGAGGCTTGGAGAGTGGTTGTAAGTAGAATCCAGCTGTTCCCAAGCTCTGGGAAAGCAGGAGTTCTCGGGGGTTAGGATTACAAAGCGCTGTCTCCAACACCTCGGATAACTGAGTCCCGAGGAAAGGGACGTCACCAAAACGGAGATAAGAAAGGTTGTCAAACTCGAAAGGAGATAATAAAAGGATGCAGCCAAGGCAGAGGCATTGGAGCCTGGGTACTTCTCGTGAATAATCCGTGCCATAGATCCTATGGGACATTTGGAAAGATAAACACTTAAGTAAATCCATATGGGGGGGCCCAAATGAAGGAGGGCGATTTCGCGGTGTTGGGAGAGGATAGCCGTATACCCCCAAAGGGCGAGCTCCTGACCGATTCAATAACAGCTCCATGAGTTCAAGTCATGGGGTGTTGATATTTGACCACAAATCAGAGGAAGTGACAGCTTCCTGTCACCAGTAACGATAAACGTGGGTCGCTGCTGCCCAGTAGCGTAGAAGGCATCCGAGGTAGATACATATGAAGAGTTCCCGGAGAAATTTTCTGAGGTAGCCTGTTCGCCGGAGACAAAGCGTTCGTGGCTGAACGAAGTTTTCTGATCACTGCGAGGAGCCTGTTCTCAAGGGACAACAGCTAGGTCGTTCAGTCTGATCAGCTCAACTAACTCGACAATGAAGAGTGACAAGTACTTCGTTATGGCTATCGGAGTCACGGACCTTCTGAAAGGGTAAATAAATTTGACAGAAGGCGACCGAATGATTCAACTCACGAAAACAGAATGAGTCGTGTCAAACGACTTGCTGAGTGCTTCGGTAGACTAAGGATACCATGTGGGTTACGGTTTTTCCGAAGTTTCAGAGCACTGCGCTGACCGATATTAGTCTTTCTCAGCGCCCGGAGTGGCAGGCGCCAAGGAAAGGGTACGATCACGTGTCCCAACCCACCCGGTGCGGGTGTCCGGATTTAGAAGTTCAATCCTCCCCAGTTCCTGCTCTCGTCCGCGACCACCACCGCCACAATCGCGGTTCGTACGTCTCACTCTCGGATTATTGGCCGTCTGAGTCGTGCGAAAGGGATGCGAGGTATTGACAGTCGTCCGGATTAATATTCATTGGCTAACTGCTCTTCCTTGATCAGGCGAATGTTCCACCATGAGTTCACTGCATGCCCCAATCCATAATCTATCCCGTTCATTGACACCATTGTCCTCAATTGCGGACTCGACCGACGAGGTTGACAGACTGTTAACGGGCTCTGTCTCTCCGGAGCGCAGTCTGGCCAACGACTACGCGGATGAGGACTCTGATCTCTCCCCGCTCACCTCCTCTGACGAGGAAGAGGAGAATATCAACACAACTCCGCGTATTATAAAGGGTACAAGGACGTTACGACCCCGTGGCACGAAACCGTTGACTTCCACTGTGGAACACGCGACCCCTAGCGCTCAGATGTCGAGTCAACCCGTCCCATCTTCCTCAGTGGAACAACCGTCGAAGAAACGAAAACGTGTCGAAAGTCTTACTCCGAAACCCTCGCCTACGGTGCAGAAACAGAAGCATAAACTGGATTTCTACGTTAGCGAGGATCGGTGTCACCAGTGTCGCAACCGGCCGCGTTATGCATTCATGCGCTGCACGTCGAAAGACGAGTCCGGCGCGCCCTGTAGAAGGCTATTCTGTGTTTCATGTATCACCAAAAGGTCTGCGCAGTTTACCACATCCTTCGCCCACGCTCGTGATCTTTATCGACTTGCATAGATACCCCACAGACGTCGACTTCAATCCTCAGCTGAAGAAATGGAAATGTCCGTTTTGTGAAGACATGTGCAATTGCACAAAGTGTTGTTTCAAACGGAACGTGACATACACTTCGACTGCCAATGTCAAAATCGACCAGGATACTCTGCTTTACTATGCCGCTTTGATGCCGAACAGTTCCAACTCTAAGAAGAAGCTCCCTCCCCCACCAAAGTCGTCCAAACTGGCTAAGTTGAAATCGGCAGGGAAATCCAAGTCTAAGCCCCCGCGCGCGCCTGGGAAGGCGAAACCGGCCGCTGAGAACGACAGTACCATGGGAGCAACCCGCGATATCGAGTCCATCATCCGCGGCCTTGCGGATACCGCGGCGTTGTTCGAAAAGTTCGGCTGCGCTAGCGGAGAATACTGGGGGGTTGTCTTCTCCAATACCCACGGCGGGAGGATCGGTGTCGCCTACGTTGGGGATAAACCGCCAGATATCTGCTTTTTGAAGGACGGTGGTGATGGCGGTCGAGCTGACGAAGCTCCTCCCCCCACCAAACGCCTCCGTGTATCCTCAAGGCTTTCCGCCTAAAGGATAACTCTGGAAATCTATTTCATCTTTGACACACACTCTCTCTCTTTGACCTCATAATCGATCAATGTATTACATCTGCATGCTCACCGTCGTCTTTGCTCTCTTGTCACATAATAATTTTGTTACAGTGTTTTCTAGTCGCATTTCCCGTACAAATCGCAGTCGGATTCGCTTTCCCGTATTTTTGCAGCTTACGGATCTCCAAGCCTGATCGTCGGTCGTGGGAAACCTATCGCTTGTCTAGCTTAGCCTCAGCCACCACCTGCAGCCCAGCCAAAACCTAAAGACCATGTCCGACTCCCCTCCTCATCGTATGTCCTACTATCACTCACTCTCGAGTCCAATACCATTGCGTTCGGCGTTGAAGCAAGGAGATTCCTATCGCTCTCGATCATCACCTCCGACGTCTCCCCCTCTTCCAACCTCCCCCGCCCCGGCTTCGGGGAATTTAAGCCTCTCATCGTCTTCGGCGTCACCAAGCCCGTTGTTTTCCAACGGGGGCTACACGCCCAAAGTCTCGTTTGATACTTTCGAGAACCCAGCCGCGTCAATGTTTTCTTTCACTCTCTCTGCAGAGAGTGTCGGATATGCGAGGACCCCGCAAACGAGGGTTTTCTTGTGTGCGGCAAGTCCCGATGAGAGCGGGCGTCAGGCACTGGATTGGGCTTTGGACTCGTTGGTCCAGGATGGCGATGAACTCGTTGTGTTTCGGGGGTTCGACGAGGATGACCTGGGTATGTATTACTTCCGTTCCGCTTGCGATATATCGGGCGCCAGTTACTATGGTCGTCCGAGAGTGTGCTAACATCTGATTACCCTGCGATGCAGCCAAAGACCACGATGTGATTCGGGATGAAGCTCGTGAGCTTCTGCAACAGGTCCAAGCAAAGTCTGTGGAATATGATCCGGACCGAAAGGTATGTCATTTTCTTTACCCATGGTCCCGGCAATGCCGTACACTCCTCTACATGTTTTGCGCTGGCGCATACATTCACCTCCTACGATCCAGTGACGTACACCCTGACTAACTTATGATTATCCTTTCTTTTACCCCTCCCCTTCCACGTTGGGTATCTCTGTCACCACCTTTTCAGATGTCCGTGAGGATCGAGTTCATTGCGGGGAGGGTAACCGATAACATCGATCGGTTGATCGCGCTATACAGGCCCGAGTCCGTAGTCGTCGGGACCAGAGGTCAGAGGGGTATGATTCAAAGTTGGGGAGCCGCGTTAGGTGCCCCAGGGATGGGGAGCATTTCGAAGTATTGCCTGAGCCGGTCCCCTGTCCCGATCATCGTCGTCAGACCGGAGCGGAAAGTCAGAAAGGCACAGGCTAAGCGTAAGGCCGATCCCAGGCGAGGGAAACACTTTGATGAGTAAGGTCATCCATCCTCTGCAATCGCGACTCCGTCGCAGAAGCTGACTTCCGCCAACAGGTTGATAAAGACGAATAGCCTCCCGGTTGGGACACTCTCATTGAAATGACGGTGATCTGTTTCGGGTTTCGTTTTCGGATCGTTTGGATATATGCTCTTTGCTTGCTTTGCTTCATTTGGTCATTAATGTGTAGTGGAACTGTTACATGTAATACTGGTTGCTGGTCAACGTAAGAAAGCGGAAATGCGATCAGCGGTAGGAGGATTATGTACGAAGCCAAGCGGTCTTTGCTATCTTTTTCTGTCGCTTCTGTTCTCTAAAGCGATCCTAAAGTCCCACCGCAGTCAGCATCGAAGAGATGCAAAGGAGGGGGGGGGACACTTACGAGATCCTTCTTAGTCGGCTTCCGTTTCTTCTTCCTCTCCTCCTCGGCGATGTCTCGTTGCTCGAGTTCCTCTTCCCATGCGCCAACATCGAAATAGAACTGACTCATCCGTTTCGCGCGTTCATACTCGGACAGATGAGAAGGCTCCCTTCCATCTACCGCGGTGAAAGCGCCAGTCCTCGCGTTAAACTTGGCGGTGAACGCCCCCGACGGGAGGGAAGGACCGGCTGCGAGAGAGGGGTCGAGGTGAGCGAGGAATGGGTCAATACCCTGAGCTACGGCATTGGCCTGCATCTGCTCCCATTGAGTCAGAGACAGTGTTGCAGCCGTCGTCGCGTTCGTCGAAGGGCCAGCAACGTTTCCATTTCCTTGTTCTTCATCATCATCTTCATCCTGACCTTCCGCTTCGTCCTCGTCGCCTTCGGTTTCACTGGTGGTCTTTTCCTTCCCTTTACCCTTCGAATCTTCCACCTGCTGCTGGCCCTGTTGGAGGGGATTAACCCAAGTCGTCTCCCGCGTCGTCGCGTTGTAGAAATAGTACGAATTATGAGCAGGAGACCATATCGCCTGCCAGTCCCCGGCGGAGTAGGCTCCAGAATTCGAGAGGGTCGAGGCCGCACCGTTACCAGTCGTACCGCCCGCTGTAGCCGTAGCCGTACTCGATACGGAGGGTTCTTGCGTGTCGATCGGCGTAGGTTCGTCTTCGAGCTTATCGTCTACGCTGCCTGGAGTCGTAGGAGTCGTGGATTTCGAGTTCGATAGAGCCTCTTCCACCATATTCTCTCGGCCTCGTGGGTGGGTCGCCTGGGGGAGTGGAAACGAGCGCGTACTTTTCTCACGCTTGCTCCGTCACGGTCACATAAGTCCACTTGGAACTACAAAGCACAAATTGCCTACCTACATACTACAGGACATGCTCTTTTCGAATGGCTTAAGAGTTCGACAGATTCTTCGCGGTAATTGCAGCAGATTTGTCACAGACTGAGCCTACTCCTCCAATTAGATGGCGACGGCCACGCGTGCGCCAAAACTTAAGAAGTCCTAAATACTACACCCCCCGCCAGGATGACACATAAATGCGTCGTGGTTTAACACACCCAAAATGAACTCAAAGGGACCCCGCACCACTCTGTGGAAAGCAACGGGTCATTGTGGCTCAATTCCGAACTTCTTGAGCTTTTCAAAATACTTTTGGACCCTACTCGCAACTTGCCGGGGAGTTCGCCGTCCGTTCATCGCTTGCGATATCTTCGCCCACCTTCAGGTAACCTCAAATTTAGAGCGGATACGGATACCGATGTGGAGGGAACTTACCTATTCTTCTCCCCATCCGGTATCTCTTCAAGCAGTCGCTCTAAGAGACGTTGCTCCTCTACCGACCACGCCATCTTGAATGTATCGGACTTGGGACCACGAGAACGCCTTGGCTTGCCGCTTTCCACATGTATAAACTTTACAGCGTCCCTGGCTTTTGAAGGAGTCTTGCGTGGGGGTGACGGTGGAGGTCTGGGCGCCTTTCGATACGAGCGTCTTTCGGTTACAGCCTTAACACGAGGCAGGCACGGGGTGGGAGTAAATGGGAGTGGAATATCAGATGCGCGTGGTCGTTTTGGGATATCAACCTCTATGAGAGCCGAATTAACCAACGCGTTGTCCGCATGGGTGGCGTTGCAGACCAAGCGCAATGTAGGTAAGCGCCGACAACCTGATCCAACGAGACGGCGTTGTGGGCTTATCATTGAGTGGGTCGACTCGACCGTTGGTGAGAGTTGGGAGTTAGTCTCTGCCTCTATTTGCGCCTCGATAAACAGAGGGTCATTCTTCAGGTAGGCAAACAGAGGGTCGATGATCGCGATTTTGCTGCTCCTCACAAAACTCTGCAAGTATGAAGGCTCCGAACATTGTCTCTCAGATGGCTGGTTTCGCTGAGTGTAAATGGCGCGTGATTTCTCTGCGAGGTCGTTGAGGAAAGTTGGATCTAACGCCAAAACGGAGCTTTAGCGGGGTATGGAACCAACTATGTGCCGCTCCTCGTACCTTTGGACTGAAACAACGACCAATCTATCGCCCTCGCTATGCCCATGTCTAATCCAGTCTCCTCATCTAGCCCAAAAACGCCGTCGTGGAGCTGCAAGCAGGTCCATCGATGATTGCCTACAGACACCTACCGACAGACATACCTTTTGATTAATATCGCCAGCAGTGAGGTCTTCCTCGTCTTTCACGTCTTTTTTCAGCGCATGCAAGCGTTCGATCTCGGACTGAGTTCGAGAGAGTAAGTCCCGTTGAGACCGGATGTACGAGGAGAGTGCTTCCAGGCTGGAATCGCTGGCTGTGAGCTACTTGGATGGGAAGGAGAGGAACGACGTACGTCCTAGCGCGCATGTCATCCATTTTCGCCCTGGTAAGATGAGGGGAGATGTATAGCGTGGGCTCGGAGGGGGTGGCACATCCGAAAAATCTAAGCAGCTCGGAATTTGCCGAATGCTCGACTTCCAGTTCAGCCGTCCAAGCCGCGAATGTTTCGCATGGATTAGGCCACGAGGAAAATGATGCCCGGGTTCGTAGAACTCGTCGAACAACGGATATTTCACATAGCAGCTGAGGTGGACAGCCATACCTTCGTATACCTCAGTCGCCATCTCCCGGACTTTGGGTGGTTTACTAGTATACTAGCCTAGTCATGAGTTATCCATAGCCAGGGTAATAATCTCGACTCGTGTGTCGAACTCAGAAAGGCGAGGATAAGCCTTGGTGGGGATGGGACCCTTTATACCACACCCGTTGTACCCATGATCCCGACCTGCACCCACCAGCCACGTTCTGTCCAGATCGCTCGTGGCCCGTAAAAAAGGCTCGTTCTAGATACGCAGGAGTAAATGTGATGCCGGTCTGGGAGGAACGCGACAGAATCATCACGGGTGGCGATATGTGCCAGCCTGATCAGTTCATCAGCCATTCCAGTGCTTCCTGCAAATGCGCAGCTTCGGTTCGCGGAAAAGAATAATTCCACGGGTGAGTTGAAATATTTGAGCACAGGTATCTTTGCATTGTGCTGCGACCGCGAATACAGTCCCAGCCAATGTCATTTTTCACGGAACTCCGGGAAACAGGGTTCTGCCCCAACGCCTCGATCTCGGGCCTTTTGACGTCAGTTATCACGCTGAGCGCCGAGTATAAAACCATGGCTCTCTGTTGACATCTCCCTCCAAGCCAACAACCACCACCTCCACCACAAATGTCTCCGCCTTCTCACATCCCCTCGTCCGGTCCTAACGATTCCATCCTCACCTACCCACCCGTCGCGAGGGTCAAAACCGATAAACAGCCAACTCCAAAGGCTGAAATGAACCTACGCCCAGGCCAGCAGACCGGGGCCGAAAGGCTGAGAGGTGGTTGTGTTCCTTGTCCTGTACGTGTGACCACAGCTACCCCCCCGTCGATGTCCGTTTATTGACCATCAACCTGACAGGATGGAGGATGGTGCTTCTGTATCCCAATCCCCTGCTGCTGCTGATCGTGTGTAAACCACCCCACCGAGCGGCAGCATTGCCTTCCGCTCCAAGTTACGGACCTTTGACATGCACAATGGACATAATGACCGATAATCGTCCTGTAACCGTATGCAACTCATATAAATACCATGCTAGGCCAGACGAGTTGTTTGGACCGGAAAGACCCGCCTCCAAGCCACGTGTTTATCAGACTCCAGCTCATGACGTCACAGGCCATTTATTCCCCCTGTTTCCAGAGTCGATCATCGACCCAGTACTCATCCTTCACCAGAACCCCTTACAAAATGTCTCCACCCGCAGAAAACGTAATCCAAAATGTCCACAGTCAAGTGGAAGCAGAGCCCAAAGCTGTCGACAAACAGCCAACCGCCGCCCCCAACATGACTCCAGCCCAGCAGCCAGCTGAGGAGGCGGATAGATTACGAGGAGGGTGTCTCCCTTGTTTATGGTGGCCAATTCTCGTACGTCCTCCCTTCGTCTTCGGTTTGTGGTTCGTGTCTGAGAAGCGTACATGTAGACTTTCTGCTGCGTGTGCTGCACCGCCAGCGCTGTCGCGGCCGCCGACTCGTCTGCGTCTACTTAACTATCGTTATGGATCTGTATCCTGGCCCCTTTTACACTCTCGAACCGTACCCCCTTTCCCCTCCCCATTGTATGTTTGCTCGTCGTCTGGCTTCCTTGCTCAGTCTTTGCCGTATTTTCTCATCAAATAGTCCCCCGCCTGCGAGCACTATGTAACAAAACTGTTTCCAAAACTACATGCCATAAAAAAGTCCTCGTTGGATCTCATAACATGACTCCTTGGAGTTTTTGACGTATGACTTCAAAGGCCGTGTATAGTAAGGTTTCAATTTGATTGATAGTGAAAAACCGCGAGTCAAAATGTCCGAGGCATATCCTGGACAGACTATCTAACAGAACTGGCAAGTTTCGGCGAGAGGAACAACGTCGAGCTTCGATGTAGGAAAGTGACTGTATTGCGTCCCGAACTTCTCTGACCGCGCTTCAATTTCAAACCAACCTAACCAAGCCCCTAACGCTGCTCAACAGGGGGAACATCAATGCGGCAACTCCCTTCGCGGGACCCGTGGTCAACCCTGGGACGGTAATATCCAATAATATTCCCGTAGTCGCCCCATCCGTAACAGACGTCGCAGAGGGTGTATCAGGATTCAGGCCGATCAACCGTGACAATTGCGAGTCTACAGCGATCCAAGGTGTCACGATCTCGTCCACTCTTTCGACTGCAGCCAATCTGGAGTCCGGGTACATCATCCAGTGTGGAAGGCTGACGTGGAGTTCGATCCGTAGAGATGGGACCCTTGGATTCGTGGTTGAAGCTATCGGAATAGTGGAAAGAGCTGTGCAGAGCCACTTGGGTTCGAAATTCGTGGGGGTCCAGATCCGGACGTGTCTGAGCGCACGATGGCGAGAGAAATCGAAAGATCGACCAGAAGAACCCCAGTAATCTAAGCGGGGGAAAGACGTCAGTTGTTGTATTTAGAAACCGGGATGGGACCGTGTGTTGCGCCCTGTACGCACGTAAACTTGAAATTGGAATGTCAAGGAATTGCAATGTATCCTCGCACTGGTCTACCAGCGATGCGAGGGTGCCTATGTTCTGGCGGCTGGTGATCCGACAGTTGATCCACTTCAAACCGAACTTGAACAGATCCTTGAGTTCAAGCATGACCGGAAGTAGATCATTGAACATGGGGACGAGGCGAAGCTTCAGGGTACCACTGATTTGGTGTACCCCCGGACGATAAACCTCAGGTGGGAATCGATGTCGTATGGTACTGCGAATTGAAGCGGCAGTAGAGTGATATCTGGTGCCCTCGACTTCACCTGTGCAGGTGAAGCTGACGTTTTCGACCGCTGCGGGGAGGAGGTAAAGCGACTCCAAAATACCGTTCTGGCCCATACTGCGGAAATCGAATTCGACAGTCCTGAGTCTGGAAGAGGGGGACATCCACGTCTGTACTAGGAACGAGGGGATCGTTACGGCCGAGGGGAGTTCGTCGCCCTTGAAAGTTATCTTCTGCACATTCTTGAATTCAGGGAGATAGGCCTTCTTCTCACCAAATGCGGATACGAGCCTGGGGTCATCGGTCAGGATAAGATGGGTCGTATACGCGTCTAGCAGATCGACGATCCTGTCTCGCAGATCGTCATCCTCGTCGTCACCGTCAGTGGGCGAAGGAGACGCGAAGAGCTTCGCGAGTTTTTCTGTTATCCGGAACGTGGAGAACAGATGGCGCTGGCACGTCGGCAAGAGCGACTTTGAGACGAGCGCGGATTGTTTGAGTGATTTTATATCGTAGTGCAGATGGTCGAGTGTCAAATCGAGCAGTTCTTGGGCTAGCCTGGGGCCACCGTTGTGGGTGGTGTCGACGTTCATGGGGGGAGGAGGCGCGACTGTACGGACATCCGACGCTCTGTATAAGTACCTCCAGGGTCAGGGGCAAAGATAGGCGGAGGACTCCGAATTATCCAGATGACTAGGGTTTACTATCTGCAATGAATCTGACTCAGCATACCGCAGATTTGAAAAAAAGAAAGATTAGATTTTCCGGGAAGATACACTACACTGGACAAAGCGAAAGGGCTGAAAAGGCAAAAAGGGGATCCAGCCGTACGGAGAAAACATAGAGGCCAGGAACACAAAATGAACAGCATAAGTCGCAGACCGAAAGAAAGGATGGTATGAATCAGGATGTAGCTGGCTCGTCCTCGTTCATTTTCTCCTTCTCTTCAGGGTCCAGCCAGCTCTCCTCGACAGTTGCCCGCACCCTCCTGACATACTCCTTCATGTTTTCCCTATACAACTGCGCTGCCTCTGCGTTCGCTGGGCTGTTGGGATTGGGGTCATGTAGAAGCGATTGGATGGAGGTCAAGATGGCAGCGACGTCATAGGTGGGTGACCACCTGTTCTGAAGGATGTCCAAGCAGAGCTCTCCGTTTGCATAGACATTGGGGTGGAACATCCTAGAGAGGAACTTGACAGTGGGTGGCTTGTTCGGGTACGATTCGTCAAAAGTGAGAACTAGACGGAATGTGCCATCTTCGAAAGGCGTCTCGGCTAATCAACGGCCAGAGATGTGTCACCAACGCGATCAAGCTGAAGAGTAGCCACAACGGCGTACCTGGACCAAAGATGACGGCGTTCCAGAGCATGATGTTGTCTGGGCATGGACTACCCGAGATTCCAGAGGGAGGATCTGTGGAGAGCCTCTTGAAATCGCGGATTAGACGTCTCCTGCAGTTCGTAGACTGTCAAAGGCGTGTGTCAGCGTTGGAATTGACCAGAGAATCAGAATATGCAGACCATCGTGAACGGTCGTGTGCGATGGGTGCCCTGGGCTGAAGAGGAGGTGGTGGTTGCTGAGAGAGATTGGCCTTTGTAACGACCCGTGATCGTGACCTTTCTGTCACCGACCGCCACCAACGATGGACGGTCGCGCTCCTCGGTATTTTGTTTTTCTTTCTATTTTCCTGAAATTTCTGTGCTCATTGTTTTTTGTTCGCCAGTATCAAAAACCGCGCCCCAGCGGCCTTCCAGGTGCTGTACCAAGCCATGAGTTCGAATATCGGTTATTGTTCAACGCGTTTTTGTTTTCATTTAGATCACTGCTGAACAACTTCTACGGGATGTACGTCTTTATGGCCCGGGTTTATCGACATTCGTTTATTCACGATTGTGGGTTAGGCTCAAGAGAGGCAAGAGTCTCAGTTCCGTGCTCCAAGACAGCGCGTAGAAGATTTCGAGGAGCTTCACGAGTATCGAGGTCGGAAACGAGAAGAGTTCGAGAAACGAATCAGGCAGACTAGGGGGAACATGTGCGTACTCGTATAACTCACTATTGTGTATTTGTAACCAATCCGGTCCGTAGAAAAGAATGGCTACAATACGCTAATTGGGAGGTGCGCCCGCATTCGAGGATTCATTCAATTCCAAGCTACAGACTTTTGACTTGTGTCCATAGGCCAGCCAAAACGAGTTCCCCCGCTCTCGCTCCGTCTTTGAACGCGCACTGGATGTTGACGGTCGTTCCGTCAAATTGTGGCTATCCTACACCGAAATGGAGCTCAAATCTCGAAATGTTCAACACGCCCGGAACCTCTTCGATCGTGCCGTGACTCTCCTTCCTCGCATCGATCAACTATGGTACAAATACGTCTACCTCGAGGAACTCCTCCAGAATGTGCCGGGGGCTCGACAGGTGTTCGAGCGGTGGATGCAGTGGGAACCTGATGACAAGGCTTGGCAAGCCTACATCAAGATGGAGGTGAGGTACCAGGAGTATGATCGGGCGAGCGCGATTTACGAGAGGTGGGTTGCTGTACGGCCGGAGCCGAGGGTATGGGTGAAGTGGGGAAAGTTTGAGGAGGAGAGAGGGAATCTCACGAAGGCAAGAGAAGTTTTCCAACAGGCGTTGGAGTTCTTTGGGGATGAAGAAGAGCAAATCGAGAAAGCCCAGGCGGTGTTCAGCGCGTTTGCCAAGATGGAGACGAGGCTGAAAGAGTACGAAAGGGCGAGAGTGATATACAAGGTGAGTAAAATGGTGTTCTGCCTTTAAGGAACTCACCAAACATTATTTAGTTTGCTTTATCAAGGTTACCCCGCTCAAAATCGTCCGGCCTATATGCCGCCTACACCAAATTCGAGAAACAGCATGGAACCCGGTCAACACTCGAATCTACTGTTCTCGGAAAGCGACGAATACAGTACGAGGAAGAGGTTTCGCATGACGGACGAAATTACGACGTCTGGTTTGACTATGCCCGACTTGAGGAGGGCACCCTGGCAGATCTGAGAGAGGAAGGTGCGACTAGCGAAGAGGAGGAACAAGCGATCAACAAGGTGAGAGAGGTGTACGAGAGGGCAGTTGCTCAGGTTCCTCCGAGCAATGAGAAGCGGTTCTGGAGGAGGTATATTTTCCTGTGGCTGGACTATGCATTGTTTGAGGAAATCGAAACTAAGGTGTTTGAACCCGCTGTTACTCTAGTGATCCGTATATTGAACCTTTGCAGGACTATGAACGAACTCGGCAGATATACCAGACAGCTATCAAGCTCGTTCCCCACAAGATCTTTACCTTCGCCAAACTTTGGCTTTTGTCCGCCAGGTTCGAGGTCCGGAGACTGGACCTCCCAGCTGCCAGGAAGATACTTGGTGCAGGTATTGGCATGTGTCCAAAAGAGGCGCTGTTCAAGGGATACATCCAATTAGAACTCGATGTACGGATTTACAATGCCATGAGTTCATTCGGTGCGCTAACTACTCCTTTTTGCAAAAAGCTTCGAGAGTTCGACCGTGTTCGGACGATATACGAAAAGTATATCGAATGGGATCCTACAAACTCCTCCGCCTGGATCAAGTTCGCGGAACTGGAATCCCAATTAGAAGACTTCCAGCGGACGAGGGGTATATTCGAATTGGGTATTTCACAACAGTCGCTATCCATGCCCGAGCTTTTGTGGAAGGCTTACATTGATTTCGAGACGGAGGAGGGTGAGAGAGAGAAAGCGAGGAGCTTGTACGAGAGGCTCGTCAAGCTTAGCGGACATGTCAAGGTGTGGATCTCGTATGCTCTTTTCGAGGGTGAGGCTATTCCTGTGCCGAGGGCTGAGAGGGAGGAGGACGAAGATGACGATGACGATGAGGAGAAGGAAGTTAAGATGGTAGAGGGTGATTTGGATCAGGCCAGGCAAGTATTCAGGAAAGGGTACGAGGACTTGAGGAGCAAGGGCCTCAAGAGCGAGGTATTTACAACCACTTCACCATCCGGGTTTCTACTCAGGCTCACATTCACGCTCTCCCCATAGCGCGTCGCAATCCTCGAAGTTTGGAGATCCTTCGAAGAAAAGCACGGGACGCCGGCAGACGTTGCCAAGGTGCAAGAAATGTTCCCTATAGTGTCCCTCAAGCGCGTGTACGACCCCGAGACGGACACGCACGTCGAGGACTGGGTTATGGTGTTCAAGGACGACGAGAGGGACTCGAACCCGACGAGTTTCAAGTTCTTGCAAATGGCTCACGCTTGGAAGGCAAAGGGCAAGAAGGTACTGCCCATCCTCGGAGGCGCGGACGGTAAGGCTGATCAGGAGGGGGATAAGGAGAAGGGCCAGGGCGAGGACACGAATGCGACAAAGGAAAGGGCTGGGGGCAAGGGGAAGGCCAGGGACGATGGCGATGACGAAACCAGCGACGTTGCCAGCTCACATGGAGGGGATGACAGTGATGATTGAGGACGACGCATTTGGGTACCACATGTTAACGTTATGTTTGTTTCCTGTAGTCCACGTATTGATACAATGCAAAATGCGAGTGTATTAGGATTGCGAAAATTGATAGATGAGGGGGATATGAGGCTGAAGTACGGGTATGCATAGGTGTGCATACGTACAAGTGAGGTAGGATATCCGAGACGGTGAAGTAAAACTAATGGAAAACAGAAAACACGGTCGACGCAGAAACGCCACGAATTCAATGAGGATTAATTACATGCCTTGGGGTTTCGAGGGGCGAACGACCTTTTGTATTAGCAACGGCATTTGCGGTCTCCCATCGTCCTCGCCCTTGACGCAGGGACGCAGGACGATCCCTGGTTTACGTTGGATCATATGGGCGGGGAGGGCTGGGGTGATCTCGAAGTTGCGAATGAGAGTAAAAATGATATATTTCATCCTGTGGGATTTGTCACGTAAGTATCATCCAGCGTCGTTCAGGCGGAAGGGCGGAACAAAGGGCGGAACAAAGGAACTCACTCGAGCGTGGCAAAGTGGTATCCGATGCACGCTCTCGAACCACCAAGGAAACTCATGATGTTACCCCATACCCCGGGTAGGCCCTGCACGCCAGGTGGAACGTTTTCCCAACGTTCCGGCCTTGATAATGTCGGCATCATATAAACATCAGCTCGGGGGCCGCGACAATGGGAGGGTAGGCTAGCGAGATCGGAGGTCGCGTACCTGAATTCTTGCGCATCCTTCCCCCAGACACGTTTATCAGTATTCAGGGTAAAAATAGGAATAAACACGCCGTCTCCCTCGGCGATCCTGATAAATCCTCAATCAGTGATGAGTTGATAAAGCCAGGACCACATTGTGGGGTCGTACCGGAGCCCCGTGCCGTTCGAGAGTGGGATAATGTCGTCCTTCATAGCGACCCTCGAAGTGGATGGAATGGGAGGGTACAACCTCAGACCCTCTCTTACAACGTGATCCAGGTACTTGAGGGATTTTATCTGCTCTGCATCTGGCGAATCGGTGCCAAGATGGAAGATTTCGTTACGCAGACGCTCTTGCGCCTCAAGGTTGTTGGATAAACAGTGAAGGCACCAAGCAATACCAGCGCTGCTGGTCTCGTGGCCGGCAACGATAAAAGTGGCGATTTCTGTGTGGGAATGAAAAAATGTGTTTGGTGTGATGGCCGTCGTACGTGAATGAGGAACTGGGGCGAGATCGGAATGAGGTATGGACTCACGATCCTGTACGTCCTCATCAGACATGGAAGACACTTCCGGGTCGGTCATGTTCGCCTTCACCAGCAGGCTGAGTAGGTCCTTGCCATACTCTCGGCCCTCCTCGGCATCGTTCTCTGAAACTCTTTTAGAAAGTGCAAGCTTGCGCTCTTGAACCAGCCGCGCTCCAATCCGCTTCATGACTGTCCTCGCGTCCGCGAACTTTTTGTCTCGTTGCATTTTCTGCTCGGGTTACGGATGAATCACGTTATCACCGTTTAGTAAGGAATAAAATTTTCAGTGTTCAGTTCCCCAGTATGGCATGGTCTGCGTACGGCAACTTACGATGAACCTGAGGGGAGGTACGAAACTCTGCAACATCGCCATAATCGTGGGTTTGAGAGCTCCTCTAAAAATAGTTTGGAATGCGATGTTGAGCTCGTCTGAGGAAGACGTCATAGAGTTAAAATGGTAGCCAAATCCTAGAAAGTTGAATTTCATCGATAAGTTTACAACCGATCCGGTGGTGAAGGATAACCAAACGCTCGCCTGCAAGTCCCATGATATCCAACGTTGCGCAGCTGATCCAGTCAAGCGCATCAACACGAGCTGGTTGTTTCGAAGAGCACAGCCCCAACCACACATCACGGAGCTGCAAGAAAGGAAGTTGGTGGTTGGGTGGTGAGCATCATCCTCAATGCACGGAGAATCAAGCGAAACTGAGTGCTCCGACTCGGAAGGGAATTACCTCCATTGATTTCCGTAGGAATATGGGAGTGAGTGACCGGATTTGAGCGGGGGTAAATGCTGGGTTCTAGGATTGAGCCGTACGCGTCGTTCAGGTCCGTCGGGTAGTATCGGATATAGTGAACACCCACCATGACACGTCGCTAGATATCATGAGAATGTCAGGGGTTATCAAAGTAAATGAAAAGTTCGGAACGGACCTGATGTTTATGTTTCGAGCCTAGGAATGAATGGGAATTCAGTTATCGTAAGTTAGGAAGTTCTAAGATAGCTCCACCTTCGACTAAGAGGAGACCTAAATCGGAAGGTAGTGAGATGCGAAGATGACGAAACGGAACGGTGTGCCCGACCTGCGCCTAAGATCTTGGACAAATGGTACCTGAGGGGCTCGGGTTTTTGGTAGTCCTCTCCATGCTTGAGGATGTGATTCAAGGCACGGACGTCGACCGTCGTGAGACGAGGTTTCTAACCGACAATGAGGTCAACGTCTTTTGTACAAACCTTGAAAACTTGCATTGAGCAGCCCAGCGTAACTGAAGGCTGTACCATATTCGGAAATCCACTGCTCGTGAGGCAATGCGTTTTCTGGGTCGAACCTGAGGTCGAAATTTCCTAGGAACAAACTTTTGGATTTGGGTCCAGGGAGGGCTCTTAGTGGTGATCTCCACGCCTTGAACCAGATGACGAGCAGTCTGCGCAGTACGGCGGCACCTGTGAGGGAAACAAGAGCTAAGAGCCATCTCAGGACCTTCAAGGGCGGGGGACTATTAACCCTGGCCACTTTCAGGGAAGCCAGCATACGAGCCAAGGGTTGATTCATTGAGAGACAAGAGGCGGGTGGGGAGGATTCCAGAGGGGCAAAGGGTGTATTAAAACCATGGAGTATAGCGGTTATTAAAGCACCACCAGACCCCGGCCATGTCCCGGTGGTGTATGTAGGAGATAGCGTGTGATTCCAGGGAATGGTGGGGTAGGGCTAGTCCCCCCATAGTCCTCCAGGAAGGACCATCGCCCGGTTGAGTCAGTACATTGAGTGTCCAGCTGTTTCATATCATCTGTACCTTGGACGAAGGAATCCCTTGTGCTCTTAGATCCTAACCAGGCACTGTCACAGGTTTCGTCAGTGGCATCTCAACGGAACGAGTCCAATACAAAACTGGGTTTGAATGCCTGAGATTCACGGGGCATCTGGGTCAGATTTTATCCAAATGTCGTCAGTGTTGCCGACGTTGAGCCGTGAATCTTTCCTGCATCGTGGTGGTGAAAGTACTCAGGTATCTGATGCGATGCCACGGCCTAGTGACTCCGCTTGATATCGACATCAGCTCCACAGAAACTGAATCTAACCAACTGAATGATTGCATTTCTCACCTGAACGGACATACGGGAATTGGACGGACTCATGGGCTGTTATGGTATGACCCTCCCATCGAACATCGTGATGTCAAGATCACTATGACTATCTGGAACGCCACAGGAAAAACAATATTCAAACCAGTAATACATCAGCCATGTGTTCTACGGAACAAGGCGCAGCACTACAAAACAAACGATCGTGATAAACCTGTTAGGTAAGTTATCAACGAATCGTAAGGATGCCAGATTTCGTGGTCCTATTGGCCTTTGGAACCCCTTCGCCCCAAAGGAAATCACCTGAGCTAGAGTACATCCCATCGTTTTCCTTCACGCCCTTTTTCTTTTTGGTCCCGGAGATATCTTGGCCCCAGACCCTCCAAAACTTTAGGTTTTCGTCGCCAGCGCCAGTCACGACTACGTCGCCGGCCGGACCCAGAGCACTGAACAAGACACGAGAT
>Ga0307512_10002194_pt1 | contig 25443 bp, 26 predicted proteins | sample 14_EM_MG_FD_200267 | JGI IMG/M metagenome (GOLD analysis project Ga0307512, IMG submission 200267) | Populus trichocarpa ectomycorrhiza microbial communities from riparian zone in the Pacific Northwest, United States - 14_EM | ecosystem: Host-associated > Plants > Roots > Unclassified | place... | reverse complement strand
GTAACCTACAAACAGATAAGCTGATCTGATGATGGGTCACGAGGAAAAATCTCACCTCAGGACTCTTGAGAACTTCAATCAAGGAGTGAACGTGAGGGCTGTTCACGTGTATTTTTAGGAATTTATTCCTGACAGCAAGAAGAGCTTTGTTTCCGGTCCGCGTGGCCTCTTTGAAGATGTAGTCCATCACGCCATCCCTTACCCAGCCTGGGCTGGCGATGACGATAGCCCGAAGCGAGGTGGAGGCGTAGGGTATTATTCGCAAGAATGTGGTGTAGACCGCGTCGTAGAATCGAGCCAGCCCCTTCTCGTGGGCGGAGGAAGAGGATGACATTTTCCTCGGGATCGAGATATCTATCCTTTGTCTGACGACTGTCATGTGTTCTGAGAGTAGGCAGAATGCTGCTGTGCCTGTCCAATAATAGTCGATGCATTCGTGATAGGGGTCGGGGGAATGGATCGAAGATATCTCACCTTCTCCGCAGACGATCGCCCCGACCTCTGCTCCTCTGCCTGGCACACAGGATTCTTTTACAGTGGCAAAGGCAATGCTATCCCATTCATCCTTCTCAATGCGGATATTCCGGTCAACTTCAATGTCGAGAGTATGGAACGCATTCATCTTCACATGAACATTCTCCACCGCGACCCGTCCCGAGATGTGGAGCGCTGCAAATGAGTTCGGTTGTTGACCTGCAGATGTTTCATTGGAATTTCCACTCGACGCAGCAGCAGAGAATTCGACTTTGGCGACACGTATAGTGAGGCTGGTTCGGACCCGTTGGGAGTCAACTGTTCCGGTGACGGAAACGTTCTGAACGCGGCTTCAATGCCATTTTGAATGCAACCTTGTGGACCGCAGAGAATGAAATATACGAACCGTATGGCTGGCGCTCGAACCAAGTCTCCCTGAGCAACGTGTTCATGAGATCACCGCGAGCGTGGAGGTGAACAGTCTCGTTGCCGAGCTCACGTTCTGGATGATATTGTACAAATGCCACATATCCTCGTCATCTTCAGGCCGAAGGTTTACGTAGCCCTATACGCCCTTAGATAAGACGTTCGAGGATATCAATGTGAAGAAAAAACCGACTGCACCAGTCTTATCTATGTGCTTTCCGACGAGCTTCATGACGAGTTGATGATCACAAAAGAATCCGAGCGGCCCACGTGGGGAAAGGATCTTCACCCCTCGCATCCCCCCTTTCGTCGTCGCCGTCTTCGGCTGCAATCGGTTTCTAACAGCTCTTCCGTGTTTGCGAAGGAATGCATGGGAAGGTCTTTCTTTGTTTCTGAAGTCCCCGGTGAGTGCACGGCCCTTTTCTGCGGTCCTAGCGGGTGTCGCTCATCCTCAGGAACGGAACAAAGCCGCATCGTACAGTCCACCGTCGTTGGACCCCCCGACTCCCCTTAATACATCGACGCTGGATCCAACTCAGGATCCCGTAGATACGACGAACACAGAGGGCCGGGAATCCCCCGCTGCTACAACCCCCACTACCGCAACCTTTGTCGAGAACTACACTTTGGCTCAAAACAGCCTCCGACAGACCGCTCAAAGTCTAGACGCTGCTTTCGAGCGGCTTCGGGAGCTACGTCGCATCTTGCTTACCTATCAACAAGCAATGGCTACCCACACCAACAGAGGTCCTGCTGTTGAACCTGGCACCGATTTTGGTCCATCACACTCGGCGCTTCTGCTCACAGACAACGCAAGTGACGATTCCGTCTCAGCTGCCAATGCTGATCCTCCCTTATACATTACTGCCACACCTCTGCAGTGGTCGGAGATGAGTCCTTTCAGGTTCATTGGTAGACGCCCAGTCGCGGTCTATGACCGGCAGAACGGTTCCGTATCCCCATCAGACGACAATACAACACCTATTCCACCCAATCACACTCGTTCTAGACCCCTCAGTGACGACTCTTCGACAACATTGGCAAGGAGGCTTGCTGCACGACAGAACCCTTCAGCGCGTCATAGGTCCCAGATCTTGGGCTCGGTGATCGACATCCTCAGGACATCACGCACCATGGAGAGTTCTACGCCTCTAGTTGATTTGAGTCCCGATTTAGAAGCGACAGCAAGAAGCTCTCGGATGGCTGACATCGTCAGGCAACGGCGAGAGACTCGTAAGGATACCTAACTTTCAACCCAGTGAATCATTTCTCACGTGTTATAGATCAGCGTCCCGTCCCCATTCAATCAGACCATCCCCGACAATTCTACAGTTGGGAGGATGACGATCGTGGGGACCGGAGTAGGAGCTACCGCGTGCGTAGGCGGCTGAATGCTGATGGAGACGAACTCGTACACACCGTCAATCTGGAACCCGAATCCCCGCGCTCTGTGGAACCGTTGTGGGATGTCCCAAGGCGGCGTAGATTTCCCGTTGCTCCTACCCCTCCGACTGTCGACGACTCGTACCGAGAACGACGAAGGGAAGCCAATCGCCACGAACCTGAAGCCATCGTTTTCTCGCGCATGGCCAATCTGTCAGACTTGGAACCACACTCTGTTCCTGTAAATGCCCGAAGGCCACCGTCTCGGCGGCGCGGATGGGGTAAGCCCCTATATGTCTCGGATTTAATGTGCTTATTATAGACTCTTGATTGCAGCACGGCTGGACCCGGACGGCAACGAAATCTCAACCGACGAGGAGGAGATGATCGAACGCGCACGGACGATCACCAGGAGGAATAACCCGCAACCATTCTTCAACCTCTTCCGTCCCGTCGTTCGAGCATCGAACGATAACCCTACAAACCACACAGGAGATAACACCGATACGTTTGAAGCCCAGATGCCGCCGTCGCGGTCCGACAGCACGAACACGGCTCAACCTTCTGGCACCACTGAAGGCACACTAGAGGTGATCAAGTTTCGCAGGATTCATATAAGAACGAATGCTGACAGGCAACTTAGGGTTTCCATGAAGCCGAGCCGAGCCATGCTTGCGCACTCGATTACATCGACCCCCTGCCAATGCCTCTTCACCAGATGATTTGTTCTCCGGACAGAAGGACAGAACCTTCGAGATACAATACCAAGCGCAAGCCTTCGAGAAGGGTCATCAGGGTTTCCCCGTCAGCGCACCTGGCAGGTCGATAAGTCCAGAGAAATCTCCAGCCCCTAGTCCGTCACTTTTTGCACGCTGTTGCGCCATACCCATAGCGAGAGGATATCGACTGGAAGATGAAAGATGGTCGGACCGGATGCAGTTAAGTAAATTATTGGTTTGCAAACGGGTTTTTTGTACAACGATATATTTGGGCTGAAAGGTTTTCTTGTTGATTAGATAGATCTTTGCGTAATTTCAATCATTTCGAATGTTGCCATATATATGGTTCTAGAGTAGGAGCTTGAAGTAGACTCCGCCTTGTTCTGCGCTACTGGGTCCCATGGAACGACAGAGGAAAGCTTTTGATTCCTTGCTCGCGCAATCGTGATGTATGCTGGTGCCGGTAGGTGCCGTTCGATCGGTGCTCGATACAAATGCACGGTCGTATCGATCGCCGGCCGGATATAAGCACAGAATGACCCACTAAACCCAACCGTACCAGTTACCTGGCAAGACTCGGAGAAGAGTAGGTGTGTGTCTGCCCCGATTCGGTAACTGTGGGACTTGTGTGTTTGGCGGTTCACGTCTGGTTTACTATCACACCTTCCATCCCCACACCCCGACCAACCTCGAAGAACCGCCGTGTCCCTGGTGGCCTATATTTATAAGCTTGTGGCGTCAGACATTTAGTGGAACGGTATCCAGGCAGTGCGTGACGCACTTCGACTCGCCATCCTTTACCTGTTAAAATTTTAAAAAATTCACTGATGGAAGTACACATCTGATACAAATGCCATCCGGCGTCAAGTAGGAGAGATAATAAACAAGGACTTAAGAAGGAACGGAGCTAACAACGAGGAACCAAATAAGAACGAGTGCCGACCGCTGGGCGAGTGGGTTACACAAGAAGAGCTAGAATTCAGAAAAGACTGGGAGGTGATCTGGATTTAGGGGAGAGACTTGTCGATCCAGAAAACTCTGATGGAGGGAGAACCGACCGCCAAACGAAACCAGGTGGGTCATCTTATGAGGAACAGAAATTGAATACGCGTCCGTCAGCGATAGTGCCAATTATGCGGCGAGGAGCTCCACCTATCACACTCCACGCATACGCCAGAGACCGCAAACCCTCGGACGCAGATCTTGCCCGAGTCCCAGACCGAGCTCCCACGAAGTAGAAGTTCGACTCGGCCGTCTACGCGCAAGAGTTTCCTCCCTAGAGCCACCTGTCCGCCTACGATGACCGGCAGACCCGATCGGAGTGGGGAAGCCTCCAATCCCATTGCCATCAGCCAACCCAGTCCTTTTGGTGTTCTTTACTGGTTGGGTATCCCGCGAGGCATGGCCTCCAGATTTGCGAGTCCAGATACCGGAGGAATCTACATTGGGTCGATCCGTGGCTGAGGTCCTGCTGGTAACACCCATGTCGTTGGATGGCCCGTAAGTCGACTTTTGCAACACCTTAGACCGTGCTCTGGAAAAAACCGGAGGGAATTGAAAACTCAAGAAAGATCTGGCCGAGGAAAACCCAGCAACAGAAGGGACGAAGACCGGGCTGGTACTGGTCTGCGGGGCTTCTAGGGACCGGGGAAGCGGCTGAGCTAGGGAGAATGAAGATGCGGGTTCAACTGCCAGTGTTAGCGCGATCGATGGCCGGGTTTTCTTCCGAAGCTTGTTCTTTGGTCGTGAGTGAGGAGCCGCTGGAGGTTTCCCAGAGGAATCGGGCTGGACCTTGGCCACAGGGGAAGTGGGGACAAGAACAGGCCAAGGAATGTAAAGGCGAGGTACGAGTCTGTCGCTCGCTGACCGAAGGCGGTCAAGTATATTTTTGCTTATTTTGGCCGCCTCGAAGTCCTTGTGGCCCTGAGATGGGAGCACACCAAATCTGTTGCCACTAGGTGGCATACTATAAGAGAGCCAACGCGTTGTCGAAGCTGATCTCGAATCAGTGAGTACGCCTTCAGTAATCTCCTCCACGGCACTCAGGCCAGTAGCAGTCGTCAGAGGGGCCGAGAGATTGGCTTCTCCAGTGTATAGGACTGTTCCATAGTCGGAAACGCTCTCGTCTTCGTCCTCACAGTCGAGACCGAGGTGCCAGCGAAAAGAGAAGGAGTCGAGATCTAGGTTTTTCAACGAATGTGAGGTGCCAGTCGCGGCAGTATCGGGAATATCTTGAGGGCCTTGAGAGGAAAGGGATTCGATAGAGGTCGATGGAGTGAAAACGTTTGAGCTGTCCAATATCCGTGAAGGTGGGACTTGGTTGACGGATCAGTGATGCGAATTGAAGTATGGAATGTGTCCATACCAGGTATCTTCTGCGAGGCAAGTAACTGCCAATTGCTGGAAGAGATAATGTCAGCGCGCTGTTGGGACCAAAAAAAACAGGACTGTGGCTACACCGCAGAGAAATAGGTATGCTTCTTGATGTCACCAATTTTTGGTCGCAAGCCAGCATTCCGTTCAAGACACTGTCCAGCACAGCGTTATGAACGAGTAGAGGGGCGAAGTGTCCAAGGCATACCTGACCGATGAGATTTGCCAAGGGCGAACCGCTATGGTCCAAAAAGTCCCGAGGAGGCATGGTGGGGCTCAGCAGAATCTTACGGCGAATAGTAGTAGAATCATCCGATTCCCCCTCGCCCGACATGAATGGGTGCTAGGTTTATTAGAGACAGCGAATGCAGACCATCGGGGTATGTTATCTCACCTGGGCAAACGCTAAGAGGTAGAGGAGTATCCCGAGTCCCCATATGTCTACGGAAAAGTCGTGGGCCCATTCGAGGGCCATCTCTGGAGCGAGGTATTCCTTTGTACCGCAGAAAGAGGTATCTATCCAGCGGGAAGATCCGGGTTGGATGAACTCTGCACAACCAAAATCGGTAACGACGAGATGACCGGAGATATCGATGAGGACGTTCTCCGGTTTCAGGTCTCGATGGATGATCCCGGCCCGGTGGAGAGCATCGATCGCAAGAACCAGTTCACTGGCATAAAACTGGGTCGCATCCGGGTCGAATGCGCCATCTCTCATCAAATGAGTGAGAAGGTCTCCTCGAGCACAGAAATCCTATCCCCGTCTGTGAGCACATGGCTTCCAGAAGTCGCGTAGCACTTACGGTGACGAGGTAAAGGTATTTTTCGTCAGTAAAACTGGCATATAGCCTCGGCAAGAAAGGACAGTTGAGGGAAGTGACGGTTTTGAGAGCGAGCTGCTCAGAGAGAGGATCGTGTGCAAAGTCGTCCGAGAGGACGAGAGACTTGCGCATACGCTTGATGGCGAACAGCCGGTTTCGGGAATCGTTGTGCCTGTCTGCGAGAAATATTTCTGCGGCGACACCGGAACCGAGGGGGGCGATGAGATCAAAAACATCGTGCTTAGCGAGAAGCGTCAGGAAAAGGATATTAACCCGGAGAAGGTTAAATTACGAGGGTTGAAATCTGGGGTATCGTCCTCTTGGGGGATATGACCATGATTTCCTAAAATGGCGGGTTGAGGATCTGATCGCGGGGTGTTGGGAGAAAAAGGGTCACCTCAATTTCATCAGACGATCCTGGTTCAACCTGCATGAAAAACCAGGATTCAGAACCAGGGATGACACTTTCGGAGGAGATTCCATGCCTCGATGTCGTAGGAAGAACTTTGGGGAATCGACATCGTCGTAACCACATGCTCACCGCAAGATGCCTCAGGTTGCGGCGATTTCACCAAAAACGGGTCGTAGTTCTCCTTGTGGCTGGGGGTCTCGAAGCCCAAAATCAGGACCGCACCCGGCGAGACGAAGAAAAGCACGAACAGAAAATACCACTGCGCTGTCCAAACTCAAGACAGGTGCTTGCAGGTTTGCTATCCTGGAGATCGCGAGCGGTGTCTGGATAGCGGTGTTCATGGCAGATGAGAGAGACGATTTCGAACAGTGGCCGGGGAAGGACCATTGAAGCCGCCGGTAAGTCACGTGGGAGATACTTTCATAAATGGGGATCGGGATGCCTATTTGGGGAAAGTGATCTTGTGTTTAGACATATTAACGACCTCGAACCGCCAGAGAGGCAGAGACGACGCATTCAACCTCAAGTCCACTGCTGGTCAAGATGATGTTGATGTGCATCCCTCTCTCTCAAACCACAATGTCCTCTCAAGAGGCTCATCCCACTCCTTTCAATCGCTCTTTCACCGTACAGGAATTCGACAAGCTCCTCACTTCCGCTCTCGACATCGACCGCGTTCCCCTCCCATTGATCAACTTTGCCCCCTCCAGGTCTTCCCCCGCCTCTCTCGAATGGACCGCCGATTTGGACTCGTACGTCGACGACCAACACGACATCGACGCCCTCGAGAAGCCCTTTCTGAACCTCGACGGCCTTTCTATCGACCTCGGAAAACCTCCGTCTCCTCCCAGTCTCCTCCGCAAGGTAAAATCCCGCGCCATTGGCCTTGTTCGACGGGGAAGGGATGATTATCATCTTCCTCCTGTGACGGAAATCGACTTTGAAGACTTTGTTGACGATCCATCTCCGCCGGTCCGAGTAAGGACAAAGTCTCTCCCTCTTCCAGTCTTCAACTCCAGGAAAAGCAAAGACATCTCTTCTGTTGAACCACATGTTCGTAGACCCTGTCGTTCCTTTATCGAAGACTCTGTTCCCCAACACCATTCCTGGCGGCGATCCCTCGCTCTCCACTCTCCTGTCATCTCCTTTGGTCCCCGCCCAACCCCTCGTCTCAGTGAGTACAGATATCCTCTCTTTCATATCCCTCGCTCACAACAGAAAAAGAGACTTCCTCTTTCCAGTTTGAGGATATCCACTACCACCCAACCTCACCTCCCTTTCTCAACCCCAGAACACCTCCGATGCCGGTCCCTGGGTTACCTCTTTACGAGCCCAGCCAGTCGTACCTAGGAACAAGGCGTGGCTCTACAACCTCTACCAACTCGTCTCTCTCATCCGTAAGCCCGCCCGCCGTCTCTTTGTGTCCCCTTGTTCACATCTTCTTAGGTAATGCATCCACCCTCTGTCAAGTCAAACGCGGGAACATTCGCCTCCCGTATAACGTCATCCCTGTCGCGCCTAGCTCAACGTTCGAGATCAAAAATTTCCCTCACTTTGGACACAGAAATCGAATTCGCGGATTCTCCCCCTTCTACTACTACCGCCTCGCATTCTCCCCGAACTCCTCTATCCCCTTTCACTCATATCCGCCGTTCGAACCCCACATCTCCCGTCCGTCAATCCGGCTTCCACGATCTGATCACGGAATCTATTTCTCCTGGGAATGATCCGTTCACCGCGGACCGCGTCTTGACTCCGGAGGCCGACCCATTCGCACGTACAAACTCTTGTGTCTTTGAACCTGACGCTGACCAGAGGTCATCAACCCCTACCCCGCATATTTTTGCAGCGGGTGATGCAATCTCCTCCTATACCTTTCCCACTCAGCCTCCATCCAGAACTGCATCCACAGCTACATCCATTTCTGAGAAGACAGCGGCTACCAAGTCAACAGATGGAAGCGGCCGATTTTCCCGTTCTAAATACGCTCCTCCTCCGTTCCCGCCTCCCTCACACCCACCACCAAAATTCCCTCCCCCAATCAGGCCCCTCCCTCCTATCCCTCCTGCAGACAATGACCAGGCCGAGTCCTCTGATTGGACGTTGAATCTGGACAGTCCCACAGGTTCTCATTCCAAAGATGCCTCCTTCATAAGGGGCAACAGGAACGTAGAGAGGAAGGAACCCTCTAAGCCATTCCTGGGGTTGCTTTCACCACGAAATCGTCCCAGTTCTCCTTTCCCGTTACTTAAGAACTCTTCTTCGTCCAAAAGCCTTCTACAAGCTTTGGCCCCGTCCGTCACCTATCGAACCCGTTCAAGCAACAGCCATTCTGCAGACAGTGACGCATCTCGATCCCAAAAACAGTACACAGATACAGAGGATTCTTCTTATAGCTCTTCTAAATTGCGTTCTAGGCCACTCCGGCCTCGAATAACAACTGTCTCACCAATCCATGGGGCCTTTCTGTCACCCCTCTCCCCCGGGTCAATTTACACCGAGTTATCCCAGCCGGAGTTTGCTGTCGCTAAAGATGATTCGTCCCCTATCCAACCTGCTATCTGGCGTACTCCATTCTATGGCGACGACGCGGACGGGGATCCACGACCATTCAGACCATTCGGAGGGGTTCGCTATGGAGTTCGGGATTCGTTGTTGTCAACTATGTCCTCGGACCGTGCCTCCTTCCATACTGCCACTTCTCGCATGTCCGTCCTCTCTATTGGCAACATCAACGAGGAGAGCATCGTCGAGAGCGCCTACTCCTGGAACAACGTTCACGCCATTCCTTCCAGTGGTGACTGGGATATCTGGGTTCCAGGTTCCGAAGGTTACTTTGAGGGCGAAGAGGACAGTCAAATAAAACTCACTTCCAAAACATGGAATGAGTTGATGGATTTTTGCTCCGCTCACGAAGGGGTCGTTATTCAGAAGCGCTCCATTCCTGGTGATGATGAGGTGACGGTACTCAATGTAGAAGTGATCGAGGCTTTAGGCAGCGGATTGGAGATGGTCCTAACCTTGGCGCGGAGTAGGATGAAGGTTGAAACCCACCGGCAAAACGAGGGCGTATCCACAATACTGGCGTTTTCAAGCCCGCTCCCCACCACTCTCGGACTGCTTGCACACCATTGCCGAGGGGCATGCGTGGGTCAAGGTGTTGGCGATGACGATACTGACATGAAGGTGTTCTAACCTCTTCCCCCCTGAGACCCGCTCGCCTCCGGATTCTCTTGGGGGATTCCCTTTTGTTCCTTGCTATCCCTCTTGTACTTCTCGTTTTTCGATGGTGCTCAGTAAGTGAGGCCATCCACCCGTTCCATTTCCGCTTATTATTGTTCCGTCGCTTGCCTTCCAAGGCTTGTACTGCCTTCCTCGGACTCGAAGGCCCATATCGTCTGTTATGGACTCACTTATTACTTACTTTGTCCTTTCTAGTCGCTCCCTATGGTATCCCCATACCACAATTATTCTATCCCTTAATCATTCTCGTTGGTTAGCTGTGGTCCCTCTCGATGATTTTCGCAGCTCCCTTCGCAATCCCGCACATTGTGTAAACGATCCGAGATCGGCTCTGTAATTTACGCTTCTGCACTTTCGGCGGGTGGAATGGAAAACGAATTTTTCAGAGAATGCGGTACGTAAAGTACCTGAAACAACCGTGTGTACGTATCGGAAGCATACATAGCCGAGAAATCGTCGTGTGGCAAAGACCCAAAAAAAGAAAAGACCCGATGAACGGAAGCTGAACTCCGCGCGCCCAATAAACCCAGATACCTGGATCATCTCCGCCCGAGCGCATCGGCGACCGCTCGATACACCGCATCCTCATTGGCTGCGTCGCCGTATCCGCGGCTCGGAGCAGTCGGCAAGGGTTTCTCGAAATCCCATAACCTCGCTTCCCGACGAACGTGGAGCCTGTCAGGCGGAGCAGGGACTCTTGGTGACAAGCAAGCTGGCACGACCACGGTGGGGCTAAGGTTCGGATTCGGAGAAAGAGCGAGGTAGTTCGTTATCACCCTGTCATTTACGTACGCATCTTCCTCTTCTCGTTCTCTTTCCCGGGCCGATGGCTCCGAACGGTAATGGCCCGTCAGGACCGGTCTTGACGGTCGTTCTGGAGATGTCGAAGGAGTGAAGTGTCGTCGACTGGGAAGAGTGTCAGCCGTCGTCGCTCGCGAGATCCTGATCCTCGGGTGTTCATCACGGTACCCTCGTTCGGAACGCGGTTCGGAGCGGTAAGATTGATGTTGTCCCAGGCCGGGTGGGACGGGGTATGCGCTACGGGGTTCGTGGCGAGATTGGTTCTCATCATGCCGTTCTCGCATGGCTGGTGACCTGACGGAGCGGAACAGCCCTGCTGGAACATTCCTCGGATCTTGTCTTGGCCTCGAGGTATGCTGATACCCGTGTGGCAGCTGGAAGTAATCCTGGGAAGGACCTCGTTCCAGAGGTTCCGCCGGGGTTCTTTCCAGATCCCTATAGAACGGTTCGCGGGTATACGGCCGCGGTTCGCCTTCCCTGCGGCTGTGATTACGAGAGGACAGGTAGGGAGAGCGCTGCTGATAGTGGTATCTAGGAGATTCCGGCGACGTCGAATCAGATGAACGAGTCCGAGAGTAGTACACAGGCGTGTAGAAATCCTGATAGTAAGAGTAACCTCGCTTGACAGGTTCCTTAAACGAGCGTTTTCGACCAGGAGATGTCGGACGAGAGTCGAGATAGATCATATGAGAACCAGATGATCTGGGTGAGGCCTGTTTCAACCCGTAACCAAGCTTCTCCCTAGCAAGAGCCAAGCTTTTGAGATCGTGTGCTCGTTCCTCTTTGAGTTTTCTGTGGTGGTGGCAACATAGGAAGATGGAGCAAAATAAGATGATGCCAACGAAAGAGAGTGGAACCGCCAGAGCAGCAATGGGGACAGGGACATGGTTCGCATTGATGTCTGGGAGTCCCGCCCGAGTGTTATTGTTGGACAACGTTGCGTTCAGAAGCCCGGGTGCAGCTGTGTGTCGTCAGAACGTGGAATAGAAAAGTGGGAACAGAAGGTGGTCGTACGACTAAGCGAAAAGTTAGGGGATATCGACTCAAGTCCCGAGGCATCGTTCATTTCAAGATACACCCCGACCCTATTCGTGACATTTGGCACAGCACTAGATATGGACAACATTAAACGGTTAGCATTACAGAATGCGAGAAGCAGGGTTGATTCAAGGACAGCAACTTACAATGAGGTGATGTACGATCCCGCGCTTTGCTGGATCAGGGGGGTGACCACTTCTCCACAACTCGTAGTTGACCCATTCTGTGGACCTTGAAAATCGGTTTCGCAAAGCCTGAAAACGGTGGTCGAATTCTTCGAAACCTTCGATGATGTGGAATTGGCTGTCCAGCTGGCGATCAGAGTATCTCCAGGACCAAAGACGGTACCAGCAGCGGGACTAGACCAATACACCTGAGCGGCTTGGCTCGAGAACGAGAAAGATATCAAAAGAGCGAGACGAAGCATTAGTGGTCCAGCCATCCAGAGAGCAAGATCATGAAATCGAAAATCGAGCCAGAGATTTGTCAATCGGTCTCCCGCGGTGACTCGATGACGCAGTGGGCACGTGATCGACGATCGAAAGTCGATCATGTGGTAAGCAATGTCTATCCTCTACCATACGTTCCGAGCCCCTCTTCCCTATGTCCGGACGCTATTACTGCAACAACAGATCCACCAGGTCCAGCTCGCCACGCGACGAATAGATCCGACCACCCACAAAGACATTCTACTACTCTTACAACACAGACCCGTATACACCGCGGGACGTCGGCAAACCGAAGAAGAGGTCACCCTCGAACGTGCTCGTCTGATCAACCTCGGGGCGGATTTCGTTCTGACTCAGAGGGGAGGACAGATAACATATCATGGTCCTGGTCAAATCGTCGGGTACCCCCTTATGGATCTAGGGAGGTACCAACCCGCGATGGGTATCTGGGATTATATATGCAGGATGCAGAAGACCATGTTAACCGTCCTAAGAGACGAATACGGAATCGCCTCTGTCCTCAGCGATAGCGCCGGCGTATTTCTGAACGACACGACGAAGATCGGGAGCATTGGGGTTCAGGTCCGACATAGACTCACGACTCACGGGTTCGCTTTCAACGTCACGCGGGAACCTTTGGCTTGGTTCAGACAGATCGTTGCGTCCGGGTTGGCAGATATGAAGGCAGAGTGTATGGAAAACGCTATGGGGGAGCCGATAACTGTTTGTGAAGTCATCCCACCGCTCATGGACACCTTCGGGAGAATATATGGGAAGGAGATGGAGGAGATGGATCCGGAGCGCGAGGGAGAGATTGGGGAACTCATTAGAGAGTTGGAGGAAGAGGCTATCGCGATGGGAGAATGGACAAAAGAACCGTTGGTTAATGCCAGATAAATTGTATTCCTGCTCCTGGTGTAGACGCGGTAGAATCAATCTTCATCTGGATATCCTTCGCGTCTGTTGAAGGACTTTCTGAAGTCGAGGCCGAGGGAACGTATTGCGAAAGCTGCTCGAGTTGTGCTCTACGGAGGATAAACACTCGTTTGTTTGTTTGAGGCGTTCGAACATGTTAATTACCTCGTCTTGCTCGTCCAAACAAAGTTCTCCTCCAGGTAACGCGCTGATCAGATATTTCGCTTGGGTAATGGCGTCCTTGAGATCGTTGGTCTGCGTGACGATTGGTACCCAGCACGATGAGGTTCCAGACACAATCTCGGGTGAACGAACAGCTTGCAACAACGCCTACTTCGCTTGTGACGTTAACTCGCCTCCAGAACTGCTAACCTCGAGCACAGTGACAAGTTTTTGAAGGAGGACATCGAAGGAAGATATTGGGAGGTCTTTGGACATCACAATAGTGGATTGAGATGATCAAGCGGGATCGTTGTGGTCTCAGTAAGTCTAGAAGCTAAATAGGTTCCGCATGCTTCAATAGATCCTCCCATTTGAATTCCTCCGGAGTGTTGTGGAAGGTCTCCAGCAGCCTATACCTCTCCTGTGCACCGTCCTCTTCTCCACCCCACAGGTAGAACCGCTGCAAATGCATTGTAAGTAATTGCGCGTCTTGTTGGGATAACAGGAAGTCCGAATTTGAATTGTTTTCTGCGGAAGCAGCCGTCGGTGTGATTTCACCGCGCAGGAGGACAAGTCCGTGACTACTTGCGAGGTCGGTGTAGAACGTTAAGATGAGGTAGGGTGTTGCGAAAGTCATCCGAGACTTGTACTCTTGGAGTGGTGTCAAGAGAACGGTAGACGTCTGTGGATTCGAGACGGGTAGGTCTGAAGGTGGCTTAGAGAACGGGTCCGACGGTGTTGGTGTCGGAGGGACCTCATGGAAACCCCATTGGAGGAAATAGAACTCGTAAGCTCGCTTGGCTTCACCCGAGTCATCCTGCACTGCATCCCGAGGTAGAGGGACAGCGAAAGCAGGATATTTCTTCCCGGTTGTCATCATTTTATTATAGATGTCCAAAGGGATGGAGGCGCAAATGAAACCTCGACCTGTGCCTTTGGATTTTGATGCATGGTAAGCGGTCCATAACGAAGATATTTGTTGAGTCGTGTGGGGCTTCTCGAGCAGCCGGTCCAAGTTAAGGATGTTGGTCAATGGCTGTAACGTGATTAGCAGCGGTTCTGATGGGTATAAGTTTTTTGCACCTTGACTGGAGAGTTGTCCCCGCGGCTGGTTTTGCTCGGAGCGGGAGTCGGTCGGCCGGTCGAAGCCCCGGAGGATGTGTCCTGAGCAGCAGCAGCAGCCTCTTCCTCTTGCAACTTATTTTCTCGCGCTTCAGACCATTGCTTCAACCGGAGCCTTTCCGCCTCCTTGACCTCCTGACGTATTTCGTTGAGAGATCTGCCCAGCCTGCAGAACAGTAAATTAGCACGCGTTTGGACGCTTGGCTGTGGAGAAGTGTCACATTACTCTTGAGCGCGTTTTTGTAACTTGTCGGAGTATTTAGATTCGTAGTCGACATGGAGGTGCCTGCGCAAAGAGCGAGAAAGAGAGAAAACGCGTGGTGTTGCCCTGTATGCGTTGAGTCTGAGCATGACGGACGCGGGTCAGTCTTCGGACCAAGCGGACTTCTCCTTTGACCGGAATCGGGACACACTCGACTCCAAACCGCGAAATTCGGCAAAACGCTCAACGCGTCCGCTCTGCTTCTCTTCACACCACAGACCCTGAGCCCGTTGGCCACGACGGCCACCGAGTGTGCCGTCTCTCGCAGAAATGACCGCAAGCCGTTCGAACTCGCCAAAGAAACGACAGACGCGACCTCAATCCCAGGACGATGGATCATCCCAGTCCGCGGGGCGGATGGAACCCGTCTTCCAGGCTCTCCTGAACCCTTTCAGGCATAGAAAGGATTCCAGCAAAATCTTCTCTGACCGTAAGTTTGCTCGTAGTCCTATGCGTGTTCGATCCAACACTAGACCACCAGTTGCACCTGCTATTATGACGCCCAAGATCATGAGCCACGCTGCGACCGTATCTAGCAAGTCGAACTACATCAAGAACACTGGCCGTTCAACTGCAGATTTTGCCACGATTGCAAGGGTTCCCTTACGTTTCACTGCGAGCAGACGCATTACATCCCGCGACCTACAAATCGTGGAGGCTGCTAATGAATTACTCGAGGCTGAGGTGCCAGAACCTGAGGGTGTTGCATCAAATGTCTCGCTCCTGCGCGGTTTCAACGCTACCATCCCCAGTGCCGAGAAAGGGAAGAGCAGAAGACGGCAGACTCGCAACGTGGACACGCCTGCGCTTGGCTTGAAGAAACTCGGGCTAAATGCAAGGGGACTTCTGGCTGAGGATAAACATGAGGGCCAGAGCGTTGCAAGCGAAGAGGATGTTATACTCGTCAACGAGACAACACCGAAGGCCAAACGGAAACTACGGCAAAGCCTGGGTACCACCAAAATCCTTGGGAAGGAGGAATTGAAGCGTCAGCGAAGCGAAATTCTAAAGGACAGGGAGAACATTCAAGTGAAACGAGTACGTTCTCTCGCTCCTTTTCGACCGGCAGTCTGATGGATTCACACTCATAGACCCTGGTGAACAACGAGATCGCGGAGATAACCACAAAAATTAAAGCGCTCGACGCTATCCGCGCAAAGTTGGAACAGAACCTCCTCAAACTCCAGGAGGAGGAACTCGAGTTGGACGACGAGTGTAAGCATCTACTTGCAATTCCGATCCGACTGGCTTCTCACTCTGCTTTGCAGTGGAAGGAGTTCGGGAACGTATGGATTTTGAGAGCTCGAACAAGCCTCAAACAAGTTCGGGCCATCATCTACCTCCAAGCTCTAGGTGGAAGAGAGGGCCCGCGTTCTTGCCCTCAGAACATCACGAGCTGCCTCCTGGTGTTGCATTCATGGTGGGCTGCAGGGATAGACCGGAAAAATAAACACCGAAGCTAATCTACGCTTAGACCCTTAGTAGCCACTCCACACCCATCACAGCTCTGGACTTCTCCGAGCCATATGGGACGCTGGTCTCTGCTGCGCAGGAAGATCCTCAGCCCCGAGTCTGGGATCTGCTTTCGGGTCAAGAAATCGGTCGTTTGAGGGGTCACACAGGAACGGTCAAATGTCTCCAGGTTGAAGACCATGTGTGTTTAACCGGTTCTGATGACTCCACCGTTCGACTTTGGGACCTTCGTAGAGTTGAGGATGATGATGATGTGGAGATTATTACTTATGACGACACAACAGGCTCAGATGGCGGTGATGGGGAGATGGTCGAACGACCAAATGGTATTCGAAATGGTTCGATTGGCGATAGCGAAGCAGGGAGGGAGACTGCATTTGTGAGGGCATTAGAAGGACACAGTAAAGCTGTGACTTCGATGTACTTTGAAGACGAATGCCTTGTAAGTATCGACACGTTGGTTCCTTCCGTCGTTACACGCTCTTAATAATGCGTGTAGGTCACCGGTGCCTCCGACAAGACGATGCGTCAGTGGGATCTCACCACAGGACAGTGTGTCATGACCATGGACATTCTTTGGGCGATCTCACACCCTCCAACCGCTTCCTCGCCGGGACTCTCTGGTTCATTCTTCCCTGGAACCACAGCATCCGTTGGGAGCTTCGCCGTTCCTACTCCACCATATGCCGACGGCACTTGGGAAATGTACCAAGACTTTATAGGTGCTGTACAGTTCTGGGGGTACGCACTCGTCAGTGGAAGCGGGGATGGCGCAGTTCGATTGTGGGACAGTCAGTATTTCTCGCGCTTTGGGACAAATCCGGATAGGTGTTAAATTACCTCATACAGTGCGTACTGGTCAGCCTCACCGAACGCTGCTGGGGCACACTGCACCGGTCACTTGTCTGCAGTTTGACGAGACCCACGTCGTAACCGGGAGTCTGGACAAGTCGTTACGGGTAACCACCATTCCCCCGATGTTTGACCTTTGGTTGACTGTCATCTCTCGTTAGATTTGGGATCTTCGCAGCGGCGGAATATTCGAGACCCTCAAGTATGATCATGCCGTTACCGGGCTGCAGTTCGACAGTCGGAAGATTGTTGCTGCTACGGGAGAGAACGCGATAAAGGTATGCAAGATGTTGTTTGTTACTTTCAACTTCTCCTGTTAAACGTTTTCTAGATCTACAATCGTACGACGATGCAGCACTCTTCGCTGCTCACGAATGGCCATACTAGACCGGTAGAGCGCATCAGGTATATGGACCGCTATCTCGCCTCTGGTGGACGAGACGCAATGGTCAAGATCTGGGCGTTATAGATCATGATTTTGATGTTTATTCAAGTATCTTTGCATCTTCGGTTTCAACGTTTGGTCCGCTCATTGAACTATTTCACGAACTCTCAACCGCTTGGCAACAGAACCCTTCAACCCCACAATATGTACATCATGAAACAAAGTTTATGTTTCCTCCACAATCCCCGCTACGTTACTATAGCTACATACAATGATTATGGCTGCGTAAAGCATCTCCTGCGATAGGAAAGGATACAAGACAATGCACTACTCATGCGGCTTATACCCTCCAAGCGACGTGGACTTGGTCTGTTCTGAATCGTTGGGTGCATGATGTTTCTGATAATGGTGTGACTGAACCCATGCGGTAGCTGAGGAGTCCAGCCTGTGCGATCATAATTCCATTGTCGATGCAGAACCTCTCGTCCGTCGCAAATACGCTTCCGCCTCGTTCTCTAGCCATGATGCCCATCATGTCTTGCAAACGTTCATTGCCTGATTGAGGGCGAAATCAGTTATGTAGGTCGGACGAAGTGGATGCAGACAAACGTACACCCTACACCACCTACTATTAACACTTCTTTGCTTCCGATATGCGCCATAGCGCGTTCAGTTATCTCCACCAGCATCGCGAAGGCGGTTTCTTGCAAGGAGAAACAGAGATCTGCGGATGTGATTGTGTCGTTCTCGAGGGATGGTTCGGCGGTTTGGGAGAATCGCTTATCGTAGGTGTACGCTTCTGTTGCGCTAAGGATGCCGGAGAGACTGAGGTCCATCCCTTTTGTTGTGTATGGAAGCGGTAGTAATTTTTTCCCCCTGATCGGTGTGAGGAGCAGTGGTTTTGGCGGTGGCTATGAAAGGACTCACTTCTTGGCTTCTTGCTCAATGTTATATCCTGGACTCGGGTCATTGCTCAAGTTGATCACCCGAGCAAACCTGTCCAAACAATTCCCGACGGCGATGTCAAGGGTCTCGCCAAAAATACGATATCGTTGTTGAGAGTAAGCGATGACCTGAGTGTTCCCTCCAGAAACGTAGAGTACAATTGGGTTCTGAGCACCAGTGATCTGCCGACCCATTTCGATATCTGATGTACGGGAGTCAGGTGCTGGGTAACAAAGCTTGGATGGAAGAGACACACGTCCGACACAGTGATTTACCCCCACTAATGGCTTGTTAAACATCAATGCTAGTGTTCTGGCCACTAAGGCGACTGATTGAAGGGGTGCACCCATTCCTGGTCCTACAGGCTGCATGAGTCATGGGACCCACGACTCAGATACTTCGTAGGGCACCTTTCGTGAAGCATATACAATCGAGATCTTGGATCCCCACTCCCGCCTGCTTCAACGAATCCTTAATGACTGAGTGTATCCATTGTCTGTGGTGCCTCGCAGTATCTTGGGGCAGAAAACCCTCCCCTGGGGGTGTGATATACGTGTGTCTGACGTTAGACAAAACAGTGGTGGACCCATCGGGATCGTGTTTGATGATCCCTGAGCCCAGTTTATTGGCCGAGCCCTCCAGACCAAGCGCAATGTACGGCCGTTCTAGAAGAGTCCCTCAGACATCGTAATTTTTTTAATCCAAGAAGTCGCACCTGGTCGTTTCAGCGGTGATCTTTTGAGCGTGCCTGGCATCGTGGAATCCGGACGGAGGAGCGGTTGTTTGGCTACGGCTTCCGGAACAAACAAACGGCTTCCGGCAGCTCCTTCGCGGACAACCCGCCTGACGCAAGGCCACCTCTCCCTCGCGAGGACACACACGGTGTGTATGTCACTGCTCGATATTTCTTTGCTGTCTCACATTCTGACACTTGACTAGCGACGATGTGGTGTACACGGTGGTTCCTACCTCTCTTGATTCTGCCATTACCGAAGAGTCCCCCGTTTGTCCTGCTGCTGTACCTCTTATCGACTGCTATGCACGCGCAGGCATGGTACGTTATCGGTTTCGTCATGGACCTTCGGTCGTCCTGATCTGGATCATCCCAGTTTCAACTGCATCGTGGTTCTTACGGCACTCTTCCTCTCTTCCTGTTACTGGCAGCCCGTCACCTTGGACACACCGCTCTACAGACCCTGGAACGAGAAAATCACGACTTTCGCACACGCGTTAGAGGTGATGCTCCCCCCGAATTCTACTCTCGATGTCCCTGTGGTGCAGTTCGTGGATAGGTGTTGGTGCGATGTCACTAGCAAGGTCTTCTTTCAACCTTTCAACGTCACTCAGTGGGAGGTGGACAGTTTGAAGTTCTATGTCGAAGATGCGGCCCGACAGCAAAAGAAGGAAATTGAAAAGAACACGAAATTGACTACGGAACCGACGGTTTCACAACCGACGAACACCACGCAACAACCCGCCGAGCCTGTGCTGCTGATGTCGGATGTCGCGAGCCTGTATAATATCGTCCTCGACAGGTGGAAACTAATCTTCACCCCTTCGAATGAATCTCTCCCCTCCGTCGCTCCACCAACCACCCTATTGCCTTCACAAATCACACCACCAGTATCAGACCCTACGATTATACACACGCCAGTACGCGATCAGAAATCACTACCTTGGTGGCAGAGAGAATACAGCCTACGTCCATACGGTTTCGATATCGTTTTCGAGTTTGGGTGGAATGATGAACGGTACTAATCATGCGGGTTCCTTTTGTATGCTGTCGAATAGTTCACATAATGTATCGCTCTACCATAGTTAGGGGGCGAGCCATAGAAGCAGTGGGCAGGGATGTACTCGGGCGGATGGCAGAATGCAAGCGCCGGAGGTCCATGTGTATGGTAGTCATGATGCATGATCACTAAACTTGTGGACGATCAGTGACGATTTTTGCCACTGGCGAACGGAGATTCTTGTTCTTGGTCTGCCTTCGTTATCAGGGTCAAGTATGAACCGTAAACACAAGTCTGGCTTTTTTTTTTCAAGCATAACAAGGGCGAGGTAGCAGAGACATACGACATATCGGTTCTGGAGGGAAACCCAAATATCATTCTAGATGAGAAAGGCTCGACTCGCCCCTCCCCATTCACCATATAAACACACTTGTTTATTTTACTACCAAGCTAATGGGCGATATTCTCTCTCACGAGCTTCAAAGTTTCTTCGTCGCCTTCTTGACTCAACCGATCCTCTAGAAGGCGACACCTATCCCACCACCATTGGTGCATTTCTTCTTCCCACTCATCAACCACCTTGGTGTGCCACGGCTTTACAGCAAGGATGTAGTGAAGGCAACGGATCTCTTCATCCCTCCACAGTGGCTGGTGGATCTTTCGGAGAGTTTTTAGTGCGTTATAGCACCAAGGTAACGGTCTCCACCGTCCCTTGTAGAAAGCAGCCAAGAGGTCCTGGTCAGGGAAGCGGAATGTCGGGACAAGGGGCGAGGTGGATAGAAACTCTGTCAAGCTTGACATGGTTTCCTCAGACGGCTTCAAGACAACTGTCCCACTGTTTAACAGAGCGTACGCGCGGGGACTACCTGGTTCGATCTGTGTTGGATGGGTGAGGGCGGTAGGGTGCTCTAAGGGGGTAAATGCACAATTCTCTGGTATCCTGGGGCGAGGTCAACGACGTCGTCGGTCTCTCGGACGATTGTACGCACCAATCAGCTGGGTAGTGGGCGAATTTCATCGGGTTGCACGCACAGGCATGAGCAGCCGCGATCCAACCATCGGGGAGATCGATGTCGAAAAGTTCGTCCATGTTTTTCATGATGATCATGTCACAGTCAAGGAGAACGATTCGCTACGAGGGTATTTATTGGAGATCCTGCAAGATCGGGTTTGCCGCACCTCAAAATCCACCAAACTGAATCCCCTGCAGAAGACAAGGTTCGTTACCCAAAGAAGGGGCGCACCGGATGCTTACATACCTGAGTTTAGTCCATGTGTCCGCAAACCGTGCATCGAGATCAGAGAGAGCGTGGGTGTTTGGAGCGGGTTGTAGTGAATCAACTGTGACGATCTCCAACCCCTGCCTGGTCAACGCCTCCCTTGCCTCGGAGGGTAAGCTCGGGGTTGACATGATAACGAGCGGGTATTTGGACCCGGCCTGTTTCAAACTCTCGTTCAACACGAGAGCGGCAGGGAGATACGAGTTCTTCGTAAGAAGCGTAACATACGCTTTCCTCGGCTCCATTTCCTCAGACCTCGGGTATAGATGGGGAATTGGTTAACGTAGCTCCTGAAGAATGGAAATATTTCGACCATTCTTCGGGAAAGCGGGATGGAGATCGGTTATCTCCGAAACGGTTTCAAACTCCGACTCGAACCTTATTCTCACCCTGGTAAACACGAAATCTGCAGCACCCTCGTTAGACATCCGGTCATCATCCTCCCCTCCAACAAAAAATGGTGCGTAACCGTAATATCCTGAAGTGAACCCAATGTATTGAGGATCTCGTCAGGATACTTCCAAAGCCCCAGTAAAGCTCGCAAAAGTTATCAAGGTTTAAACTTCGCCGATGCTTTTGCGGAATGTCCGCTGATCTTAGGATTGCAACAGGTCCTCGGCAGGACTGGCTCTCGTGGAGGTGTCACTCAAGTCCGAGTCGAATTCTTGGACGACTCACAACGACAACTCATCCGGAACGTCAAAGGTCCGGTGAAGGAGAATGACATTCTGGCTCTGCTGGAGAGTGAGCGCGAGGCTCGGTGCGTCCCTCTTCTGAACCCACCCTCTGTATCCGCTAACAACTGCCTGCAGTCGTTTACGATAAACTCTTCTATATCTCGATGTTTTGTGTTGTATCGTCTCACCATGGTTTCAATGCACTCGCCTCGCGATTACTTCGATTGTATTCTGTCTACTGAAGATATTACATGCGGCTAATGAGTGTAAATGTATAATCATAGTGTGAGTGATGGCGAGGACACCGTTGTGGAAGGTGCGGGTGTTTGCGTTGGGTTCGTCTTCCCTCGCAGCACGTTCTCGATGAAGTACTCGCCCGCCTTGTAACTGCTTCGGACCAGGGGCCCACTCGCAACGTAAAGGAATCCCATGTCCTCTGCGACCTTCTTCCACCGGTCGAACTCGGCAGGATCGACATAGCGATCGACCTTCATGTGACGCTTCGTTGGACGCATATATTGTCCGAAGGTCACGACGTCTACATCGACCTTGCGCAGTTCTACGTTGTCCATCAGCATATGCAGCAGTGCCAGTGAACAGCTGTACCTTTAAGTGCATCCAGCACTTGTTCTTCGTTCTCCCCAACGCCAAGCATGATACTAGTTTTAGTAACACGGACGCCTTCCTTCTTCGCCTGCTGGAGGACCTTAAGACTCTGCCTGAACGTGGCCCTCCGGTCTCGGACGAAGGGTGTGAGAGCCTCAACGGTCTCGATATTATGCGCATAGACGTCCAGGCCGGATTTGGCAACCAATGAGACATGTTCCATGTTCCCGGCAAAGTCGCCGGTCAGAGCCTCTACAAGTATGTGCGGGGCTCTAGAGAGGATAAGTCTGTTGTATGAGTCGTGTAGTCACAGAACTTACTTCTGCTTGATCCTTTGAATTGTTGAGGCAAAGTGATGTGCACCACCGTCGATCAAGTCTGTGCATGATGTAAGAACAGGCATGCGGACGGAAAGTTTGGTCCTACCGTCACGGTCCACACTTGTGAGAACGATGTAACCAAGCCCCCACCGACTGATAGCTTCAGCGGTACTTTCTGGTTCATTCGGATCTAAGGGCGGAGGTGCGCGCGATGTCTTGACCGAGCAGAAACGGCAGCCTCTTGTGCAAGTGTCGCCCATCAACTATATGAACTCGTCGTGGGTATAATGAAAGACTCGGATGCTTGCTCTGCGTACCATGATGGTAGCAGTGGCCAGACGCTTAGACTCTGCGTCTGATACACCATCCTTCGCACCACCTCCCCAACAATCACCAATGTTGGGGCATCGTGCTTCCTCACACACCGTGTGCAGGTTTAATCCACGGAGATCCTTCTTGATTTTGGCAAAGGATCCTCCACTCGGTATCGTGGTCTTGAGATAGGATGGCAACCGAGGACTATGATATGCAAGACTCAGTGCCAAGACCAGGACAAGTCATTGAGAGGACGAACGTTTTCGCGTTACCTAGCACGACTCTCTCCGGGGCATTTCCCGCAATGAAGTCGTCCAATGAAGGACCGTCGTCGAGAGTCGAAGTGAACAAGGGTTTCGTCGGAGCGGAAGCGGAAGCCGTGGAAGCCGTGGCCAATGAACGAATGGCTATTCTGGAGGACCGCTGACGCAACAGCTGTGCGAGTGGAGAAGAAATATTCAAGGACATCTCACCCCACTCTTAACGAGTACACCAGAGATGTAGAGGAGAGTGCGACCAGCAACCAGAACAGGGATTGAGGTCGAGGTTAGAATCGGATCGGATGACGGATTTGTTTGTTGACGCGGTCCCGAGACCAAACAATCCTCTACTTGATCCGATCCCACTCAGCCCAGAGTGATGAACGCGCTATCCAGAAGAGAGGAAGACACGCTTATGAAGGCTACTAAGGCCCATGCCCTGAAGGAATGCGACCCGCTTGTCAAAGGTACGCGAAACCGCATTCATCTTTGCCACAAGGTTCGACGTGGTTAAACTGGGGTGTTCGGGTGCAGAATTCGCAGAATGCGCGACTGGGAGGACAATCTCTGTCTCTTGGGCGTGTAAGTCAAAATACAAGGAAGTCCAGGAATGTATTTCTCGATTGTGAGCATCTCAGTTCTGTTGGTATATAGGTGACTGGGGCTGACACCTGGTGATACCCTAGCACTGGACCAGAAAATATGAAAATCGTTCGGGAGGAATACCTCAGGCTGAGGGATCAACCAAAGCAAAATACATTATCCTCATGATGCCCTTACGACAGGGTCTATGGTGGAAATAGAGACAATATTTATCCTTACACAGAACGATCTAATCACTTCTTGCCACTCAAAGCAAACCACTGCGCTTGAAGGGAGAGGACGGACGTGATGAAGCCGAATATACCGACGATTCCATCGTTGAGGTTCACAAGTCCGATCGCAGTGGCTGGGAGCCAGAAGTCAAGCGCGTCGATGAAGAATTGCTGTTTGGTCGCTGCCTGAGTGCTGTAATAAAATGGTCAACCGCTCTGAACATTAACGTAGGACTGGGCTGTACGTACGCTTCGAGGCCGCGCAGCTTGACTTCCCGATCTACAGCAGAGCTGACCTTCTCGTCAACCGTGGCGTGCTGTAAACGAGAAATCTCGACGTTGATACGTTGGGTCTTGAACGCAGCGTTGATGATACTCAGAGTGATTCCGGAAAGCCAGAACCTGTTGGCCATCTTATTCACCCTCTGTGCCTTCTCTGGGGATAGATTGATGAACTTGATTGCATTGGCCCAGACGACAGCATCATAGGCGAGGTAGAAGAAGTATGCGAGCTGTCGCGCGACAGTCGTAAGTTGTTCGCCCAGAGGTCCAGTGGTGTGCGTGCCACGCAATGCGGCTTGCAGATGTTCAACCGGTTTGGCCAATCTCAGCACTGCGTGGGTAATTTGTCAGAGTACGTTGGAAGAGACAAACGCAACGTACGTTTACGCCCCAGTGCAAGGTGGGATTTGAGGGCATTCCACTTTGCAGCATCTGCTTTATTGTCGGAAGACAGGAGCAACCAGGCGTAGAACCTCGCGAAATTTTGGATGGCTCGATAGACCTTGAGTGGCTCATGAACCACCGAACTCATCCCAACGTTACTGCACGCGTACCTTATCTCTCCCAACCGTGGTCGAAAGGACCTCGAGACCCTGAGACACAACTGGGTGCAAGATGACCTGTGAGGCTACCGTTGTCATTGTAGTAGGTTTGCTGGAAAGAAAGCTTGTGCTAGATCATGATTTAAGGCAAATCCCCTGGTCTTTATCACGTGTATCAGCACCGGCAATTGCGGCCTGGCTTGCGGATGGGCTGAGCGGACACTGGCGAATTCCTTTTCCCGAGTCCAAAGCCTTCAAGTCGCGTTCCCCACTGCACCGAGCACGAGGGAAATTCGTGTCACTTGGGTGTGGGAGGAACGACGACCACCCGGCCACGGAATAATTCGGATGTTTTGCA
>Ga0307512_10002192_pt1 | contig 25466 bp, 29 predicted proteins | sample 14_EM_MG_FD_200267 | JGI IMG/M metagenome (GOLD analysis project Ga0307512, IMG submission 200267) | Populus trichocarpa ectomycorrhiza microbial communities from riparian zone in the Pacific Northwest, United States - 14_EM | ecosystem: Host-associated > Plants > Roots > Unclassified | place... | reverse complement strand
CTCCGATTATGCTCGACTACCATCTGTGGCCAGATTGACCGTATGTATATATATAGAGATACTTAAATAATGCATGCCATATTATGAGGTAGCGAATCTTGTGACTGTAACAAAGACGAATATGATACACGAGATGCCTTGTGCTTATGGAACCCTGCGTGTGGCTTCCGGACCGATTTACATTTTGCTGATGTACCCAATGACCCCATCCCGACGTATGGTCACAGTTGGCCTGAACGCCACATTGTTCATTTACAATTGGATACCGACAGAGCGAGAAGAAACGGTGATACCGCGATCGGAAGGCGATATGCAACGCGACGCGTCGAATTGGCGCCGGGCGCTGGGTAGTCTGCCACCGGGGTGTCCCTGACGGCTTTGACGGAGGGCATCCACTCTGACGGAGCCATTCCGCCCGGACGGAAATATTTTTTGCTGATGACCAACAACAAGCCTCGGAGTGCCGGCGACAAGTCTGGCAGCACCTCGAATCACTGTAGAGCAGTTTAGGAAAAACAACATCTTCTTTGAGAACACTGCTGGTGCGCCTGGAAATCATATCTACTACTTATCATTCAACGATTGTTAAAACTCATGTATTCAGTTTGTATTCTCATCTATGTATCAATGTATCAATGTTTCTATGTATCTATATAGCACCCATCGCACACGGTATATCTGGACTGGCTGCAGGCAGTGTTTTGGAGCAATTCGAGGTGCGCCTGAGAATGACGATCAAGTAAACTCAGAGATACACTCCGGGGCCGTGATCGAGCGAGTTTGGAGATGCACTTGGAGGTGGTAATCGAGCGTATGTGGAGACACACTTGGAGGCCACGATCGAGTGAACTTATAGATGCACTCCGAGATCGTGATCGAGCGGGTTTGGAGATGCACTTGGAGGCCATGGCCGTGCGAACTTGGAGGCCGGGATCGAGGAAGTTTGGAGATAGGCACTTGGAGGCCGTAATCGACCGAGTTTGGAGATGCACTTGGAGGCCATGATCGTGCGAACTTGGAGATACACTTGGAGACTGCGATCAAGCGAGTTTGGGGATACACTTGGAGAGCCTGAACGAGTGAGTTTGCAGATGCAATTGGATGCCTTGATCGAGCGAGATTGGACCAGTACTCGGAGGCCGTCAATGGACGGCGCGCCGGGTGCTGCGACTCCATTCATCAGGTAGTTAACTCGCAAACGTGGGAATGTGACTTTACCTTTGACCTCTCATGGAGAGCTGGCTGATGGCGTTCAATCGTGTAGGGACGTACGCCCGAAGCTGAAGCAACATTCCGGGGTCAACTCCTTATCATGAGACTGAAGGGAAGACAAACAATCTTCGGTGGATGCTGTACTTGGTGTATGCTGTACTTGGTGTATGCTGTACTCAAGGTGTATACTGTACTCGGTGTATGCTGTACTCGGTGTATGCTGTACTCTCAGTGTATGCTGTACTCGGTGTATGCTGTACTTGGTGTATGCTGTACTCTCGGTGTATGCTGTACTCGGTGTTAACTCATGATCATGGCATGGCAAGATAGCGAGGGATGACTTAACTTAGTGTTCTGCAATGATAGTTGAGTTGTGGACGAGAATCAGAGAGATGGAGGATGAAGATGGGAATCATATGGAGAATAAGAGCGGATATGAGAAATCAGGGGTACAACTTGCCCGATTGGGTTGGGAAGATCTCGTATTGGTGTAATTACACGCCGGATCGTGACTCGTATCTTCCATATCGGGGATTGTAAATTGACACGCACACAAAATTCTCTCAAGTCCCAGTTTCTCATGATGAGCTCCCCCATCTCCTCTCATCTCTCTCTTTCTCGTCCTCAACTCTACCATCTCAAATTTGAGTCATCGCTCTCGATCTCTCCATGCCATGATCCAGAGTTATCACCGAGTACGGCTTACACCGAGTACAGCATACACCGTGTACAGCATACACTGAGTACAGCGTACACCGAGTACTGCATACACCGCATACTGTATCATCCCAAGATCGACTGTCTCCTGCACCCAGACAGTCTCTCATCTCTCGGCAGACCATGTTGTACTCAATTCCCTACATTCCCACAATTACGAGTTACCGAATGAATAGAGTCTCAGCTCCCGTCACGCCTCCCTTCTGAACCAACACCACCAGATTGACAGCCTCCAAGTACCCCTCCAAACTCGCTCGATCATGGTTTCCAAGTGCATCTCCAAACTCACTCAATCACAGCCTCCAAGTGTATCTCTAAACTTGCTCGATTACGGCCTCCAAGTGCTTGTCCAAACTCGCTCGATCACGACCTCGGAGTGCATCTCTAAGGTCACTCGATCACGGTATCCAAGTGAATCTCCAAATACACTTGATTACCGCCTCCAACTGCATCTCCAAACTCGCTTGATCACAGCCTCCAAGTGTATCTCTGAACTCTCACGATTACGGCCTCCAAGTTCGCATGATCACGGCCTCTAAGTGTATCTCCAAACTCGCTCGATCACAGCCTCAAAGTCCATCTTTCAGGAGCGACGGCGGTTGGATGGAGTCTCAGGGGTAACGGAGGTAGACAGAGTGACGGGGAGTATATATTCGGCAGACCCCGGAGTCTATATACATCATTTCATTTCCATCTCATTTTATCATACAATGAAAATACACACACTATCTTTCCCAACTGTTGGTCTCACTCGCTCTTTCCGAGATTTCGTGGATCCGCACAATTGCGTGGATCCTCAACCCAGGGTAGTATCGTATCTTCTCACCCATTTCCTATGCTCTTCGAACCAGAACCGCTCCTTCTCATGAATTCCATTTGGATGTCACGAGAGGTGCGGCGGGGTGTTGATGGTGGCCTCTCTGCCTTCTAGCTCCATCGTTTCACCATAAAGGCCTCCAAGTGGTGCATCTCTAAGTTCTCTCAATGGGTGTGTCCAGGTGCTCCTCCGATCATGCTCGACTACCATCTGCGGGCAGATTAACTGTATGTATATATATAGAGACTTAAATAATGCATGCCATATTACGATGTAGCAAATCTTGTGAATGTAACAATGACGAATATGATAAGACGAAATGCATTGTGGTTATGTAAGAACCCCTGCTGTCAGAATACAGCACCAAGTCTCCTGCAGTGCTGCGTAGCGGTCTCAGCTGCTCTGGAAGTCTCCCACAGATCTGCACAGAGGTCTCAGGAGCTCCAAAATTTGACTATTCTATCAGTCAAATCTTGTAGCATCCTGAATGCACCTCCTTAACTGCAGGAGCTTTCAGGAGCACCTGAGAATGCTCTTGCAGAGTCTGGGAGCATATTGCTTAGCTCCAGGGGGGTCTTGAAGCAGCTGGAAGTACTTAGAAGCACTGGTGAGGTCGCCCGGAGTGTCTGGGAGGATTGCGTGTTGCTTCCGGACCGATTTACATTCTGCTGATGTGCAGGTGCTTACAGGAGCACCTGTGAATACTCTTGCAGAGTCTGAGAGCACTTTGCACAGCTCTGGGGGGGGGCTGGGAGCATCTGGAAGTACTTAGAAGCACTAGTGAGAGCTATCGGAGTGTCTGGGAGGTTTGGGTATGGCTTCCGGACCAATTTACATTGTGCTGATGTGAAGGATTATCGACTCGCCAAGGTTATTGCATCATCAAATCAGTTCTACCGTAGTATGTGAACTTTCAATGAATCCGCCAGCAATGAGGCTCACTGTCCGATCGACACAAGGCATGAAATCTCCCGCTAAGGAACATACGTATGGCAGCTTACTACTTCATGGAGATCAGTGTTATGTACTATACGGTATTATGAAACCCGTTATGTAGATCTCGAAATAGACTAGTACCAATACCTCTAGTAAGGGAGAACCCCTAACGGATGGCCATCCACTATTGTCTGTTGGCCTGGATAACAGGCAAGTTTAGGGTTCCGCCAGAGTTTGGTCCAGTAGGTGGAGCACAACATAATTGGGATACAAGCAACATTCATCATGGGGTTAATAATGCAGGCACAAATGTAATTCATGATCTCCACACGGATTGTTGTTCTTCCTTGTGAGAGGTCCCAGCCAAAAAGATAGACAATATCCGCAGCATGATTTGCTGAAGGATCTACTCAACTGGTACAGACTGAGTGATGGCACAACATCACAATGATCAAAACAGCTTTGATCAGGACTTCCATGATCACGTCCTGGAGGAGCTGATAGAGTAGCCTGACAATTCTTTTAATCGTCTCAGCAGCTTTGTTGCTGCCACTGAAGCTTGCATGCGATTCTCAGCTGTTCTGCCTATGGGCAGGTCTGCCATTGCCAGAAGCAGCCAGCCTGTCCCCTGCTGTGACTACAACAGCAAAGACATCAACAATATCACCAGCATTGAGAATACGGGATTAGTCAATGGAAGTACGATTGTAGAGGGTGCAATGTCGCTTGGAGGTTAGGAATTGTGTCAGTAATTGGATTTCGGATTTCCTTTGTGTGCTATTTTATTCTAGGTTTTGATGATATATCATGATAGTAGTAAATGTAATGGAACTGATTGTTTACTGAACCCTGATCTCAAATGCATGAAATCATAATCGTGATGATGCATAACCCTCCCACGAAGGTTGAACAACTGCAAGCTACTGAACGATCTTGTATCAACAAATTCAATATCATAAACTACTTCTGGATGGTAACTATCATTGGTCAAATTATGCCATGAGGGATCTCCCAATACAAGAACTACATGCTTCATGAAACGTCCAGAGCGAGTACTATCATCATTTCAAGGACAAATCGAATTTGGCAACATAGGAGTATGCCGAGAGATGATTTGTGATATTGCCAAAGGAAGTTTGAACCGGTCATCAAGTGCTTGTTCTCACTTTTGCATCAGTGCGTACACCGGTCATGACCCTTGAAAACTGCATCGTAAGAACTCAAAGAACACTCAGGAACTTTAAAGCAATACCATATTTCAGGGAAACCTCAATTTCATTTTTTTGAATTTGTGGGTACAATAATCTAGATAAATTTAATGAAGGAAATTTAGTTTTTGCTGATGCATATACTATATATAAACTGGTCTCGCCCATGGAAAACAATACCCGGACGAGATACTGTTAACCTATATTTCTGATAGTCCTTATCGGTATTAGTTGGCTCTTGTTTGAGATAGCAAGAGGTTGAGTCTTGGGAAAGACCTGGAAAAAAGAGAAGCACAGTGTGAATAGGTGGCTGTACTTAGATTAATAAATATTGTATTAGTTATTGGGATTTAAGTACCCCCGTAACAATAATGGCATATGCGAATGAATGTGTACTACTCTTTTACTGGCGAATGCAGCCCAGGAGGTCTGCGCCCAAAGAGGGGAATAATGTAACGGTGATGCCCAAGCCAATTGGTGAAAAGCGGCATGTGACCAAGGCCGGGTAATCATGTTTCATACAGTCATTGCCAACGCCGTGGGACTTAGATCTGTATCGAATATCTTACCACTTACTTCTCCATATATACTCACTCGCTCTCGTGTGCAACCGTACCACTATACCATATGTCTACAGCCGAGCGTAGGCGTACGTGCCTTTACATGCATCTGTAATTTTAGATGTGCAGGTGTATATGGAGTTGTGGCAGTGGCAGCACTGGCAGTATGCTGATTGCAATAGTATATGTGGTAATTGTAATGGTGATGGTTATCAAGGCTATCATGGACCTACAGGCCACGGTGAAGATGTGTGCCACTGTGTACCTACTCATTCTGCATATGGCACTAAAAGCCCAGCTGTGAGGGTGGCTACCAAAATCCTGTCAGTGTTCTAATGTGAACCTGACAAGCAAGACAGACCACCAGCAGTGCCATGCTTGCGGCTAACTGCAACCACTGCAAATCTATCTAGTATCAACTGTGCCAGTACTATCATGAGTATGCGAAATCAAATCAAGGTGATTGCAAGATCAAACTCATATGCGCCTCATATGAGCCTTATACGAAACGGAGGACCGCCGCTAAAGTAGTAATTTAAGCGAGTAATTTAGTGTACCGCGGGCAGGCCGCCCGTGGTTGTATTGTGGCGAAAGAGAGCTCCATTGACGCCCCGGCCATACTGCTGACGTCACAGCATACATTCCCCACTACCACCCAAGACCCATCATTCGACAGCAAACACATCACTCACCTAAATCTAAAGATACATCTCGCCATGGATTCTTACACTACAAACACGTCGGCCTACAAGCTGAATCACACCATGTCAGTCTCCGCTCTAGGTCCGATGAGTTACTCGCACTGACTTGGGCACTACGAAGGCTGCGGGTGGCAGATCCTGTGCGGAGCGGTACATAAATAGCACCCGTTAATGCAGTACACAGCTCACATAGGCGGTGAATAGTCAAATTTTATGGGGACAATTTCGGAATGAAGGTCATCAACCGGTGCAGAATTCTTTAATTGACCCAAATTCTTATGGGGACAACAAGACTAACGCCCTACCAGCCTCGATTTCGAAGAAGCCAAGTTCTCTCTTTACTTTCTTGCCTTTGATTCGCCCAAGTCTGAGAGCGCTGAAAAGCACTGGACTGACCGAGAGTCCGTTTTGGAGCTTACCCACAACTGTTTACCGCCTTGCTCCTCCTTACAACAACGTCTAGCTAAATCGCCCCCCCCCAGATGGTACCGAAAATGACCCGGGTTTCAAGGTTGCAAATGGCAATTCAGAACCGGGAAGAGATCAGTAGCCTTCTTACGCCTCTAACCTTAACCGAAAGTGCTAATGTTTCTTGAGCTGCACGTTTTGGCCATATGTAAGTTTGCTTTCTCCCATACATCCTCCGCAGTCCTAAATCTGAATTCTTCACTAGTGCCCTCTCCGTTGACAACATTGAAGCCGCCTGTGCGCGTCTCGAAGCAAATTCTGTCAAATTCCAAAAGAAACTTGCAGACGGTACGATGAAGCACATTGCGTTCGCTTTAGATCCAGATAAGGCATTACTCACTCTTTCTGCTGTTTTTCAGTTTCTCTTCCTCGATTGGCTGACCTGGCGGTAGTACTGGGTGGAAATCATTGGACAAGCTGGCTCCAGCTCTGAAGTCACAAAGACTGATCTTGAAACTTACCGCTTCAACCACACGATGATTCGAGTCAAAGATCCTGAAAAAAGCTTGAATTTCTATCGCAGCGTGTTGGGGATGAGTTTGCTTCGCACAGTCGAGAAACCCGAGGGAAAATTCAATCTTTACTTTTTAGGGTATCGACATAGCACGGGAGATGTGGTACAGGAACAGCTTGCTGCCAGGGAAGGAGTAAGTCTAACTTTGTCCCACTTGAATACCCAAGTAGGTAATGGTTAACTTTATGGTATAGTTAGTGGAATTAACTTGGAATTGTTTGGTGACCCATTGATTCTCTTTTTTACACTCCCCTAACATGAATAGACGGTACCGAAAAGGATCCCAACTTTGCTTACCATAATGGCAACAATGATCCCCAAGGTTTTGGTCATCTCTGCGTTTCTGTTGACCATCTGCACGATGCCTGTGCTCGTTTCGAGGACCTTGGTGTAGACTGGAAGAAGCGCCTCACGGATGGACGTATGAAAACTGTCGCTTTTATTCAAGATCCAGACAAATATTGGATTGAGTGAGATCAATCATAGTCACTGCGCTGAAGACACTAGAGACCGCTAACGTTTGTTCAGAATCATCCAAAACGAAAGCTTGAAGAGAAGTGTAGGCTGGTAAACGTAGCTATGGTGTGGATGTTTAAGGTCAGCGCGTTGCAAATGTTTTGTCAACCGCAGATCAATACTGGTGAAGTTATGGAATATTTCGTGTCACAATAGCCCACGCTCACGTACGCCATAATCATGATCAATACTTCGTATTATCAACAAGGTACTGCTAAACTAGCTTTGCCTACTTTACTAATGGCCAGCCAGCACACTTCAGGCCACGAACCTACGAACTTCGTTACTTCTCTACCTAAATTCCGCCATTGCTATGCCCTTCAAAGTGTTCATTTGATACCACACCCAATTCAATGTGAGCGAAGTGGAACTAGTTGGTGCACACTATCAGGAGCTGTAGTTTTACGCCTGAAGTATTACACTAGGAATACCAAGTCTAGTGCTCTTTCCTCGTTTGAATCAGCAAACCAATAGCAAGAGCAACCTGGGCGGAGATCACATTTATAACTAATCACTCATGAGTACATTCAGTACCGGGTAATTATTGGTAGAGTAAGTAGGTTTCGATGCAGTTTGACTCAGCGACGTAGCTCGCTGTGGTGAAATTGGGCCTGTCCTTTCTAGTCTTTCTATGACGTCAAATGCGACATCCAGACTTTTTTGCATATATGGATCGCCTCCACTGTACGGCTTATGGGCTTCAGCTGGGCTGATGGGGATCATGATCTCATGATGATGGTCATTCCGGACTCAACTGGAGAAGCCAGCTGAGTGCGCATGCATGCGTACAAGGCATACTCTGAATGCCGTATACAAGAGCATACAAGCTCCCACGTATCAAGAAAACTACGGTTCTCTCTCTCATTATTGTAACAGACTTCATTGAGCTGGTAGCCGAGTGACCTTCAGTGAAGACCATCCCTCGACAATCTGTGACCGATTCGAGTGATCACCACATTTACAGCAGCAATGCGCAAAGTCCTGATGCCAATATGAATCCCGCTTCGACCAATAACATAAAACTATCATGTTTGATGTTTGAATCCAATTCCTTCATTCCTATCCGAAAGAGAAATCGTTCCATGAAGACATATGCACCACCTCGGAATATATAAATATCTACTTGCTACACGCTCAACTGGCTAACCTCCTCACTCAACACATCCATCCACGTCTCCAGCGCCTGCTTCACTTCTGTATTGACGAATTTGACTACTTGTTCGGGAGCACGTCCCACGAACGTAGCCGGATCCATCAGAGTATCAATCTCGGCCCAGACCGGCTGGAAGAACTTGTCGTTCTTGATCCTCTCAATAAGATCGTTATCCTTGCCCTGTAACTTGACAACTGCAGAAGCCTCGTGGCTGAGGACACGAATCTTTTCGTGGGCGTCTTGTCTGTTCCCACCAAGGGCAACGAGTCGCATAATGAAGTTCTCGGTAGCCATGAATGGGAGCTCCTCCTTGATGCGACGGCCAATTACCGCAGGGTAGACAACGAGGCCGGAGACAACGTTGTCGAGAATACGAAGGAGAATATCGCCAGTGAGAAAAGAGGAAGGTATATCGATGCGACGAATCGCAGAGTCGTCAAGAGTTCGTTCGAACCACTGCGCAGCGTAGGTGTCGAGGGCGTCTTTGTTAAGGTTTGCAAGGTGGCGGCCAAGAGAGCACATACGCTCACTGCGCATAGGGTTGCGTTTGTACGCCATTGCGGAGGATCCAATCTGGTCCTTCTCAAAGGGCTCTTCTATCTCCTTCGTCGCAGCAAGATGGCGGATATCGCTGCCAATCCTCTGGCATGTGGCACCGAAGGAGGAGAGGGCGCTGATGACATCGGCGTCAATTTTGCGAGAGTAAGTCTGCGAGGTAATGGGGTATGCGTATTTGAAGCCGGCAAATTCGGTGACAAGGCGGTCGAGTTCTTCAACCTTATCATGGTCACCACCGAAAATAGCAAGGAAAGAAGCTTGGGTCCCGGTTGTTCCCTTCACGCCGCGGAATCCTAGGTCATCGCGAGCACGGGTGAGATTGCGGAGATCAAAGAGAAGATCTTGAATCCAAAGACAAGCTCGTTTTCCAACAGTGGTGAGTTGTGCCGCCTGGTAATGTGTGTATCCCAGTGTCGCCAAATTCTTGTACTTAAGCGCAAACTTGCTCAGTTTATGGATTACATTAGCGAGCTTGGGCAACAGCAGATTCAGTCCCTTCTGCAGAAAAATGAGGTCGGCATTATCGGTGCAATAACACGAGGTTGCTCCCCAATGGATAATCCCCGCGGCAGCAGGTGCGTTCTGCCCAAACGCGTGGACATGCGCCATGACATCATGTCTCCTCCTCTTCTCTTCATCTGCGGCAACAGCAAAGTCTTCTTCGGTGAGGACGAGGTGCGCTTCCATCTGCGAGATTGCTTCGTCGGATATCGGAAGACCGAGCTGTTTCTCAGATTGTGCAAGCCACAACCAGAGTTGACGCCAGGTGCTGAAGCGCGTGGCGGGGGAAAAGAGTTCTGCCATCTCCTTGGAGGCATATCGGGAAGAAAGCGGAGTCTGATAGATAGAGTTTGTAGCCATAGCGTGAGCGGGTATAATCTGATTGATGGCTGTCAGAAGTGTGGAGGATAGTTATGAGATTATTCGAGGAAAGGCGATTACGAAGTATGAGCGATGAACACTGTGGGGTCCTACTGGATAATCTCGGGGAGAGCAGAAATACGGTTATGCCCAAATTTTCAGTTGACGAGTGAATTGTAGTGAAATTTAAAGTGAGATGTTGCGGCTCTGTCTGTCATACCCCGCCATGGAGCCCCAACACAGTAAGATCGCCATCATGAATTGGCACTCGAAACCCGCTTGTTATCAAATGTTGAAATACTGATTGCTAGAAGCTGGTATTCTAAAGTACAGGTACATTCATGATCTTATATACGGCGTGCAGAGTATGCCTTTGCACGCATGCATGCGCACTCAGCTGGCATCTCCAGCTGAGTCTGCAACGACCATCATCTTAAGGAGATTATGCATCAGCCCAGCTGAAGCCCATAAGCCGTATCTCAGGGAGATTGGACCATATATGCAACATCAAAGAAAGAGTCCACGAATGTATTTGTCTATAAACCAATTGTCTATGATTTATCTCGGTATCAAGTATAGAAAGATGACAGTCGCCCAAGTGCACCAAATAGACAACCACTTAATGTCCCCCCTTCTCTTTACTACCCGCCTCTCTTTCTCTCATATACATCTTAAAAGCCTCCAACTCTTCCTTCCCGATAGGGTACGTATGTTCCTTCTTCGGATACTGACCCTCCCTGACCTCCCTCATATACTCCTCAACCCCACTCTTGGCCATCTTGAACATCTCCCCATAATTTTTTACAAACTTGGGCATAAACCTCCCATCAGGGTAATAACCCAGCATATCAACCTGCACCAACACTTGTCCACTCGTTCCGCCTCCTGCACCGATACCAATAGTTGGAATTGACAACTCGGCCGTTACCATTTCCGCAACCTCGGCAGGAACTGCTTCGAGCACGACTCCAAAGCAGCCGGCAACTTGGACCGCAAGAGCATTTGAAAGAAGTTTCTGCGCCGAAGAGAGGGTTTTACCTTGAACACGGAAGCCGCCAAGCGAGGATGCACGCTGTGGGGTGAGTCCAATGTGGCCGAGGACCGGGATACCAAGAGATGTCAGACGAGAGATGGTGGGTGCGAGTTCTGCACCGCCTTCCAGTTTAACGGCCTATGACGTTAGTTAGGTAAAAAAGGATGCGATATACATACCTGAACGCGGCCCTTTTGTATCAGACGAATCGAAGATTTGATAGCTTGTTCGGGAGAGATCTCGTATGACCCCATGGGGAGGTCACCGACGAGGAAAGCAGATTTGACTGCACGAGACACAGCGCGACAGTGGTGAAGCATGGCCTATAAGTGGCATATTAACATTCGATTTGTTGCGATAGACTGAGCGGTAGCTCCAGAAGTTAGAGAGACAGTGAATTACATCCAATGTCAGTTGGTTCGTATCCTACAGTCACTCCCTCCGTCAGCAAATGTGAACCTCTTTCCCCGCTGTCCTCAGTGTAATGAACTCACTTCCATCCCCAATGCAACCATAGCCAGCGAATCACCAACAAGTACCATGTCGACGCCCGCTAGGTCTGCTGCCAGCCCTGATGGAAAATCATGTGCTGTTACCATCGCGATCGGCGTGTGCGACGCATAGAGGCTACGCAGAGTATTTATGGTAACCTTCTTGCGGGGAGGGATGGCAGACGGCGATATTGGTGAGTGGGACGACGATCGGCATTGTAAGTACTGAAACTGGAAGCGACGTGGGGATTCCGAAATTGCAGGTATGTGACATTGATGGTGATGTGGTTGGAAGGATCTCGTTCCTGTCAGTGCAGTGGAGTATAGCAGGTGTCGCATGCGCAGACGCAGGGTAGAAGCTGAAGATCGGAACATTCTCTTTTTGCTTTTTGCTCTTCAGGATTCTTTTTGCATGTGTCTGATTCTTTTCGGAGAAGTATCGTTATCGCCTCAGAGATTAAGAATAAATGAAAGATTTAAGGGTGCTTAAGGCGAGTTAGTACTTCTTGCGCTTCAGATCCTCGATTTCTTTTTTTTTCTTTTTGAATTGCGAACCGAACATCACCGATGAATGTGTCATACATAAGTACACATGCATCCAGGTTCCTCGGCAACATCTTACCCCTAGCCCTACCTAGGTTCATAAATACTTACTGGTACATTGATTGGGTGATAGCTTATAACCGACACGATCAAGATGGAGACGATGAGAATTAATCCAAACCCCAGAATAGGTGCAACAGACCAAAATGATAGAATTGGAAGCCAACTCTCGAAGCAGGATGAAGAGTGCGATTCAGAGTCCTTATGGAGAGACAGGTAAGAAGAACATAAGAAATGGAGTGAGTAGACTGGTAGCACCACTACCGTACCTAAACTTTTGCCATTCGCCATGGGTTATATAGAATTCTCTGTCATACTATGTATTATCACTCGAAGAGTCACGTGTTTACTGCCCATCGAATAGTAGCACAACCCCGACACTCCTCCCCCTCACCCGCCTCCTCACCTCCCCACCTCCCTCACAGCTGCTGCAACACCTTTCTCTCTCTTCACCACTTCCACCACATTCTTCTATCATCATCGATTATTCCGCCTGGCCTTCGAAAGCTGATCAGACCGCATTACCCAAGCTCAAGGAAGCTCTAATCCACTGCCGCGCCAAACATCGCTCTCCTAAGTCACGTCAACCATGAGTTCGCCGAGAAGAAGGATCGAGACAGATGTAAGCTCTACTCTTTTCTTACACAACCCATCATTGTTAGCACTAGCGGTGACTGATAGATGACTTATGGCGACGCGATAGGTCATGAGGTAATGAATGCTTCTAGTTCTCGATCAAAATCACAATCGATATGGGCTGCTAACTTTCTAACTTTCTGTTCGCGACAACTGCAGGCTGTAGGTTCCTTCTGTCGATATCTTCTCATTGAAGGCATTTGACCGGCGTTGTTCAGGTTAATGAGCGACTATGAAGTTACTCTGGTGAATGATAATAGTTGGTAGCCCTCGTATCAATTGCCTTGTGGGTTGATATTCAGCCTAGATACTTGTACTAACATGCTTTCTCGTCAGTGTACGATCTTTATTATCACCCCGCACAATCTACGTGCTGATTTGCTACCTAGGTCGGAGTTCTACGTCCGCTTCAAGGGCCCGGATGAGAGTACGCGCTCCACTCCCAGTTACTTGACTCGAATACTATTAATACCATTCATCAGCGCCATTTGCCGGTGGTACCTGGAAAGTTCACGTCGAGCTCCCAGACCAGTATCCCTATAAATCTCCTTCAATAGGCTTTGTCAACCGCATCTTCCACCCCAATATTGACGAGCTGTCAGTTTCTCTTACCTCCTTACCCAGCATAGACTAATTACCCTCGAATAGAAGTGGCTCTGTGTGTCTCGACGTCATCAACCAGACATGGTCACCCATGTTCGACATGATCAACATTTTTGAAGTATTTCTTCCACAGCTCTTACGGTACCCCAATCCCACCGATCCACTTAACGGCGAGGCGGCAGCACTGTTGATGCGAGAGCCGAAGCAGTATGAGGCGAAGGTTAAGGGTAAGTATTCTGTCCTACCAACTTACTCCCAGTTTACCTTATAAGCTGACAGGAATTAGAATATGTCCAAAAGTATGCAACGAAAGACGCAGTCGAGGACGGAGAAGACGACTCCAATGACGAGGATGAAATGAGTTCTGCTGGTAGCTATGATGACGATGATGATGACGATGATCAGCCGGCTGGGCAAATGGAGGTGTAATACGACTCCGCACAATCAGCTACCGTGTTTTCTTCTAACTTCGGTGTTTTCCTCTTTCTTCCTTTGTTTCTCCTAATTATGAAGCGGTTAGATGTGAGTCCGCCGGTGATTGGGATCCGGAAACCTGAGTGTTCCATATATGATTGTGGAAGATGTGTATTCGGTTTGGATTGGAATGAATGGCGGAGGCTCGGTCATATTGACACGACAGTGTCCGATAATATCCCCGCTCACCCTTCCCTGCCTTTTCTACTTCCAATTTTATTATCCGTCAGAAACAAGGAAAATCCCTACTGTATAACACGAGGACGCGAAAAAAAGTCATGAAATTTTACCCGGCCGAGATAACTATGGCGAGTTTATGGGCAACAACACGCCCGAAGGAGCCGGAGGCGAATTCGGGCCAACATTAACAGAGAACCAGTAGAAGTATGGAAACTTATTTTTCGGGTGGTAGCGTGTGGTTTCCACATGTGTGTTCACTTGTGAGATATATTTGGTGGAGTCAACAAAGTTAGGCGAAGTACAAGTAGGCACGCCAACGTTCTTGATGTGCTTGGTCCCTAGAAGCTACTCACACAATGCCAAATCTCATCAGTATGCCAGGTATCCTGGCGGATAATCGCAGATCCAACAAATGTGCCAGAAGTGGAAATGTTGGGTAAGAAGCATTGTCAGAACTTGACAACATCCTGGTGATATAGGCTTCAACAAGCCGAATACACAAGCAGAAATCAATGGGCAAAAGTGCAAGACATTCGGAAGAAACACCCAAAATCGATAGTATATGTATAGTAAAAATCCTGATGGGTACCCAAGATGACAATGCGCATTTTGTTCAGCGAGTGCTCAGGAAGCTTCACCAATGTCCCGAAAAATCCATGAGAACTCCGTCGGCCCTGGGCAACGCCACACGGACCAAATACAAAGCCCAAGCGAGAGCACAGGAATCAGTTGCCATCAACACCACGCATTGAATGCTTAATCGGCTCACTAACACCTCGGGGATTGAAGAACTTCGTAGTCTGCATCATTGTCCACATCACCATCATCTGATCTCAGTCATCTGATCTCAACTATGTCCTATCCATACACTACCAATTTAACATATCTCACTCTTCACCATCCATTAACCATCTTAAAACACACAGATCAGCCATTAGCACTGCAGGCGGCGGCCGCAGTGGGGAAGGGTAGATAAGATCACGTGGTGCGCGTAGTGTACATAGTGTAGTAAGGAAAGTGCAATACTACAATTGAGGGTAGGAAATTATCGTGAGCAAGGCACCAATAGATAAACCCGTACAATTCGAAGTTTGAAGGCCACCTAGCCCCCGACCAAGACCCGACCAAGACCCGACCAAGACCCGACAACGCAGACAAGCTCACGGACCATGAGTAAGAACGATAATAATTCACAACTCTTGCTCAAAATCCTACGAATTCTCACCTGTTCTTGAATATCATTCTTTATCTTTTCAACGCCCGGAACTACCTAGTTAGTGTTGGGGCATGAATTAATTTCGTTAGCTTTCACAATTCCTCACTCGCATTACCATATTCTCCCATATGCAGATGCTCTTAATGCTGTATGATAGAGAAGTCAGATGCCATTATGGGACATTCAAGGCCTGTCTCTATGCCACACTGGGATATCCTTTCGAATTCGAAACAGGTGCAATGAAACCTTGGATGTTAAGCTTCCCGGCCGGGAATCTCCCGCGAATTCGTTCATACCTGAAACTCCCTCATTAACGGTTACTCCATCTTCATCCTAGAGTAGGTAGCAACAACGGTAACCCTAGATACTATAAAATATGCAGTGTTCCTAATCTATGTGGGCTGTACCGCAGCCCGCAGTTACAAAGAGGTACTCGCTGAGAGAAGGATGGTAGAGGGCCACTCATTGGTAAAATCAACTGGATAGAAGATGTCTCTGCATCAGTACTGACTGATGGATAGTGTTGCAGTTCTTATGGGACAGAAATGATTTGAGAAACTCAAGCAATGGTTACATCTATCTCCCCTATAAATCTTCGTACTCTGTCGCTGGTTTAATTAAACTAGAACCGTTACGCCCGTATATACAAGAGCGTTTTTGCACTTCGTCACCCACAATTCCCACTGACGAGACGGGGCACCTTTTACAAGTCGAGCCTTACACACGATGCCTCCCATACCAACTCCTAAGGGCACAAAATTTATGCTCTTTGTGCGCATGCGCAAGAATTCTCCTCATGTATCAATAGTTTTCTCAACCTCAATCAACCATGTTTAGCACTCCAGTGTGGAAGTAACTTTTCTAACTTATTAGATTCTTCGAGATCATTTTAGAGGACGACCCAGACAAAGTTCTTGCAAATTTGGCGAACGATGTCGATAGCATTCAGTTCTTGGAATGGCTGCTCGGTCGGACGGCGGAAGAAGCGACGGATGGCAAATGTTTGGTCTCTTGCCGAAAGCTCAGCCAGATGGCGGAAACTTGAAGCTCAGGTAGTGGCTCTGCGACAATTCAGTTGGTCAGCGGAAGCTCAGACGGAAACCTAGTAGAACACTGGCAGAAGCCCGACAGAAGCTTAGGCAGATGGCAGAAGATTAGTCGGAAGCCCAGATAAAGCTTTTTTGGTTATCAGAAGCTCACCCAGCCCAGATGCCGTATGCATCTTTCCATGGCGGAAGCTTGGTCGCACTTTGCAAGCTCTTTCGGACGAGAACCCCTTTTTTAGCGGCGGATGCTTTGTCGAAATCACGGTAGATACTGATCGAAAGCTCAGCTGGACAGTGTAAGTTTCGTTAAATAGCTAGGCTTGTTCAGATACCACAACTACGTACTTGACTATATCAATTGCACACGATGGTTATGGAGCGCAGACATGTGGGTAACAGCAAAATACCTGTGGAGTTGCAATAGTTTGTCCAAAGGAACTGCGCTGAATGCTATGTCTGGCACAGGATACTTGATAGCATGCTCCAAGTGCACTCGACAAACACCAGAGAAGACAATATAAGACCAGAAACAAGGTATAAAAACAACCTTCGGGAAATAAATACAGAGCGAAAGATGACCCACATTGCTTAAACCCTAACCCTATCAACAACTCTCACTTATTCTAAACCAGGATTGGAAAGTTCCGTCATCCTGGCATCCGGGTTCACGAAACCGGAGAACCATCCTTTGTGGGCGTCACGCCGGAAACCATATCGAGTTCCAAAACCAGGTTTATCAGCTCTTGCTTACTCTTAACTTGTATCAATAAAGGGTTGAGATTCGTTTGCTTTGCATAAGCCGGAATCAGAATGCCACAATGTGCTGCGCGTGAGAAAGCTGCAGTGCCCAGCTCGTCGAGAAGCGTAGGCAACGCCTTGTGATCAAGAGTTCAGCAAATTATTGAAATTAGCCATAGCATCCTTAAATGCCTCAGCGAATGGCTCTGGTCTGGATCAGCCTTCGCTGTGTGCCGTTTGAGTGCGAGACGAGACTCAAGAACGTCTGGGACACATCGTCTCTTTGGCAAACAAATCTCTTCCAGAGATCTATCACTCTTATCTCTTATCTCCTATCACTAAATATTACTCATAGAGTATTGTAGCCTTATGTCTGAAGTCTAGATGATTGGAATAATCTTTCCATACACATATTGAGAATTCTAAGTCGCCTTGTAAGAGCCAACCATTCCATTTAGTACCTAAAGAGAACATCCATAGGGTGCAGCATTCCAGTGAAGGTTCATTAAATCACCCTGAGCGAGCGGAGAGATGAGAGTATCCACGGCGCCCAGTCATGCTACTGCAAAAGATAGACCAGAGTCGATTGCCAGATCTATTGTTCAATTCGGAGTTCTAACTGGTAGGTTTGGTATATTTGTAAGGGCAACGAACCCACGTATGAATACCAAACATTTCATTTCTATCTTGATTGGTCACACTTTTGACCCGGTGAACCACGCCAACCACTTGGGACTGCCAGTCACTTCCTCCGAGAGGGGACGTTTCAAGTTGTGAAAGTACATCAATCCGCTCTGTCGTCAACTCATATAGTCTTTCTTCCGATTCAGGTCATCTATATATCACCGCCACCTCTCGAGGTTTCCCGCCTCCATATTTTAGCGCCTAAATTATCTTTCCGTCCATTCCGTACCTGGTTATTAACTATTTATTCACATTAAAAAGTTTCACTACTTCAATTGAGTTTGAGGAAGGACGGAGTTCCTCATCAGTAAATGTGAGATGGTGGGTCAGGAACTTAACACATCGATCATTTTATTCCAGCTGCCACAGTTTTGAGATCGGCTGGATTTCCGTCAGTGACTGTCGCTCGATAATAGTTTTTTAGTTTAGTACTTTGCTTAAATTCCATTCACTCGCTAGCTTTGAAACTCAGCCCATAGCCAGTGTATAGAGCGGTAAACCTATAGCTACTCTAGATTATTCAGAAGGAACGGCGAATGTACCGATCCTACATTTTACACAGCGGGGTACATACAGATGAATCCAAAACAAAGGGTGGTAAGAAGATCACTGGAAGTAATCATGGCTGTCCGGTTACTACCTGGCTCATTTCCCTCCAGAGCTGTAATTATACTACCTAATCAACGCCCGTCCCGGCAGAAGTTCTCCCGTAAAACGTGGACTATATTGGACAACCAAGCCTGTGTAAACTGGGGGCGATCTTCGTGCTAGAGTAGGCAATTAGAATAATGTAAGAGTTGATCTAATGATCTTCACTGTCTAGATTATAGGATCTCGAGGGCGTTTCTATTCTGGCACTTCCTTAGGACTATAGACCCGTCTTCCTTTAACATTATAATGAAATTAATTCACACTTTAAATATTACCAATTTATTTAATATTATGAGTCTTTTTTTACACTATACCAGTATTCATTCGATCGCTAATGAACTTAGTATTACCGACCCTAAGTGTCTAAGTACAGACCGTCAGACTAACTATGACCAGCCTCGGTCAAAAATTCAACGACTGCCCTTGGCACAACTAATATCTGGCCGAAATTTTCGATATCTGCAGACCTAACTCCCTAACTTCTCGAGGAAGCCCTTAGTGAAGCCCGGGACGAGCCTCAATAGTAACAGCCTGCCCGGCCTGTAGATATCTAGCGGTAGGCCTGCATACCTTTATGGCTTGCAAAACCCTACCGTGACCTGCAAAATCCTGCAAAGGCCTAACTACAAAGCCTACATGAACCTTCGATATCTGCCGACCTGGGAGTTTTTACGACGCGACGTCCTCTCCACGGAGTCGTATACCGAGATGGATTTGGCCGAAGTTGGTGAGGAGGGGGGGGCTTGTTTAAGGTTCTGGTGGGGGGATGGTGGGGGGAAATCCGGGTGTTTTAATTGTTGTGTAGTCGTGTTGGAAGGTAGGGAGGCAAGCCTTCTATGATTGTCGGCTTCATGTCTGGCTTGAGGCTCTGCGGCCAGTGGAATTGACCTGCTCGTTTCATCTTTGGAGATGTCAGCCGCCCACAGCTTGGGACGAATCGGAGGCACCGGCAGTCAATACATCCAGGTCAACAACGAGGCGACATCACATGACTCCGTGAATACAAGCAAACCTACTCTTATGTTATTCATCTCGAGGCGAAATAGCTGCCGTTGTCAGTGCAAAGTATTTGAACAGATCCTGCGGTGGAGCATTTAGAATACTTATGTACTTAAGTACTTCGTATTCTCCTGTCCGTGGTCCATTTTCCACTTGGTTATAAGCTTAAATTGGGAAACCTACGCGTTTCTCAAATGGTGGGGTGCGATCTAAGACAAAGAGATGGAAAATACGAGGTTCTTTGCTGGTCAAAGCTCCCATACAAATCCTTTATTTCAGCCAATGGCACCAACTCCTTAAAGTTGGATTCGTTTCAAGCAGCTTAATTTTCGTTCCAAATCCTTTTAGGCCCATACCCAAATATTGCCACTATACCCCCATTCAGCTAGCGGATACCTTGATTTCGAGAGTATTGCTTTGTTGTGTACGTGACACGGGCGGTTCAGTGTTCTGGAAACCTTCCCGTTGCAGTGAAGAATGAGAGAGGAAAGAGGTAGATGGTTACACATGCTTTCTGTGGTGAAGGCCTGAATTCGAGTGACCGGGACCAGCTGAATAAAAACCACTTTTGAATGAGAGTAGTCATCTCGTACAGATTGCTCAAAGTACCGAAGTTTTGATTACATACTTGGTATTAGTAGAGCTCTGCTAGGGACTGGTTAACTCTAGTGCGTATCGTACTGGACACGAGGTTGGCTCGTGGCAGCAAGGGGTTGATCGGTTAGAAGCTCAGCATACCAAGGTGCATATGCGCCTACCCTAACTCCACTCTTCAAGTTACATAGAGTATATGATATGAATGGGCTGTCAGGAGATTTCTTTCATCAACCTCTTCAGAGAGGGTACTTTGTGAACGAGAAGAAATATGTCTTCTTATGAATGCTTAAGAGGTATGAACAGTTTCGTCTTACTTACTAAGTCCTGTGGGTACCTACTTAAGTACCTAGGTAGGTAGAGTGCGGGCAAGACTGGATGCCTGCGTCGGAGTGGGAAACGCAGGACAAACACAACGCCGGAATGGGTCCACTGCCAGCGCTGAACAAATGTACGCTTTTCATATCGGAAAACCATTGTCGCTTTAGGCTTTCTTGCTAGTTTGTTATAAATTCTATCTTCAGATATAAAGTACTCTACATACTTCTTAATAAATTGGATATAATGGCGGTAATAATATTTTACTGCTGCCTTTTGTTCTACCAGTCGTACAAGCTCCCTTCTCTCCTCTCTCTCCACCAACACCAACAGCGACTAAAAGCTCCCTCCTTTCGACCACCACGAACACATATTTCTCAAACGAACGCCGAGAATCAAATAATACCGTTCTTGTCACCACCAGTCCCAGTGGTTTCCACGTCGCTCGGCTTCCTCGCTCTGCCGTTCACTCACCCCCCGTTTTTGAGCCTCTAGGGCCAGTCGTTCCTCAAATACTCGGTTGCAGCCTTTTGCATCCAACAATCGTTCAACCAGGACCAAGTCTGGGTCATTCCTTCATTCTGGCTCCGTCAATCTCTATTTTTACCCAAACTTCAATATGGGGAACTCCAACGGAAAGCCTGTAGTTTTTACTGATGAAGGTTCGCTTGTCCTCCTTTCTGTGCCTCGTTTTTAAGTTTCAGCCCTCCCCCCAAGACTCGCGAACGACGGTTCTGTCTTTTGCGAATCTTTGCTGACCTCGCCATTTCTAGTCAACCTTAATCACTTTCGATTGCTGAGAGTCGTCGGAAAAGGCGCCTTCGGCAAAGTTCGGATCGTCGAAAGAAAGGATACCGGTTTAACGTTCGCACTGAAATACATCAGAAAGGATGAGGGTAGGTCGTGGAACAGCATTCCAGTTAAAGGAGAAACATTGTGGGCTCGACTATTACTGAGCAATTGTGCAGTCGTTCGATCGGAAAGTGTCCGGAACATCATTCGGGAACGTCGCATGTTGGAACAGCTCAATCACCCATTTCTGTGTAATCTCCGATACAGCTTCCAGGATATTGAGTATCTGTATGTTTTATAAGCGTGTAGAGTTGAATAGAAGAGGCTTTGTTCGTTTGCTAACTGCATTGCAGATACTTAGTCGTTGACTTGATGAACGGTGGGGACTTACGGTTCCATATCTCGCGGAAAACTTTCACCGAAGACGCTATCAGGTTTTGGATGTCCGAACTAGCGTGCGCGCTGGTGTATATACATGAACGAGGAATTGTGCATCGAGACGTCAAGCCAGATAATATCCTCCTTGACAGCGAGGGCCATGTTCATCTTGCCGACTTTGTATGCCCCCAGCGATGCCGGCGACGCCTTGGTTTTTATTTTGAGGCTGACTGCTTGGTATAGAACGTAGCTTCAGAACTTCACTCTGATCGGCCGTTGACAAGCAAATCAGGCACACTTGCGTATCTGGCTCCCGAAGTTTATGCCGGAGGGGGATATGGTACCATGGTTGACTGGTGGTCCCTTGGAGTTGTATTTTACGAGTGTATATATGGAAAGGTGAAGATGCCTGCCTATACAATGTTGGTATTTGCTGACCTTGCCAATAGCGACCGTTCGTCTCTGACACCCATGCATCCTTAGGAAAGGAGATCATGAAAGCTAGTCCAAGGTGGCCAGTTACAAACCCACCAGTATCAACGAGGTGTATGGATGCGATACGGAAGTTACTAACGCCAGATACAAGCAAAAGGTTGGGAGCGGCCGGGTTCAGAACATTCACGGAACACCCCTTCTTCACCGAGATCGATTTCGAGGCACTTGAGAGGAAAGAAATTCCTCCAGTCTTTGTACCATCGAGTGAGAAGACAAATTTCGATGCTACTTATGATCTAGAGGAACTCTTATTGGAAGAAGCGCCTCTTGAGGCCCGAGCGCGAAGACAGAAGCCCAGAGAGCGGCTAAAGGATGACGCAACAGCTCAAGAAATTCGAGAGGAAGAACTACATAAGATGATCGAGACACTTTTCGAGCCATTTGATTATACCACTGTTGCGTACGACAAGTTGATTTCTGGGTGTAAACTTTTGAACAGTTTGCTAACTCGTATTCAGCTATGCTGGAACTACCGATCCTGTCATGACATCCGTAGCACCACCGCCAGATTTTGTCAGATTACCATTAAATCCCCCACGACCTGGGACACTAGACCACGCAAGTGCAATTTCGATCAATGTTACCCAAAAGTCTGGAAAGTCCATCAGTTCCCCTCAGTCTGGGTCCCCACCGATCGAATTAGGCCACGAAGCACTTCACGTCGATGGCAGGATACCACGACTTGCACACACCAACAGCGCTGGATATCCAATTCAGCCTGCTGCAAAAGGAGGTGCCGGGATGAGAAATGAATCTGTGGGTGGAGGGGTACAAATGGTTTTGGATGAAGCAGGGTCGTGGACTTCCTTGGCTGACAAGTCGTCCACCATACCATCAAAGATCAAACCTTCGGGAATGCTAGGATTTATGAAGCGGAAAGGGAGGGCATCCAGTCCCAAACCACAGGAACGTGGGGTACTAGGCCGAGAAGGTGCGCGTGTTATAATCGCGTAAAAGCGAACGCAGGCAACAATACTGGAGAGGGACATCACTATTATGAAATTTCGTTTTTTGTTTGGTCATTTAAGTGCTCAACGATGGATTTCCCTATTTAATATTGCGGTTCTTTTCATTTAGCGGGAGGGTTGAAATATTCCGGTGTCGTAACACAATATTTGATATGAATTAGGACGAGGTGGCATGAAGTGAGGGCAGATGCCCTGGCGGTGGTTATTCTATATCTAGACGGGGCACGGAGTTTATTGTTTTTGTTTTCCTCGAGTATTTTTGCGTCACGCAGCAGGACAATTTGTCGTTGCGCACGCATTCTCCAAATCAGACGCCGCGGGGTGTTGATCTCTTCTTTTCCTTCCATCAAGCAGCTAACTGTCATATTTTGTCTTCATGGGGTGTTTGTGTATTTGCATCTATGGAACGAACTCACGCTACTAAGCACTTAAGTACTTAGAGGTAAGTAGAGAAAAATTGATGACAGATGAGATCTCTTCGAGCGTTTTATTGGTTTATGGGCTCCAAATAACAGATCGAGTCAGCGAAAAGGTAAATGATCGTGGCTGTGGACGAGTGATATTTAGCGCAAGCTAGAAGGGAAGTTTTCTCCAGGGACCTGGTGCGCTGACCGTGACACTTTGCTAGCGAGGCAGATTGGGGCAGATGTCAAAACTTGAGACAGCCAGCCGCAGATGTATACGTCTATGCTGCGGAGTCATGACAAGTCGAGTAATCTTTGCGAGATGCAGTCTCCACAAGTCAACCCTACGCGTAGACTACTTTCCAGCTAGTTACGCTTCAAAACTCGCTTTGGTGGGTGAGGTTCGCTCTATTACGGTGAGTTGCTTTGAACAGCGAAGAGTACATGGACGGAGAAGGAGCGGAAAAGGAGAAGGAATAAATTGGGTTGATAATATAGAAGGGAGTGTGGCACCAAGGAGAGGATATATCTATCGTTTTTGACACAGGTCACTGGTTAAATGACGAGACGAAGGCCTGAAACATTTGAAGTTTTCGGGGAATGCAAGGGTTTTGTTATCTGGGATCCTGCGTGCCATTACTATATTGTAATCAGTCTTTATACTTTTCCTGCTAGCAATGACTTCGATGTCGATTCTAATATCTACACATTCAGTTAGGGTAAGTTTTTGACCCATACGCTAATACTCTCTCTCATACACAGGTTATTTGGTCCCATTAAGTAATTGAATATGATCGAAGCTGATGCTTAAAGCCAGATGGATGATATGGGGCCCTAGATAAAATTAGGTTTGATTTTGGTCTATAGGTTTATATTTTCTCCTTTGTTCTACACCGTCCCAGAAAAGTTGTCTGGCGCGAGTTGACTGTAAGAGTTTATCTGAAGACACGGTGTAGTTCGAATCTAAAGAATAATAGGTGATGATGCATGACGAAGAAGCCACTTTCTTAATCATCAAATCTCACTCTAATTCGAAATATTCACGATTCTAGACCTTACAAACAGTTAACGATGATTGGATAGAAGACTCAATAGATACTGTAAATATTATGTCCGTGACAGCAGTACTTCAATCTCGGGCATGGTACATACCAAATTTAGTACTTCGTTCGTGTTGCACTTTGTGCCTGGCGATGTATCACCTATGACATTTTGGCAACCGAATGCGCCCTTTGGTTAACATGGAGGCTGAGGACGTTTTTGTACCTACATACGTAAGCGCTTTCATCTGACCAAAACAGGGATACCAGGGTTAGAACTTTGATGTCATTGGATTTCCCTTCGTCACCATGGGAACCAGGAACGCCAAAACAACCGCCAGCTTTGGTTCTTGACTTCGTGGCACTGCACTCGCTCGACGGCTTGGGACTGGAACAATTCCCCCTCCCGCCCTTCGAACTTTCCTCCAGTATCTCTCTCCCTTTCTCTCAGGTCCATGATATAGTTGCGTCGCTGCGTTCGTTGTCAAGTCAATTCCTCCACCTCCCTGCCCTTTTACGACGTCTATCGTGAATGCCATACTCCATTAAATTCAAACCCGGAGTTCAGGTACTTGTACGAGTTCCCTTTCTTTAAGTAAATGAACGTCTTCTACAACTCGCTTACGGTGCAGCTCGATATACCTATATTCTTTGCGCAACCACGCCCATTGGTCACCTGCGAGTTCGGGACAGGTGATAGCGATGGCTCCATATGCAGTTTCCGGCGGCAGAGTGGAACGTCCGAGGGAGACACGCCCAATGGACCTCCCGAACCGGCGACGACAAAGCACTCACGGCTCAAGGGATCCGTCGCGTCACAGAAAGTCGTCCGATAGCCCTGAAAAGAGTGCCGATTCGAGTCCCAAGGATCCCCATACATCGCGCAAGTCAAAATATGAGCC